>Ga0335076_10004152_pt1 | contig 14617 bp, 21 predicted proteins | sample Lox_Sample_25_FD_206717 | JGI IMG/M metagenome (GOLD analysis project Ga0335076, IMG submission 206717) | Soil microbial communities from Loxahatchee National Wildlife Refuge, Florida, United States - Lox_Sample_2.5 | ecosystem: Environmental > Terrestrial > Soil > Wetlands | place: USA... | reverse complement strand
GGAGAATAGGAATTAGATGGATGAGCCGCGCCAAGTAAAACTAGTTTAAATCGAAATATTTGGGTCACGGGGCGGCGAGCCCTGAGCCTTGCGAGCCCCGAGCCCCTTAACCCGTGACAAAATCAGTGCTTTTGATCTGGATTTGTAACGGTTGCAGGTGACAATGTAACGGGAATATTGATTGCCATATGATTCGTGATTAATTGTCCGTTACATAGAATCATGTGACTTCAGATCAGCAAAATGGCTCCATCTGACTTACTCGATATGAAATATTTACAATACCCGACTCGACCGATATTTAAATTAACTCGATCGATAATGTAACTTTGGTGATCTGGGATCTGGTTTACTTTTAAGAATTGTAACTCGAACTCGAACCGAAAGCGGTTCGGGTTTGTCATGAATGACAGAGAGCCCCGCAAGCCCCGTGAGCCCCAGGAGTTGCGTGAGCCACGCGAGCCCCAGGAGCCAGCGTATGGGAGACAGGGGTCTGTCCGAGGTTGGATAAATTTTCACTTCACACCGAGTAGTTTCCTTTAGTTCGCAATGTAAGTCACGAAGACCCAGAGAACCGACGTCGCAGCGCCATGACCTGATGGAAGACCAGAGAGAGTGAGATCCTTGTGACAGGGTTACAATTGTTGTAACCTGAACTCGATCTGAAATGCCAAAAAGCCAGTCGGTCCCCGGTCGACTCCCCGGTTTGGCTCGATCGGCAGACATCTCTGCCTCCTGAGCAGAAGATGCTTGAAACAGCTGCGGCAAGAAGATCGCCACAGGGGAAGAAAAGATCATTGGAAGATTGAGAGGGATAGGGACCAGAGTTACTAAACTAAGTTTAATTGGGAGTGGGAGAGGATCATTATATGTAAAGATTTTCGAGTGCATTAGCATTGGCGTTATGGAAATTGATCATCATTTCGAGAAAAGTTGACATCATATTTTCAAATGGATTTTTCGATTCTATCTTATAAAGAGGCAGAATGGTATGCTTTTTCTTCTCCGGAAGCTGTAACATGTGTTGCAATTACTTGATTTCAAAATAAATTAAGACTCTTGTAATTGATTAAAGGTATATCTGAGATCTTCATTGCGGAAAACTGTTGAGGGAGATCGACGACAAATGGGAGCACGAGCTGTGAGGCCAGAGAACGAGGAGCCACAGTGGTGGATGCTATTCATGCCCTCTAGAAAGCTGCGTAGAATTAAGAAATTTGTCATTCTATTCTAATCGAATCATTATGCTTTGGCCCGCATTAGAGCACAGTTGGGTCTATCATTGTGAAGCTCAGATAGAATAGACAGGGCAGGAGGCTATAGGTACCCAAAGTAATTAAAGTAAATACATCCAATATGGCAAAATGAGCAAAAAAAGTGATGAAAAAAATTCGCTCTCTCCCGGGGAGTCGAACCCCGCGCTGTCCCGTGACAGGGGACGATGTTACCGATACACCAGAAGAGACGTTGCTTGTCGGATGATATCAAAATGTGATTAATTTCTTATATACCACTGTCATTGCCGATCAACAGCCCAAACGTCGGTACAGACAGTTGTGATATTCTAAAATGTTGAATGAACGGGAAGGTCGAAGAATGCCGGGATTCCGATGGAAGTCTCCTGTGCCCGAACCTCTATGAACATTCATTCTAACAGTCCATAGTTAATCCTCGGTCCCATCGGTTTCATAACCCTCGTGCATCCCACGTTCCTCCTTCCCAGCTAACCCCGAGGCCGGATTGCTATACGTCTACGCTGTAACCGCCGTTCGTTCCGCAAAGACCTCCGCGCAAAGACTAAGGGAACAAGATGGCGGGACTCTTGATTTACACCGTCAATCCCTCCGACAACATGGACTTTTGGACGATCAGGCGAGCGTTGCGGACAAGAGTGGGTTCAGGAGGGAAAGGGAACACGAGGAAATGTTGAAGGCGGAGAGTAGGCGGCAGAAGGAGGAGGCGAGGTTACGGCAGTTGGAGGAGTGGAAGAAGGAGAATGAGCGAAATAGCAGTATTTGGAAATGGTTTTGGGAGAAGTAAGTTCAATGATAGACGAAACCCTGCCAGGTCGAGGGTATATGTGGACGATGGTGTAGGATAACAAAACAATGCATATTCGGTGTTCGAAGTACATCCACTTATCTTCGCTATGCATTCCCTTACAAAAGCCAACATATTTAACACGACCGCTTCCAAAATACAAAGCTGCCCTCGGAGACAATCACCCCACCAGTTCTTTCTATTTATCCTCCACCTCCTTACCACTCGATCCCTCTCCACTCACAGCGTTTTGCTCCTCCTTCTTCCTTTCATGCTTTGGCATCCGCTCATATGCATTCGGACTCGGTCTCCGCTTTTTCTTCTTCTGCTGCTTCTGAAACCTCCTCGAATTCGCATGCTTCGCACACGGTTGCCCGCCATTAGGTAAATCCTGGTCATGATTATGTTCGTCAGGATTGTCATTTCGGCGCCGGTTTATCCAGCGTGCTCGCTCGTCGCCGTCGGAGGAATCATCGTCGGAAGATGAGAATGAGGAACTTTCCTCCGAGGATTCCCCGAATGCGCGAGGTTTATGGTAAATGCAGCAGACTACAGTCAATCACCATCCCCTCTAACCGCGAAAAAAAGGTAACGCAAAGGTGCGAAAGGAATCAGGGAGGGTTTCCCCGGGGGAGTGTACCTTTCGAGCTCTTCTTGCCCATGTTTTCGTTGTCGATGACATCTTCGTCCCACGTCACTCTCCGTTCGTCAGGATGTGGCAAGGCATGTAAATGTAACATCAGGGGCGACGGCTCCCTCTGTGTCTCCTCGGGCGCTGGAGTGACCGTCTGCGATCCTGTCGTTGGCGTTCCTTCTCGAGCCTGCATTCGCTGCATGATTTCAAAATGTTCACAGCTTGAAATGGAATCCCGTTGAAGTTTTATTTACATCTTACCGGCATTTACGTGACATTTCTTCTTCTTCGAGGAGGAATTATCTTGTTGGAGAGAGTTAAGAAGGGGGAGTTGCCGTTATGTAAGGACGCGTATCTCAGTATGGTACGAGGTCAAGGGAGCTTGGATCGCAGCAGCGAACACACACTCTTCCGGAGGCCAATCACAAGGCAGCCAGACCGCTTGCCCCCCTCCCACGCACTCCGGGAACTGAAAAACACGTTCACCTCATAAACGGAGACGAGAATCAGGAGAACAGGGAGAATAAACACGAGCTGTCGGAGAGGGACTTGGTTCCCCCGGCAGTTGCAGCGGATGCACGGATCAACCCCTCGCGTCATAACACTCGGCATCGTCACCGCTTCCACCACCTCGACCGCTCTGCCGTAATTCACACGGGACAATCCCACCTCCATCTCTCCCGCCCATGTCTGGCCAGGGCAATTACGCTGCCCTTCACGTCGCGGTACTAAACCTTACACACGCACATACAATTTCTCTCACCCTTCCACGCCGCTCACACTGTAGGCTAACCGCGACTTGATGGAGCACCAGATAAAATTGGGGGATTGTCTCGGCAAAGGCGCCTTTGGCTCTGTCTACAGGGTACATCAACGACTCTTCTGACTCCTTTTGGAATATTTTGAACGGCTGTTGAATTGTAGGCGTTGAATTTGGCGACTGGACAGACGTTAGCGGTCAAACAGATTCACCTTTCTAATATACCTAAATCCGAAGTCAAAGTCATCATGGTACTGCCTCCCATCTCGAGAATCCTTGAAAGTATCTAACAATGCCCCAGATGGAAATAGACTTGCTGAAGAACTTAAACGCATGGCCACTTTCTCTTCACAAGGTAACGTCGTTAGCATCCGAATATCGTAAAATATCACGGCTTCGTTAAATCCCCAGATTCCTTGTACATTCAATTAGAGTAACCCCTCCCCTGAGAATCCCCACATTTCTAACCTTTTTTTAAAGATACTGTGAAAACGGTTCCCTGCATAGCATTTGCAAGAATTTTGGAAAATTCCCCGAAAATCTTGTGGCGTTGTATATCAATCAAGTCCTACAAGGGCTGGTGTACCTGCATGAACAGGGTGTCATACATCGAGATATCAAAGGGGCAAATATTCTGACGACAAAAGAGGGATTGGTTAAATTGGCGGATTTTGGGGTTGCGACGAAAACGAGCGCGTTAAGTGATGTCGCCGTCGTTGGAAGTCCCTACTGGAGTACGGCCCTCTTAAAGGGATGGAGCTTGACAGGCAGTGGCACCCGAAGTCATCGAATTAACAGGCGCGACACCAGCTTCAGATATCTGGTCTCCACCCCGGCTTCGCCAGGTATGTTTGTACTAACGCCTGATAGGAGCGTCGGATGCACGGTAATCGAACTTTTAGAGGGTCGTCCACCCTACCACAAACTAGACCCCATGCCCGCCCTCTTCCGTATCGTAAACGACGAACATCCACCCCTCCCCGACGGCGCTTCACCCGCCGTCCGCGACTTTCTCCTTCAATGCTTCCAAAAAGACCCCCTCTTCCGGGTCTCAGCCCGTAAACTCCTTAAGCACCCGTGGATTGCCGGCGCAACGACAAAAAAGCCTGCTTCGTCAAAGGCGGAGGGGTTGGGAGCGACGACAAAATTTGAGGATGCAGTGAGGAGTGTGCAACAATGGAATAAACGGATTAATCCGACTGGGGGTGTTGTTGGCATGGGCGGGTCTCCGAGGGGTGGTGCAGGAGCGGGGAGAACGAATTTACGGGCCGGTATTGTGGGGGATGTTACTATGACGCCTCCAAGGCAGAGGGAGAGTGTGATTGATAAACAAATCGCCGCAAAAACTGATCCTTTTCGGTCTCCTGAGAGTTCTCGTATCCCTCCCAACTCCATCCTGGTTGTGTCCAGGCCCTGATCTTTGATGTTAGTGGACGACAATTGGGATAAATTCTTTGCGTTGGATTCCAAGAATCCCGATTTACCAGCTCCAAAGGTTATTCCCAATCGCAAGGGAGATGTCTCTTCCACGACAACAGCCGCAAATGTTGCTGCCACGAGAAAACCAACGCCCATCTCCCCCGCTCACCGTCGTCGGTCGCACCTACATGATGTTACACCCCCCACCACCGACGATGACAATTGGGATAAAGATTTTGAAGGGGGTTTCAACCTTCATTCTCCGCATACATCCACGACGACATCAAGAACAACGGACCCCAACATCCCTCCGCTCCCTCCGTTGTCGCCAAAGAAAACTCCGGAGTCACCGCGAAAATTATCACCCCCGAAATTATCTGCAGGAAATGTATCCGACGACAATTCCAAGACCATTCGGCCTGCTCCGGGATCGAGAAGAGCCCAGTCAAGACAAGTCTCCGCTGAAAGTAACGCGTCATCAAGTAGTAATACCGTCCGTGTCTCCCCACTTCCGCCTCTTCCTACTCGCAGAAAACAGATGCCGAAAACCGCACCGGCACTGTTAAAGAAACGGAGCCAAACGCGGACTAGAGTTGTCACGAGGGAGGAATCCTCGGATGATGGGTATGAAGATCTCATCAAGGGCGACGAAAGTAAATTCGTCATGAAAGTCAATAGTCTTAAAGTCCCATCCACCCGTTGCTTATGTCTGATTGCTAGCGAGATATTTCTTCTTCGCCACGATTATTGTACCCGTCAGACCTTAAATCGCTGTCACGACCATCAACGACGATCCCGCGCTCTCAGTCGAATTTACATGTTGCTATATCTCAATCCTCGCCAACACGTAAGGATTATAATTCCCTCAAACGCAGTCTGTCAGCTGTGGAAATTCAAAAATTTGCTGAGAGCGACGATGAAGAGGATTACTCGGGTTTGTTTGACGGATTTGTTGGGCCGAATGAGAAGTCGGGACAACATGAAGATGGTTTCGAAGGGGATAGTCTCCTTCTCAATACGAGGCTGTCCAATGAATATTGGGTTGGGGAGGTTGGATCCGATGAAGAAGATCCCTTTGCGGAAATTGATGAAGGATTCGATGAGATGGGTAAGCCGTCACAAACTCGTAACTCCAACGTCGAATACTGACAAGGCAGACTTGGAAGCGAACATTGCACGAGACAAGCACGCCCGCATCGCCTCCCAAATCTCCCAACTCGTCGAATCTCTCCGCCCTGACAAAGAAGTGTCCGCCCTTATCCCCATCTGCGATCAAATCCACGACCTCCTCGAAGAAAACCATGACCTAAAATCCCAAGTGATAACCTCTCACGGCCTCTTCCCGATCCTCGAACTCCTCGACACCGCACAAGAAGCCCGTCTCAACCTCCGGTTATTGCGCATCTTAAACATCATAATTAACAATGATATCGAAGTGCAGGAATCCCTCTGTTTCATGGGAGGCATTCCCATCGTCACAAAATTCGCTTTTAAACCGTTCGCATCGAATATCCGACACGAAGCCGCGGCATTCTTCCAACAAATCTGTCAAACATCTACGTTAACAATGCAGATTTTTGTATCGTGTCGAGGACTAAATGTCATTGCTCAAATTCTCGAAGAGGATTATCGCATGGAGAAGGATTTGGTGCTTGTAGGTGTCGGTGCAATATGGAATGTATTCCACTTGCAAAGTTTTTCCACGCCGAAAAACGAATTTTGTCGGATCTTTGCCAAAAGCGGGATTTTGGAGCCGTTGAGTCGCATTTTACACCATGTATTAGATGATGCGGAGGCTTCTGCCGCGGAGGGGAATGCTCAGCGGATCGTGGATACGTTTCTTTTCTTCTCGCAGGCGGATGGGTATGTCAAGGAACTCCTTGCGAGTCGCAACATCCTCAAACGTATTTTCGTCAATGTTCGGGGGCCTAATAATAGGACTTTTTAAGAATTTGAAGAGATTATTGGTTGGTCAGCAGATTGTTATGCTCAAAGTCATCAGGAACTTAAGTTCTTGGAGTAACACGCTCGAGACACTGGACGCAGTCGGCACGATTGAGTTGCTTGTGGACTTTCTCATTACCAATTCGAAGAGTGAGCACTACAAAGTGATGCCTCCCTGGCTTTCATACCTCTAATGGCAGGAGATCCTCAATCAGATTTTGAGTGCACTATTCAATATGTGTCGGCTTAACAAGTCACGACAAGAAAAGACGGCTATGGCGGGAATGGTCCCTATTCTCCAGCAAATCGTCATCGCGGAGCGTCCCCTTAAGGAATTCGCCCTACCCATTCTCTGCGACTTCGCACACGCCGGAAAGAGCTGTCGACGACTGCTATGGATGCACGAGTGTCTGTCAACGTATCTCACCATTCTCGGCGATCAATACTGGCAAGTCAACGCTCTCGACGCAATTCTTGCATGGTTCTCCCGCCTCCTTCACAGGTTGAACTGACCATCAGGGCGCAAGCAGATTCCAAAATATTCGATCACCTCCGCGTTCCCTCGGCCTTAGCCAGCATCACAAAAGCCTTCACAACATCCAAGGCCCACGCTTTCGAAAACCTCCTTGAACCACTCTTCAAACTCCTCCGTCTCAACACCGACTTGGCCTGTCTCATGGCTAAACCAGAAGTCTTCCAACGTCTCCTTGAAAGATTACGTCATCCGAAGGCCATCGTCCGCTTGAACCTCCTACGTATCCTTCGCACAATCTGCGACGTCCATCCTGAACGTCAAGGACTCATCGCGCAGTATGATCTATTCGATGCCGTTGAGTCGTTGGCAGAGAATGACAAGGCTGTGCTTGTCAAGGAATTGGCCAAGGAAATCATGTCTCAGGGTTGGATGGAACGAAGTATTTCGTCGACAGGGAGCAGCGAATCTGGTTCTGTTTCTGCAGGGAGCAGTTTTTCAGAAGCTTGGGCTCATCGGAATGGTGACATCTCGAGTGATGGACTTGGAGATTCTGAGGCCCCGTTGGAAACGGCATTTGATCCGCCTGTGCAGACGAGAGGTGTGAGAGAACCTATCAAAGCAAACAGGAATTCATCATCCGATTTGAGTTCGCCGTTTGCTCGAACGTCGTTGAATTCAAAAGACACAAAGAGGGCGGAAGCGGCGCGGGGACGCAGGATCGCACAGATTTTGGAAAGGCCTACACATGCAAGGACGAGTAGTGCGGGTGTCACTGTGGAGGAGATTACGTTGAAACCATTACGGGTTACCAAACGAACGTCGGTGTTGCAGAGAGGTGTATCACAGACTTTAAGAAAGTAAATTAAGATTCGATGGATGAAGAGATGGGAGGATTGGCATAAGGGATCAAATGGATATCCTATAGCATAGGGAAGGAGCACAAATGCAGCAAAACGATATTAATGCATGCACGTCTCGCGAGCCTTTGACATCGGCATAAACAAACGTGGATCAAAAAAGATGCGTTAACCGCGAATCGAACGCGAGGCCAATCGATGGCAACGATTGAGGTTACCACTACCCCATTAACGCTTCTCAGCTGTAATTACAATTTGATAATTTTCTTATAAGTGAGCGGGAAAGAAATTGCTGATTATCTAATTACTTTAACCCCCCTGGCTCCGCATTAGGTGCCGTCGCGCTGCCATGGAAACACATGGCTGTCCACCCGCCTGCTCAGATCCAAACTCTTCGGACTTCGTGATATCCCACCCCTTTCACCCGTCACCCTGCTCGTGTACAACAGACCGCTATAATGCTTACCACCACGCTCAATCCCTCCGCGGCACCCTTCATCTCTGGGCGATTCCGTTCCTGTACGGGTTCGAAGTCCACTTCCTCTTCCCCATCCGACTCAACTTCCGATTCCGAAGATGGTCTTTCCACTGCGGCGACAACAAGGACATCTGAAAGTATAACCAATGCGACTGGGAAATTCCCACTGGATCCCAATTTTCCTGAATTCATCCCTCGTTCTGGATCGTTACTCTTCCAGGGCCCGCCCCACCTATCTCCTTCCGACGGCGCGAGCGATGATCAAGGTTGCGACAGTCGCTTTTCATCTGGCTTTTCCTCCATCCCATCTCAAACATCTTGCACATCCCAGAATTCAGATGACTTGCTTTTGTCAATGAAGTACCTTTCCCTTTTTCCGCCAAACTCTTTGTTACCGATTCGGGGCCTGACAACGGGATAGAATGACTGAAATTGAGTTCTCGCAATCATATTATTTGAAACGGGCTGCTTTATTGGGTATCCCATTGTCATTATCTACCGAGATTATGGCCCCGCAAGGCAATCATCTGACGCGCAAGAATATCGTTACGGATGGGAAGGGAGTTCATATTGCGACCTGTTCTTCCAATGGTGCAAGACCCGGGGGGATAAAGATCATCGCCTCCTCGCAATGTGAGAGCAAACATCGACGCCCGACCAAGCCAGCTCCCTGTGTGCTTCCGATGGCCTCGGCCAAGCCAAGACGCTGGCGGGACTGGGAAATGGATGACGATGTGGGGATTGAAACATCGCACGTCTCCCGCAGCAAGGCTGATTGCGTACAAAACGCAAAATACGACCTCCCCATCATCCCATCCGAAGCAAAAGAGAAAAAGGAGAGAAATAATTGCCCCCATAGAGATCGAAAAGATCAGATCTCATCCCATGGGAGGACAAAAAATTGGGGTTCAGAGGGGGACGTTGCCCCTAAAGCGGCTTCTAATAAAACAAATCCACACGGGGCATGCCGGGGTAAATCGTGGATGATTGTTACAGAAAAGATGATGAAAGGCTATCAGCAGTGAAGACGTGCGTAAGAAGCTGTTGATCAAGTAGAGTTGAGCGTTGTATTTTGACCGGTTTGCTGTTTTATTTCCCCGTTTCTTTTTTTTTCTTTTTTTTTTTTTTTTTTTTTTTGGTTAGGTTGTTTTTCCGCCGAAAGGGATGAACGGATGCATATCCGACGTTTCTAAAATCGTGGTCGCAGAATGTATTCATAGCCATCGAACCATTATTCTCAACTGAGCTTTGTCATGTATTTGTGTCGGCCATCTCTGTGGGGAACTTTCATGAATACGACGCTCATTCTCGAGTAAAGAATGACAACACATTCAAGGACAGGACTTGATTGCACTTTTTCTCTCACTGCATGAATCCATGGAATCTCTGCCACCGAAGATATTGCTGCCCCTTGACCATCGCATCGACATATTTATCATACGCTGTGTCTTCCAGCCTTTTCATCTCCTGAAATCGCTTCTGTTTATCCTCTTCACTGACTTCATCATTCCACTTTAATTCATACCATTCTTGCGTCAATTTATCCACCACTTCCTGGTAATCGTTCCACGGATTCTGCCGTTAATGAACCATCCCATACGAAGAGGACAGAAAGTTTTGGAAGGGTGAGAATGGCGCTTCAGGGAGGGAGAGGGGCGAAATACAGGCCATGGTTCATTCGCCGGGATTTTATGGCGACGAATTGCAGGAACGAAGAAACAAAGGCCTATTACTATCGTCTACCTCTGGTAAGCTTGGTGGGCAAGAGTGTACGCGAACCCATATTGTGAGACGATTGTCGACGTGGATTCGATACCACCAGGATGGCATATGTCGACGTTCAAAGTAATCTTCTCGACTCATTGGCTCTGTTGCATACCCTCGCCCACCGTTCACCGTCCGCCGAGGAACGAACTGAGTCCGCAGTCCCTGCCGTACTAGCGTTATTCGTCGTAACATCACAACGTTGTGATAGGGTTGGACACAGAAAGCATTAGCATCCCCGTTCCGCCGATCCTTTCTGGGCCGCGCCGAGGATGACGACTTCCCCACCACGAACGCAGGAGGATTTAGTGACACGATTTAATCGATTTCGCAAGAATTATGCGCAGGATCCTCTTTATGCATGGGGATTCACAGCAACTGGTTCCCATTTCCCCCGTTGTCTGTCGTGAGCTGACGGGTGCAGCACTGACGTTGACCCGGAAATCCCTTCGATGGTTTCCAGGCGCTCCCGTGTTCTGGAGTATTCCCCTCTGTGCCGCCTTCACCGCCTACGGAGGGTAACCCCTCCAGATTTCTTGCTTCCCTTCCATCTTGGAAGCGTCTGTTACTGATTTGAGGGACAGGTACCAGACGTCGATGGGTGATTCATTGAATGGTGCGGGGATCACGGCGGCTTGGTCGTTCGCTTGGGTTCTCATTAATACGAAACGATGTTTGCGGATCCCAATTCGACGGTTTGGCGGGATTCCCCTCGCGGTATTTAGTCTTGTCTATGCAAATGTGAATTCGGTTATGTATGGGAGTTATTATTTTCTTGATGCGGATACAGCTCGACGCACCAATCTATGATACAATGAACGGGTAGGAAATGGAAGACAATACAAAACACATAGGAAAGAACCAACCGCCCCATGTCTTCATGCAACATGCAAATGGCCCATTCACATAACCAGTCTCCTTTTTTGCAACTAAAAGTCCTTTGACCCCTTAATTCCAATTTTTTTAAATTTCTCGTTGACGGTCATTCTTGCCGAAGCTCTCCATCTTCCTCCTCATCCTCAATCGCCTCTTCAATCTGAACACCCCATTTCGGCTCGAGATTTTCGGTTTTGACTCTTCCGCGGAGATTTTTAACGTCGAATAGTTCAATGAACATTTGATCCATGACACGTTCTTTCGGCGACGCGTACATTCTATATTCCGCAAGGGCGGGGGTTAATGCCCAGCCTTGTAAGCGTCGCAAAATACCCATAACACATCCTGTGCGGTGCTATCCCAGCGCGTCAGCATGATTCAAGTAACCACAAAAGAGGCCAGCCGAAAAGACCCGATCCTTCTTGAAATTGGGGTGGAAGCTACCTTGCCTGCATTGCAGTGGACGAGGATTGGATGATTCCGTTTATCGAGAATCGTTTCGAGAGCTCCGATAACAGAGACATCCGGAATGACGACAAACGGCTCTTTATTCCCCGGAATAGGGAACTGGAAGAACTTGATCCCCGCCGATTCCAAAAACGCAAGATTCTCAGCTCGATACTCCTCTTGAACCAGTGTCCTACCCAACTTTAGCTCAAGACGAAACGCCTTGTCGACGGGAGAGGGCCTTTACAACACAGACTTCAGGCCTAATCTTCGGAGGTAGGGGAAATTCTCTGGTTGAGGGAAGGAAGAGCGATAGAGATGATGGTTCACCATGCCAAAGTTTACGGGGGGCGTGTAGAGGAGTCGTGGGAGTTGTTGAAAGGGGGAAAGATCGCAATATGACGATGATTTTCCTTTGACTGCGAGTTCTTCGGTTAAGGGTTTGGTTGAAGAGTCAGAGAATATGGCGAAGGGATCTGGTCGAGACAAGTCAAGTGTAAGCGTCGGTGCCATCATCCGATTCCCCAGGGAAATGCGGATTGTGGAGAAGGGGGAGTCCCGTTTCTTAGGAGAGGTCTGTGGCTATCGTTGCGGAAGGGAAATGGCGGACATGGCGGGAGTGACGGTAAGAGGGCAGATCTATGAAGACTTAGTATTCGGCATGCGGAGGGGTGTGAGTACGTGGCTATAGGTTGATGGAAATTAGTGGAGCGTCCGCAATATCATGCTGGGGATGACACCCGCCTAGCGATGGGCTGAGTATTTAGCGGGCTTCGTTGCCTCGATTTATTTAAGGTTTCCAAATCGTGGGGGCTTTATGAAATTAAAGTATGGGATGATATAATATAACTGGTGATTTGGAGCCGGATTGAGAAAAGAATGCGATTGATAGCCATATTTTAAGTAGCGGATTCATTGACCTGAGTCTAATCCCAGTAGTTTCATAATGTCTATCATGCAGACTCCATCTACTCTGCGATCGAAAGTTCATGTAATTAGGGCTTTTAGTTGACTTGATCGGTAAAAATATGGAGCAACGTGAGACTTGGGAGAGATGAGCCGGAATAACCGGAGAATTGGCCCCAACGAAGGAAATGTAGGAAGGAGACCAGTGCCGACTGCCGCAGAAACTTTTAGGTTTTTCGCGTACTCTCTTCTGGACACGGGGTCATCGTAGGATGAGTCATATGCCACCACAAGTCTATTCCCAACGTTTTGTGTCATGATGGCCGTCGCGATTCGGGAAAGTTTGATGTCGATCCGGCGCCCTGGTGGCGCCATCGCAGACCATTCGCGACGGCACGCGACTCCAGAACCTGTCCTGGCTAAGCGGAGCATGGCCTCCTCCATCGCCTCCTATCTCCTTTCCCGCTCCACTTCCACAACCCAAATCCCCCGCCCCAAGCCCTCCTCCTCCTCGTACTACGAACACGTCAACATCGCGACGGTCGACACTCCAACCCAAGCCCTCCGTTCCGAAATCCTCATCGGCTTCGAACCAACGGCCCCACACTCCCTCGTGACCCTGTCAGTACCCGGGATGACCGCCTCAAATAATACAGGACCAGCGTGCGAAATAGGATTGTGGGACTTCCATCCTCGACGAAGGGTGAACCTGACGCGACGGTTAAAAGTCGGAGAAGGAGCGGATCATTTACCGGTGGCGATTGCGGCGACCGCATTCTGTCAAGTCCGACAGGCGTATTATCAGGTACTTTATCGAACCACCCGAAACGGCGGCGAAGGATGTATTGAGGTGCGGTGTTTGCCGTTGCATAAGGATAAGAAAACGTGGAGCGTGTGTGAAAGCGTTACGGAGGAAGATGGTATATTCGGCGGGATCAATTGGAGGATGGCTACGCCTTCGAACGGCTTTATCGTGATTGCGACGGCTAGTCGAGTATACTTCTTTTTGATGGATGACGAAAATCCACAGCTGGGGGATATTACAGTTTCACGGGAATGGTGGTCAACCGGGAACCGGTGTCTTATCTTCGAAGTCGACTACTTCCTACAGCAGACTGGTCCACTACGAGGCTTTCGTAATGTCACATATGCAACCTGCGTCCTCGACTCCGCTGAGGGAGGAACTTCAATCTCGGTACAAACCATCAGCATTCACAAAACATTCACGCGAAGATTCACGTTGAAAATGTCACCTCGAGATTGGATTGCTCGTCTCATCAGCCATTCAAAACCAGATCACAAATACTTCGTCAATGGTCTTCCCTTGGAAGAGAGGGTCCCCCACATGTCCTGTTCATTAGGATGCATAATCGGCGTTCATGCAGACGTGTCAATGAAAAGCGCTTCTACTGTCACCATCTTCCAACCCTGGCGTCCCCACGCGCAAAGGACACTGCCGGAGCTGGTCTGGGAATACGGTGGAATCATCATTGATTGTTGGGATACCTGAACGGCATCGAAGTAGGGACGTTCCTTCCACGTGCTTAGTGATATCCAATAGAGCGAGCCAGCAACTGTCGTGTAACTATACGTTTGAATCCAATTCGAAATGAAAAACGGCGACTACTTTATATACAGATCGAAATAGATATGACGACACACAAAACACACAACCACGCGACGGAATCAAAAATCATTCCCTCTAAAAAAAGAGAATTTTCGCTCCCGCCCTCCATGAGGTTTTCCTTTCAATATAGAAAATTCCCTAGTACCCAGACAATATCACCCCCACACGAACAACGGAACCAAATGATGGCAACGATGGAAAAACCTGGCGTTGATCCAAAGGAAAGGCGCTCACAAAACAAGCGTCACATACTAAACAAAACCAACCAACCAACTAACCTCCCCCCCAACCAACCAACCAACAACAAATAAGCCATGCAATGAATGATACCCTCCCCCCCTTTCATGTTTAAAACCGATAGCTCTGTTTGGTCGTGAATGTATTAGGGGA
>Ga0335076_10004151_pt1 | contig 14619 bp, 13 predicted proteins | sample Lox_Sample_25_FD_206717 | JGI IMG/M metagenome (GOLD analysis project Ga0335076, IMG submission 206717) | Soil microbial communities from Loxahatchee National Wildlife Refuge, Florida, United States - Lox_Sample_2.5 | ecosystem: Environmental > Terrestrial > Soil > Wetlands | place: USA... | reverse complement strand
ACCGGCGGGGGGGCCGACGTGGTGCCCGCGGGCAGCCTGCCGGTGAAGGCCAGCGCCGCCAGGGCCACGGCCGCGGCGACGGCGAACGCGCCGGCGATGCCCGGCCGGAGGTCGCGGCCCGCCGTGGCCGCCACGGCCGCACCGCCCACGCCGATGCCGATCGCGGTGCCGAGCACGTCGGCCAGGTTCAGCGACGCCGAGGCCTGCCCCTCCTGGCCGGGCAGCGCCTCCCGCAGCGTCATCAGCGAAAGCGGCGCGTAGGCCAGGCCCATGCCCAGTCCCGCGACAGTCCAGGCGGCCAGGCCCTCGGCCACCGGCACGGCCGGCTGCAGCACCAGGACCATGCCGGCGATCCCGGCCAGGATGATGACCAGCCCGGTGCGGACCAGGCGGCGTCCTTCCCAGACGTCGCTGAGCCGGGCCTGCACCCAGGCGCCGGCCGTCCACGCCACGGTGGCGCCGGTGACGGCGAGGCCGGCCACCACCGGGCTGCGGTGGCGCACCGCCGTCACCGCCAGCGTCACGTAGGCGTCGGCGCCGAAGAACGCGAACGTCAGCAGGCCTCGGCTGGCGATCGTGGCGGGCAGCCCGGGGCGCCCGGACAGCGTGCCGGCCGGGACCAGCCGGCGCAGCGCGGGCAGCCCGGCGACGGCGCCGGCCGCGATCAGCGCCAGGCCGGCCGGCACCGCGCCGGACCCGGCCGCCAGGGTCAGGCCCGCCAGGATCATGGTCGCCCCGGCGGCCGTGCGCAGGCCGTCGGTCAGCCGGTGCTCCCGCGCCTGGGACGCGGCCGGAGGTCCGATCCGGACCAGGGCGGGCACGGCGATCGACCCGGCCACCGCGACCACCGGCAGCAGGCCCAGGAAGACCCACCGCCAGCCGAACAGGCGCGCCACCTCGGCGCTGACCGCCGGCCCGGCCAGCCCGGGCGCGACCCAGGCGGTGGACAGGACCGCCATCATCCGGGCCCGCAGCGCCTCGGGCAGGGTCCGGCCGATGGTGGCGTAGGCCACCGACGGCACCGCCCCGGCGCCCACGCCCTGCAGCACCCGCCCCGCCACCAGGACGCCCATCGATGGCGCCAGGCCCGCCACGGCGAGGCCGGAGCCGAACAGCAGCACCCCGGCCACGAACGGAACCGCGGGTCCGCGGCGGTCGGTCTCCCGGCCGGCCGCCACGATGCCGACCACGCTGCCCAGCATGAACCCGCTGAACACCCAGCCGTACAGGCGCAGCCCGCCGAGATCCCTGGCGACCACCGGCATGACCGTCACCACGGCCAGCGCCTCGGACGCGACGAAGGTGATGGTCAGGACCAGGCCCAAGGTCAGCGCGCGCCGCTGCGGCGCCCACAGCCCCGGTCTGCGCGCCTCGCCCGCGCCGGACCCGGCGGGGGTCAGCGATTCTTGGTGAGCCACCGGCGGTAGGCGATGCTCCCGGCGCCGATCAGTATCGCCGCGGCGCCGACGCCGAAGAGCGCGCCGTCTTGCAGCCCGGCCGTGCCGCCACCGCCGGTGACCGGGGCGACGCTCGGGATCTGGCTGGTGGACGAGGTGGCCGGGACGGTGGCCGTCACCGTCACGTTCACGGTCGTCGTGGTCGCGTTGGGCGTGGCGGGAGTCGTGTTCACGCCGGGCGTGGCGCCGGAGCCGGGGGAGGTCGTGCTGCCGGCGGAAGCCGGCGCCGTGGGCGAGCCGGCGGACGAGGTGGTCACCGACGGGACGAAGAGGCTCGGGCTGGTGGTGGGCGGGCTCGACGTGCAGGCGGCGAGGGCCGCCAGGGCGAGCATGGCCAGCGCGCCCCAGCCGAGAACGGTCAGCCGCGCGCCGAGCGTGGTTCCGGCGACCGGTATGCGTACCTTCATGGAACCTCCTCGTGCGCCGGGCCAATGATCCTTTTTTTCCCGGTCCCAGCGGCAGAAACCGGCATCGGAAGGGAAAAAGCGCGTGACCCGGCCGGGCCCGCCGACCCGCGGGCGGGCCCCCGGAATCACGGATGGCAGTAGCGGATGGCAGTAAAGGGAAGACCCATGGCCGGCGCGACGACGCAATGGCCAGGTCACGACCGGAATATTACGCTAGTTGTGCAGGACAACCTCGGGAAGGACGGCGGCATTGCCGGACGCGGCGTGGCGGCGGATCGCCGGCTTCCGCGTGGTCGTCTCGTGGCCGCAGGCCGGCTACGCGACGCCGCCCGCCGCGCCCAGGGCCCGGAGCCCACGCGCCCGGCTGGCAGGGATCGCCGGAGTCCTGCTCATCGTGGCTGGTAGCACCGCAGTCGGCGTCGCGGTCGCCGCGCAGGTGCACGCGCCGCAGCCCGCTCAGTCGGCGGCGGGCATCATCGGCGGGGCGGGCCGCGGTCCCTCGCTGCCGCGTTCGCTGCCGGTGTCGGTGCGGATCCCGGCCATCGGCGTGGACACCAGGCTGCTGCACCTGGGGCTCAACTCCGACGGCACGGTCCAGGTGCCCTCGCTGGTGACCAGTCCCGGTGAGGCGGCGTGGTACAAGTACTCGGCGACGCCCGGCCAGATCGGGTCGTCGGTCATCGACGGTCACGTCGACACTTATCAAGGACCCGCCGTATTCTTCCGGCTCGGCGCGCTCCGCCCGGGAGATACCGTGGACGTGACGCTCGCCAACGGCGTCACGGCCATTTTCCGCGTCACGGGCGTGCGCGAGTATCCCAAATCCGGATTCCCGGCAAAGGCCATTTACGGCGCGACCGACTTTGCCGCCCTGCGGCTGATAACCTGCGGCGGCACTTTCGACTACGCCACCGGCCATTACCTCAGCTCTACCGTGGTGTTCGCGGCGCTGGCCGCCTCGCGCCCGGCGTTACATCAGGGTCAGGCGGCGGGAGGTAGTAAAGCAACTTCGCCGGGCGCCCGGCCGTCCCGTCGGCCGCACCTCCAGGCCCGCGCGACCCGGGCCCGGTACCTTCGTGGGTGTCCGCACGATCACCTGGCGTCCGGCTGGGGGCGCTCCTGACCGCACCGCGAGGCGTTATGACCGCCGTCCTGGACCACCTCGCCATCGGCATGCCGGCCCTGACCGACGGCTGGGAGCTGTTCGGCGGCGTGCTCGGCGGGAGATGGCTGTATGGCACGGACTCGCCCGGATTCTGGTGGGGCCAGCTGGCGTTCGCCGCGGGACCGAAGATCGAGCTGCTGACGCCCACCGGCGGCCCCGACGCGGTCTTCCTCGAGCGCTTCCTGGCCGCCCGCGGCGCCGGCCCGCACCACTTCAACCTGTGATTCCAGTTATGCGACCCGGGGAAAGAACGCTCTATCGTGAAGAAGCGGCTGAGGTCGTTGCGGAAATCACCGGGCAGCTGCACGTTGCTGTACGGCCAGTAAATATCCCTCTTCCAGTGGGAAAAATTCTGGTAGGTCAGGATGAACGTGCCGCTGTCATTGAGCAGGCCGGCGATTTCCGCGAACTTCTGCGACTGGAATGTCCCGGTGTACTCGACAGGCCCTGCGCCACGACCACGTCGAACTTCTTGCCGCGGAAGCTGACCGGCTCCTCGATGATGTCCATCTCGATAAGGTTCGGCGCCGGTTCCGGAATGGCGATGTCGATGCCGTGGTAGCGCACGCCGGGCGGCATGAGGCGGGCCAGGGTCGCGGGCCCGCAGCCGATGTCGAGCAGGTCGCACGCATGCCCGCGGGTGACACGACGCGCTTCCCGCGCCACCTTGCGCATACGGAAGTGCGGCTCGGCGTACTTGAGGTTCTCACCCGCCCAGAAGTCCCGCTTGCGGTACCGGATCTCACCTTCCCCGGCGATCACCGCATCCTCCCCCTCTGCCCGGTTCAGCCCACTGCGCTGAACGCCTGTGACCAACGCGCCGACCCGGGCGGCCTCGCCCCCTGGGTGCGGGGAAACGGGAATCCTTCCCCGGACCCCCGTCCCGGCGACAATCTACCGGGTCCGCCCCGGCATTCCGCCGTTACCCTCCCGGCGGCGACGCCAACGCCCTTCCATTCGCTCTGTCACCCGGGCCCGCCAGCTTTGCCGGGGCCGGCGTTTCGTGCCCTCCGCCGTCTTGGCCCCGGCTCTGGAACGTGGGGGGACTTCGGCCACGTACCGCCGCCAGCTGACCACCGCCCACACCAGGGATAGCAGCACGATGACCACGCCGACCACTGCTAGATAGACACGGTGGGTGGCCGCCCCGGCCGACAGCGCGCCAATGCCGATCACGACTCCGAGCAGGGCCCGTCTGAGCGTGCGTTCATACTGCACCCGCGGATCGATCGCGCGCATGAGACGCACGAACTTCGGATCATCCCTGCAGAGCGCCCGCTCAATCTCCTGCAGCTGGCGCTGCTCGTCTTCTGGGAGCATGACGCCTCCCAAGAGAAACCTTGCGCCGAGCACGTGTTCGGTGATGCCACCTTCTTACTTACCGGTTCGTTTTCTGAGGGGCTAGAGACTGAGGTCCTGGGCGTCCGGTCGGAAGGTCTCCCGCGGCATCACCGAGGACCCCGGTGCGGCGCCTCACGAGTGCCTTATCCCGGGCCAAGAGCGTCGCGGAGGCGGACGGGAATCGAACCCGCCAGCGCCGCAGCGCGGCGCTCACCGGTTTTGAAGACCGGGGGGACCACCAGGTACCCGGACGCCTCCGCGTCGACTTTACTGCCGTCCCGCCACGGTCATGGCGCCGCCGCGGCTCCGGGAGAATAAGCGGCGAGGCAGATCACCGGGACGAAGGAGACGCGTGAGCGGCAGCGGGCACGTGTGGTGGGAGGACGCGGTCGTCTACGAGGTGTACCCGCGCAGCTTCGCCGACGCGGACGGCGACGGCGTGGGCGACCTGCCGGGGCTGCGGTCCCGGCTCGGGTACCTGGCCGACCTCGGCGTGGACGCGGTCTGGCTGACCCCGTTCTACCCGTCGCCGCTGGCCGACGGCGGCTACGACGTCAGCGACTACTGCGCGGTGGATCCGCTGCTCGGCACCATGGCGGACTTCGACGGGCTGGTCAAGGACGCGGCCGGGCACCGGATCCGGGTCATCGTCGACCTGGTGCCGAACCACTGCTCCAGCGCTCACCCGCTGTTCCGCGCCGCGCTGGCCGCGCCGCCCGGCAGCCAGGAACGGGCCAGGTTCATCTTCCGCGAGGGCCGCGGGCCCGGCGGTGACCTGGCGCCGAACAACTGGACATCGCAGTTCGGCGGCTCGGCGTGGACCCGGGTGATCGAGGCGGATGACCGTCCCGGGCAGTGGTACCTGCACCTGTACGACACCAGCCAGCCGGACTGGGACTGGCGCAACCCCGAGATTCCGGCCATGTTCGCGGACGTGATCAGGTTCTGGCTGGACCGCGGCGTGGCCGGCCTGCGGGTGGACGTGGCGCACGGCCTGTTCAAGGACCCGGACCTGCCGGACCTGGCCGGCCAGGCCGCGCCGCACGCGCCCTCGCCGTACCGGCACCGGCCCGAACTGCACGAGCTGTACCGGACCTGGCGGACCATCCTGGATTCGTATCCGGACGGACGTTTCCCCGGGGCGCGGACCGCCATCGGCGAGGTCTGGTACGACGCGCCCGGCACTCTGGGGCCTTATCTCGCGCCCGGCGGCCTGCCGCAGGTCTTCAACTTCCAGCTGATGCTGCCGGGCTGGCGGGCGGCCGCGTTCCGCGCCGCCATCGACTCGGCGCTGGCGCTGACCAGCGGATCCCGGGCCCCGTGGGTGATCGGTAACCACGACGTGCCGCGCCCGGCCAGCCGCTACCGGCTGGACGAGGGGTACTGGCGGGAGATGATCAGCCGACTCATCGCCGCCGGCGACCGGAACGCGGCCGCTGGCGCCAGGCGCGCCCGGGTGGCCGCCCTGCTGCTGCTCGCCCTGCCCGGATCGGCGTACATCTACCAGGGCGAGGAGCTGGGCCTGCCCGAGGTCACCGGCATCCCCGACGAGGCGCGCCGCGATCCGAACTTCCGCCGCACCCGCGGCGGGTACCCCGGCCGCGACGGCTGCCGCGTGCCCCTCCCTTGGGTCCGTACCGGTACTGGCTTCGGCTTTTCGGGGGGTTCCGGGGGGTCGTCCCCCCGGGCTGGCACTGCCCGAACGAGGGACGGCGCGGGCCCGGCCGCACCCTGGCTGCCCCAGCCGCCAGGGTGGGGCACGTTCAGCGTCGAGTCGCAGCTCGCCGACGAGCACTCGTTCCTGGGCATGTACCGGGCGGCCCTGCGGCTGCGCCGGAGCCACCCCGCCCTGGGCCGCGGCACGCTGCGCTGGCTCGACGCGGCCGCTGAGCACCCGGGACTGCTGGGCTTCGCCCGCGAACCCGGCTTCGTCCTGGCCGCGAACTTCGGCCCGGCGCCGGCGCCGCTGCCCGCGCACCGCGAGATCCTGCTGGCCAGCAGCCCCGTCCCCGGCGACAGCCTGCCGGCCGACACCGCCGCCTGGCTCTCCGCCTGACGACAGCGCGCATTCAGCGTTTATCCAGGCAACGGCACTACCCTGGGGTCGTGCCGAAGGTAAGGGTGCCGCGCAAGAACGTGACGCCCGGCGAGGTCGTCACCGTGCTCAGCCGCAGGCTCGGCCCCGGCTTCCGGGTGGAGCGCAACGGCGACCGCCGGGTCACCGTGCGGAAGAGCGCGCTGCAGTACGCGAACATCTCGATCCGCGATCAGCCCGGCGCCTCGGTCTTCGGCGTCCACGGCGGTGGCCTGCTCTTCATGCGCTTCGTCAACACCGTCAGCACCGCCCGCCGCGTGGCCGACGCCCTCCGCCGCTCCCCCGAGTTCCGCAGCCTCTGAACTTATGTATCAGCGGCCTGGTCCGCTGCTCTGTGAGGAAGAGCAGACATGGGGGAAAGCGTATGGGTGCGGCGGCTGGCAGCGACCGGTTCGAGAAGGCGGCCTTCTTCGGCGCGGACATGCACATGTTCCGTATCGCGGGGTTCCGCCCGGGCCGCCGGGTCATCACCGAGCCGGTGAAGCCCGCCGACGGCGCCAGGCTCGACGTGTGGCAGACCGATCCGGGCGACCGCCGGCCCGTCCCGGCGCCGGGCAGCGGGGATCAGCTGCTGTGTCGACGTCGGCCACGTCGGCCTGCGTCAGGTGACCGCGACGTTCGGCGACCGCCATCCCGGCCTGGACCTGAAGAAGCTCGGCCCGGCCGACCACCGCCTGCCCGACCTGGCGGCGGACGTCCAGGACGCGGTGGCAAGCGCCCTGCCGCACGTGCACGACGTCACGCGCTCGCTTGGCCGGCTGGGCAAGCACGTGCACTTCCACCTGCACGACGGGCATCCCCTCGTCCCTGGCCTGCGGGATCACTTCAGCTTCCTGACCCGGCTGCCCGTTCCCTTCAGTTACCAGCGCCGACGGTCGCTGGACATGATGTACGGGCCGGGCGGCCTGGCCTCCATCGTGGCCGCCGCCGTCGACGCCTGCTCCCCGCAGCGGGTCTCGTTCACGCTCGAGATCCACCAGGTGGAAGGCCGGCTCCCGCTCGCCGACGCCGCATGCCTCTTCCCGCACTGGCGGGACACCACCAACGCCGAACGAATGAACTACTGGCTCGCGGTGCTGGCCGAGAATGCGATGCTCATGGCCGGGCGCCCGGGGCCGTTACAGGCCGAGGGCGGCGCGGAGCCGGACGGGCGAGGGCGCGGGGCCCGGGCGCTGGTGCTCGTCGAGGTACAGGCGGCAGGAAACGGACGGGAGCTGGCCCGGGCGGGCGAACGGATCGGCGCCGTCGGCGAGCAGGGTGGGCGAGCCGGTCATGCCGAGCCGTTCGGCGTCCGCCTGGCTGGTGACGACCCGCCGGGTGAGCAGGACGCCGGGGCGGCCCGCCAGCAGCTCCGCCAGCCGGGCGGCCAGCAGGTCCGCGCCAGCGCAGGCCGGCACCTGCAGGATCTCCAGTATCATCGCGACTCCCCCTGAGCTCCCGGCCTTTCCGCTTAACCGCAGGCGGCGGCGGTCGTCGGGGAGGCGCTGGGTGATCCCGGCCCGGTCCAGGTACTCAAGCAGCGGGATCGCGACGCGCCGGGTGGTGCCGAGCGCCTGCCTGGCCGCGGCGGTGGTGAACGGCTGCGGCAGCCTGGCCAGCGCCCGGGCCGCCTGTGCTTCGGCGTCCGGGGCCAGCACGATCTGCTCGGTGACCCGCAGCAGCAGGCCCGCGCGCGCGGCGGCGGCGATCGCCCGCGGGTCGAGTCCGAGCTCCCGCAGCCGTCCCGCGTCGGGGGCCGCGAACGGCGCCGCCTCCAGGCCGGCCAGGACGGCCCGCACGCCGGCCACGACCCGCGGCGGCAGCGACGGCGCCATCCGCAGGTAGCCGTTCTCGAGCCGGACCCGCCCTCCCGGGGGCTCGGGGGGGTCGTCCTCCCCGGCGCTAGCGGGCCCCCGGGCCAGCGCCTCGACCAGCGCGCGGTCGGGCAGGCCGAGGGCGGCCCTGGCCGCCTCGGGCGGCATGCCGATGGCCAGCGGGTCGCGCTTGGCGTGCGCGGCGACCACGTCGGCCAGCTGACCGCGCAGCGCGGTCCAGCGGGCCGGGTCGGCGAGCCAGTCTTTGGCCACCGCCGGCGGTCCGCCCGCGACGCCCATCGCGGCCAGCGCGCTGGCGCGCAGGAAGCCGTGACGGCGCAGCAGGTCGGCAGCCGAGGGCGGGTCCGGCCAGGCGGCGAGCTCGCGGCCGGCCGCGGCGGCCGCGCCGCGCCTGGCCAGCGCGGGCGGCACCACGTCGAGCACCGTCGCGCCCACGATGACCAGGCCGGCGCTGCCCGGGTCGCGGAGCAGGACCCGGTCGCCGATGTGCAGCGGGAGCGCGTCGCGCAGGGTCAGCCGGGCGATCGTCGATGCTCCGCCGGCCGGCAGTCCGGGGGGGCTCTGGGGGGTCGTCCCCCCCGGGGCCGGCGGAGAGCCGGAGGACCCAAGGGGGCGCACCCGGGCCGGGGTGCGGGCGGAGCCGATGTGCAAGGTCATCTCGGGGGGCAGCGTCCCGGGCTCGCCGCCCGGCGGGAGCCGCACGTCCAGCAGCCTGGTCAGGGTCCACCGGCCGCCGTCGACCAGGGCCATGCCCCGGGCCGGTACGCCGGCCGGGATGCCGCGCAGGTTGACAGCGACGCGCGCGACGCCGGCCACCGACGTGACAGGCTCGTTCATCGACTCCAGGCCCCTGATCCTGGCCGGCCGCAGCGACGGGGCAAGCAGCAGTTCCTGGCCGACGGCGATCGTCCCGGCCGGCAGCGTGCCGGTGACCACGGTGCCGCTGCCCCGGATGCTGAACGAGCGGTCGACCCAGAGCCGGACCGGCGCGGCGGTGTCAGCGGCGGGCAGCGCCGCCACCAGGCGCGCCAGCGCATCCCGCAGTTCTGGCAGGCCGGCCCGGGTGACCGCGCTCACCGCCACCGCTTCGACCGCGCCCAGGCTGGTGCGGCAGATGCAGTCGAGCGCCTGCCGCCGGGCCGGGCCCGGGTCAGCCAGGTCGCAGCGGGTGACCGCGAGCAGGCCGTGCCTGATGCCGACCGCGTCGATGGCGGCCAGGTGCTCGGCCGACTGGGGCATCCAGCCGCCGTCGGCCGCCACCACGAACAGCACGGCAGGCACGGGGCCGACGCCGGCCAGCATGTTCGGCACGAAGCGCTCGTGGCCGGGCACGTCGACGAACGCCACCCGGTCCCCGCTGGGCAGCTTCATCCAGGCGAACCCCAGGTCGATGGTCATCCCGCGGCGCCGTTCCTCGGCCCACCGGTCCGGCTCCATCCCGGTCAGCGCCCGCACCAGCGCCGACTTCCCGTGATCGACGTGCCCCGCGGTCGCGATCACCTGCATAGCCGGTCCCCCCGATCATGATCGTGGACGGAAATGGGCGCTATTTGCCCCAAACTGTCCACGATCATGAGATTTCCCCGATCGCAGCTCATTAAGTGCCCTTGCGCGGCGGCGAGGATGGCGCCCGCGAGGATGGCGCCCGCGAGGGCAGCGGCGTGCACCGGGCGCGGCGTGCACCGGGCGCGGCGGCGTATCCACGTCGCGAACGATACTCCGCGACGCGGAATACCGCGTTCCTGCCTGGGTAGGGGCCGGGCGTCAAGCCCGCGCACCACAATCGTGACTCACACGGGAAGTGATAGGCATGGTCGGGATGCTGCAGATGCGGCGCAGTAGAGGAGCCTTGAGCGGATTCCTGCTGATCCTGCTCGGGCTGTGGGGCGCACTCATCCCCTTCATCGGACCGTACTTCGACTACGCCTACACGCCGGACAAGGCGTGGACCTATGACACGGCCCGGCTGTGGCTGGAGATCCTGCCCGGCGCCGCGGTGTTCCTCGGCGGCTTCCTGCTCGCGGTGGCCAAGGGCCGGCACACCGCGCTGTTCGGCGCGCTGCTGGCCGCCGCGGCCGGCGCCTGGTTCACCCTCGGCCCGGTGCTGAGCCCGCTGTGGAACAACCACGTCGCCATGGGCGGCTCGCCGGCCGGCTCGACCGTCTACCTGCGGATCATGGAGCAGCTCGGCTTCTTCACCGCGCTGGGTGTCGTCATCGTGTTCGTCGCCGGCGTGGCGCTCGGCCGGATCGCGTCCGTGACGTCCGGCATCAGGCCCGTCGGGGAGATCCCGGAGACCACCGTCCCGGCCCGGACCGCTCCGGTCAGCCCGGGGAGCGCGGCTCCGCTGCCGGTGCGCGACCGGACCGGAGCAGCGGCGACCCCGGCCGGGGACACCACGCGGACCATCGGGTAAGTCCGCTCCGCCCGCGTGCCACTATCATCGGCACGACACATCCGTGCCGCCCCGCGGTGGCCGATGAAGGGACGCATCCGGTGCGGGCAGAGTCAGCGGCGGCCGTCAAGCCGGCCGCAGCCACCGGCCTCAGCCAGGCCCGGTGGCTGCTGCCTGCCGGGGCGCTGCTGCTAGCGTGCGTGCTCGCCGCCTACGTGGCCGACCTGGTCACGCACCTGTCCTACATGGCTGCCATGCGCGATCTGGTGGTCTACCGCAGCGGGGGGCTGATCGTCCGGCACGTCCCGCCCGCCTACGACGCGCACCGGTCCTCGCCGCTGTACGACTGGACCGGCAGCAACGGCGTCCAGTTCACCTACCCGCCGTTCGCGGCGGTGGTCTTCGCGGTCGCCTCGGTGCTGTCCTGGACAGCCCTGCGCTTGGCCATGACCCTGGCCAGCCTGGCCGCGCTCGGGCTGGCCCTGTGGCTGACCTTCGGCGCCCTGGGTTACCGGGACCGTCCGGGGATGCGGCTGGGCGCGACGCTGGGCACAGCCGCGCTCGCGCTGGCCACCGAACCCGTCCAGCAAACCCTCTCCCTCGGCCAGGTCAACCTGCTGCTGATGCTGCTCATCGCCGCGGACCTGCTCACCGGCGGGGCGCTGGTGCCGGAGGGCAGGACCAGGTGGTGGCACGGGTTCGGCATCGGGATCGCGGCCGGGGTGAAGCTCACCCCGCTGATCTTCATCCCGTACCTGGTGCTCATCGGCAAGTTCCGGCAGGCGGCCACGGCCACCGCGGTCTTCGCCGCCACGGCGGCGCTCGGCTACGCCATCCTGCCGCGGGATTCCGGCACCTACTGGGCCCACGGCCTGTTCCTGCGGGCCAACCGGATCGTCTTCCTCGGCACCCGGGGCAACCAGTCGCTGCGCGGCGCGGTGACCCGGCTGGCGGGCAGCGTTTCCGCCGGGACGCTTCCCTGGGCCGTGGCGGCGGTCCTGGTCGGGATCGCCGGGCTGGTCACCGCCGCGGCGCTGTACCGGGCCAGGCAGCCGGTGCCCGCGATGCTGGCCTGCGCACTTACCGGGCTGCTGGTCTCGCCGCTGAGCTGGGATCACCACTGGGTGTGGGTGGCGCCGGGGATCGCGCTGCTGGCCCACCTCGGCGCCACCGCGCGGCGCGGGCTGGTCCGGGCCGGCTGGTGGGCGGCCGCGGCCGGGCTCTTCGGCGTGTTCGCCTGCTGGCCCCAGCTCTGGGACCTGCGCCAGGCCGGGCTGACCCCGGCGGGCCTGGTCTGGTACGGGCCTGCCACCTACTTCGCTACCGGCGACAAGCCCTGGTATCACGAGTTCCACTGGCACGGGCTGCAGCTGCTGGCCGGGAACAGCTTCGTGCTGGCCGGACTGGCCGCGCTGGCCGCGCTGGCCGTGGCCGCGGCGCTGTCTGTCCGGGACCGGGAGCGCCGGGCCAGTGACTGACAGCGGGTCGATAGCCGAGCGGCGGGAGCACCTCGTCGCCGAGGTCCTGCAGACCAGCGGGGTCCGCGACGAGCGCATCGCCGCGGCGCTGCGTGACGTGCCGCGGCACCTGTTCCTGCCGCACCTGCCGCCGGAGGAGGCCTACCTCGACGACGCCATCGTGACCAAGCGGGACGCCGAGGGCCAGCCGATCAGCTCCTCGTCCCAGCCCGCCATCATGGCGATCATGCTGGACCAGCTGGCCCTGGCGCCGGGCCAGCGGGTGCTCGAGATCGGCACGGGAACCGGCTACAACGCGGCGCTGATCAAGCACATCGTGGGCCCGTCGGGCGCCGTGGTCAGCGTCGACATCGAGCCCGACCTGGTGGACCTGGCCCGCGAGCACCTCGCAAGCGCCGGGTACCCGGAGGTGACCGTGGTGGCCGCGGACGGTGCCGGCGGCTACCCGCCCGGCGCGCCCTACGACCGGGTGATCGCCACCGTCGGGGTCAGCGACCTGGCCCCGGCCTGGCTGGACCAGGCCGGACCCGGCGCCCGGGTCGTGGTGCCGCTCGACGTGCGCGGGTCACAGCTGGCGGTGGGGTTCGGCCCGGCCGGGGCGCACTGGGAGAGCCAGTCCATCGCGCCGTGCGGGTTCATGCGGATGCGCGGCTCGCTGGCCGGGCCGGAACGCACCGTGGTCCTCCAGCCCGGGCTCTGCCTCATGCTGCCGGACGGGCTCACGCTGGCCGACGGGCAGAAGGTCGACGGCGCGGCGCTGGCCGCCGTCCTGGACGGCCCCCCGGCCGAGTTCGCCACCGGCGTCCGCACTGCCTCCACGCACGTCTTCTGGGCCCTCGGCCTGTGGCTCGCGGCCGGCGACCCCAGGTCGTGCGGCCTGGCCGAGGAGGATCCTGGCGAAGCGGCCGCCGCCCGGCTGGAGCGGGCGCCCTTGCGCGGCCGCGGGATGCTGGCCACGGCCGGGATCGTGGATTCCGGCGGTATCGCCCTGCTCACCGCGGACCAGCCCGGAGCCGGTCAGCTGACGCTGGGCGTAGCCGGGTTCGGCCCGCACGGAGCGCAGCTCGGTGCCGCTCTCGCGGCGCATGTGCGGTCCTGGGACCAGGCAGGCCAGCCGACCGCGGCGCGGCTGCACGTGGACGCCTACCCGCGGTCGTCCCCCGATGAGCCCGCTCCCGGGGAGGCCGGGCTGGTCATCGAGCGGCCCGCCACGCGGTTCGTCGTGTACCACAACTAACCTGGAGAGCGTGACGAGCAACAACGACGACCACCTGGAAATCGAGCGGAAGTACGACGCCGGGACCGATTTCGTCTTGCCCGAGCTCGGCGGCCGCCGGGCCGCGGATCCGAGGCGGATCTACTTGAGCGCCACCTACTTCGACACCGACGACCTCGACCTCATCAAGCACCACGTCACGCTGCGGCGGCGCGTCGGCGGCGACGACGAGGGCTGGCACCTCAAGCTGCCCGTCGGCCAGGACACAAGGCAGGAGATGCACGCCCCGCTCGGCGACGCGGCCAGCGTGCCGGCCCGGCTCGCCGCTCAGGTCGAGGAGATCACGGCAGGCCAGCGCCTGCGTCCCATCGCCATCCTGGATACCGAACGGACTGTGGTACCAGTGGCCGCCGAGGGCGGGGCGCTGGTGGAGGTGGCCGACGACCGGGTGACCGCCACCCGGCTCGGCGAGACCGGCAGCAAGCCGATGAGCTGGCGCGAGATCGAAGTGGAGGCCAAGTCCCCGCAGGCCACGGCCCTGCTCGACGCGGTCGGCCGGGCGCTGCGCGAGGCCGGAGCGAAACCGTCGGCGGCCGGGTCGAAGCTGGCGCGGGTCCTCGGAACCGACTGACCGGTGGGAGCTGACCCGGCCCGCCGCGTGTCCGGCCCGCCGCACCCGAAGCTCAGAGCTAATTCATAGCTAATTCTGATCCGGGCCCTACACTGTGCGCGTGGGATGAGAACCTGGGCCGGGCAGCTCGCCCGGGGCATATCAGGCACGGATCTGACTGAGAATGGCAAGCTTGACGAATATGGAAAACCACGGCCCGGCCGCGGCCGAGGCCCCGGGACCCGGCGGCGCGCGTAACGCCGGGCTGCAGCGCGCGGACGGCACCCCGGTGCGCGTGCTCGTCGTCGACGACGAGCCCAGCCTGGCCGAACTGCTGGCCAGCGTGCTGCGCTACGAAGCCTGGGAGGTCCTCACCGCGGGCAGCGGCGCCGAGGCGGTACGGACCGCGCGTGAGTTCCGTCCCGACGCGGTGGTGCTTGACGTCATGCTCCCCGACTTCAACGGCCTGGAGGTCATGCGCCGCCTGCGGGCCGAGCTGCCGCAGGTCTGCGTGCTGTTCCTGACCGCGCGGGACGCGGTCGAGGACCGGGTGGCGGGCATCACGGCCGGCGGCGACGACTACGTGACCAAGCCGTTCAGCCTGGAAGAGGTGCTGGCCCGGCTGCGCGGCCTGCTCCGCC
>Ga0335076_10004150_pt1 | contig 14620 bp, 10 predicted proteins | sample Lox_Sample_25_FD_206717 | JGI IMG/M metagenome (GOLD analysis project Ga0335076, IMG submission 206717) | Soil microbial communities from Loxahatchee National Wildlife Refuge, Florida, United States - Lox_Sample_2.5 | ecosystem: Environmental > Terrestrial > Soil > Wetlands | place: USA... | reverse complement strand
ACGTTGGGCGTGCCGGTCAGGAACTGGCCGATGCCCGGCGCGGGGTCGTAGGACGGTCCCATCGCGAACTGCTCGCGCTGGCCGAACCAGCCCCAGATCGGCTGCCGCAGCCTCTCCTGCAGGTCGCGGCGCACATACAGGAACGCCGGCGCGCCGGGCCCGGCATTCACGTACTTGTACGTGCACCCGATCGCCATGTCCGCGCCGGCGGCGTCGAGCTCGACCGGAACCGCCCCGACCGAGTGGCACAGGTCCCACAGCGCGAGCGCGCCGGCCGCGTGGATCCGCTCGGTCAGCGCCCGCATGTCGGCGAGCGCGCCGCTGCGGTAGGCGACGTGCGACAGGCTCACGAGCGCGACCCGGTCGTCGAGCACCCCGTCCAGCGCCGCCGCGGTGACGCCGCCGTCCATGTCGGTGTGCAGCATCCGCAGCTCGATCCCGAGCTGCGCGCCGATTCCCTCGAGCACGTAGCGGTCGGTCGGGAAGTTGTCGTCATCGGTCACGATCACGGCGCGGCCGGCCGGCTGCGCGCGCACCGCGGCGATGGCGAGCTTGTACAGGTTGACCGTGACCGAGTCGCACACGATCACCTGGCCCGGTCCGGCGCCGACCAGGTGCTCGGCGATCATCTCGCCGGCCTGCCGGGGCAGCTCGATCCAGGAGTCCCAGGACCGGACGAGACCCACGCCCCAGTCCTGGTCGACGACCTCGGCGATGCGCGCCTGGGTGCGGAACGGCAACGGGCCGAGCGAGTTCCCGTCGAGATAGATCAGCTCGCGGTCGGGCCGGACGAACCGGTCGCGGAAGCCCCCTAGTTCGTCCGCTCCGTCAAGTGACTCCGCATATGACCGATCTGCCGAGAAAGTCATCACAACCCCACATTAGCTGAGCGACCTGGCGCTTTCCGGGTACCCGGTGCGCGTGCTGCCTAACGTGACACGCGGGTTTCCTGGGTCGTGGCCGCCCTGGCCTGCCGTGGCTCGCGACCGGGCCCGCCCGGCTCGCCGTGCCCGCGGAGCCTGCCGTTCCCGGCCCCGGAACTGGCGCTTTCACGACCACCGTAGGATCGGATGGTGCCTGTGGATGCTGAGATCGGCCGGATCCTCGTGATCACGGCCCACCCGGACGATGTGGACTTCGGCGCGGCCGGGACGATCGCGAGATGGACGGACGCCGGCCTCGACGTCAGCTACTGCATCGTCACCAACGGCGACGCGGGCGGCAGCGACCCGTCGGTGTCCAGGGCCGACATGGCCGTGATCCGGCAGGCGGAGCAGACCGCCGCGGCGAAGCAGGTCGGCGTGCATGACCTGCATTTCCTGGGCTATCCGGACGGCAGGGTCGAGGCCACGGTCGGGCTGCGCCGCGATCTGGCCCGGGTCATCCGGCTGCTGCGGCCCGACCGGGTGGTCTGCCAGTCGCCGGAGCGCAACTACCTGCGCATGGGCGTCAGCCACCCCGATCATCGCGCGGTCGGCACGGCCGCGCTCGATGCCGTGTACCCGGACGCGCGCAACCCGTTCGCGTTCCCCGAGCTGCTGGCCGAGGAGAATCTCGAGCCGTGGACCGTCCGCGAGGTGTGGATCTCCGGCAGCCCGGCTCCGACCGAGTACGTCGACATCACCGACACGTTCGGGCGCAAGGTCGCCGCGCTGCGCGCGCACGTGACGCAGATCAGGGATCCGGACGGGCTGGAGGAGATGCTGCGCGGCTGGCTGACGCGCTCGGCCGCCCAGGGCGGGCTCCCTGAGGGCCGCCTGGCGGAGGCATTTCAGGTCCTGCAGTCCGGCTGACGGCCGCGGCGTTCGCGCGACTGCAGGGACTGGTGCGGCAGGGCTGACCGGCCTAGGTTTGGGGCAGTGCATTTTGCCATGTCCCCGGAGGTGCCAGCGCATGACGCACATCACCGTCACGGTCGACGGAGTGAAGTACGCCGACCAGGTCGAGCCTCGCCTGCTGCTCGTCCACTACCTAAGGGAAACCGTCGGGAAGACCGGCACCCCCATCGGGTGCGACACCTCGAACTGCGGTGCGTGCACCGTCTTGATGGACGGTGTCTCGGTCAAGAGCTGCGCGGTGCTCGCCGTGCAGGCCGATGGCTCCGACATAACGACCATCGAGGGTCTTTCGAACGGCGGGCTGACGCCGCTGCAGCGCGCCTTCCACGAGGAGCACGCGCTGCAGTGCGGGTACTGCACGCCCGGCATGATCATCGCCGCGACCGACCTGCTCCGCGACAACCCGCACCCGACCGACGAGGAGATCCGGGACGGTCTCGAGGGCAACCTGTGCCGCTGCACCGGATACGAGAACATCGTCCGCGCCGTGCGGCGCGCCGCGCAGGCAGGAGTCAGCGAATGACCGCGACCGTCGACGCGCCCGCCGCCGAGGTTGGCAGGGCCCGGCTCCGCAAGGAAGACGCGAAGCTCATCACCGGCCAGACCAACTGGACCGACAACATCAGGCTGCCGGGCATGCTGCACATGGCGTTCGTGCGCAGCCCGTTCGCGCACGCGAAGATCACCAGGGTGGACCTCAGCGGCGCGCTCGCGCAGCCGGGCGTCATCGCCGCCTTCTCCGGCGCGGACCTGGCCGCCGAGCAGGGCAGCCTGCCGTGCGCCTGGCCGGTGACGCCGGACATCGTGATCCCGCCGCACCCGCCGATGGCGGTCGACGAGGTGCGCTACGTCGGCGAGGCCGTCGCCGTCGTCGTCGCGCGCGACCGGTACGCCGCCGCCGACGCCGTCGCGCACGTGGACGTCGACTATGACCCGCTGCCGCCGGTGCTGGACATCCGCACCGCGCTGGACGAGGGCTCGCCGAAGGTGCACGAGGCGGGCAACAAGAGCTACGAGTGGGTCTTCGCCAACGGGGACACCGACGCCGCGTTCCGCGACGCCCCGGTGGTGCTCGAGCGCAAGTACCGCCAGCAGCGGCTGATCCCGTGCGCGATGGAGCCCCGCTCCGTCGTCGCGCAGTGGGTCGGCGAGCAGGTGACCCTGTGGTCGGCCACCCAGATCCCGCACGTGCTGCGGTTTGCGCTCGCCGCGTTCTTCGGCATCCCCGAGCAGGACGTCCGCGTCATCGCCCCCGACGTCGGCGGCGGCTTCGGCTCCAAGCTGCAGGTCACAGCCGAGGAGGTGCTCGCGGTGCTGGTCGGCCGCCGGGTCGGCAAGCCGGTCAAGTGGACCGAGTCCCGCAGCGAGGGCAACATGACCGTGCACCACGGCCGGGACCAGTGGCAGACGATCCGGATCGCCGCGGACGCCGACGGCCGGATCCGCGGGCTCGAGGTCGACCTGCTGGCCGACATGGGCGCCTATCTCATGCTGGTTACGCCGGGTATACCGCTGCTCGGCGCGTTCATGTTCCCGGCCATCTACAAGATGGACGCGTACTCGTTCAAGTGCACCGGCGTCTTCACGACGAAGATGCCGACCGACGCCTACCGCGGCGCGGGCCGGCCGGAAGCCACCTACGCGATCGAGCGGATCATGGACGAGCTGGCGGTCGAGCTGGGCGTTGACCCGCTGGAGCTGCGCGCGCGGAACTGGATCAGGCACGAGGAGTTCCCGTTCACGACGATCTGCGGGCTGACGTACGACTCGGGTAACTACGAGGCGGCGACGGCCAGGGCGAAGGAGATCTTCGACTACGACGGGCTGCGGCGCGAGCAGGCCGAGCGCGCCGCGCGCGGCGACAAGGTGCGCCTGGGCATCGGCATCTCGACGTTCACCGAGATGTGCGGGCTGGCCCCGTCCCGGGTGCTCGGCTCCCTGTCGTACGGGGCCGGCGGCTGGGAGCACGCGTCGATCCGCATGCTGCCCACCGGCAAGGTCGAGGTCGTGACCGGGTCGAGCGCGCACGGGCAGGGACACGAGACGGCGTGGAGCCAGATCGTGTCCGACCAGCTGGGCATCCCGTTCGAGGACATCCGCGTGCTGCACGGCGACACCCAGATCTCGCCGAAGGGCATGGACACCTATGGCTCGCGGTCGCTCGCGGTCGGCGGCCTCGCGCTCGTGCAGGCCTGCGACAAGGTCGTGGCGAAGGCGAAGGTCATCGCCGCGGCGATGCTCGAGGCGTCCGCCGACGACCTGGAGTTCTCGGCCGGGAAGTTCTCGGTCCGCGGCGACCCGGAGGCGAGCAAGTCGATGCAGGAGATCGCCCTCGCCACGTTCGCGGCGCACGCACTGCCCGACGGCGTGGAGCCGTCGCTGGACTCGGACGCCACCTACGACCCGGACAACTTCTCGTTCCCGCACGGGACCCATCTGTGCGCGACCGAGGTCGACACCGAGACCGGCTTCGTGCAGATCCGCTCGTACGTCGCGGTCGACGACGTGGGCGTGGTCGTGAACCCGCTCATCGTGGAGGGGCAGGTGCACGGCGGCATCGCGCAGGGTGTCGCGCAGGCGCTCTACGAGGACGGCGTCTACGACGACGACGGCAACCTGGTGACGGCGACCCTCGCCGACTACCTGGTGCCGGCGGCGCCCGATCTGCCGTCCTACCAGACCAGCAGGACCGAGAGCCCGGCCGGGAACAGGCTCGGCGTCAAGGGCGTCGGCGAGGCGGGCACGATCGCGTCCACCCCGGCCGTCGTCAACGCGGTAGTGGACGCGCTGCGTCCGTTCGGCGTGCACGACATCACGATGCCGTGCTCGCCCGAGCGCGTGTGGCGGGCACTTCAGAGCGGCAATGGAGGCCAGGCATGATCCCGGCACAGTTTGAGTACGCGCGGCCGACGTCGCTGGACGAGGCGATCAGGGCGCTGGCAGACGGCGGCGACGAGGCGAAGGTCATCGCGGGCGGGCAGAGCCTGCTGCCGCTGCTGCGGCTGCGGCTGGCCTATCCGGAGCTGCTCGTGGACGTCGGCGCGCTGGACGAGCTCCGCGGCGTCACCGACGCGGGCGACAGCCTGCTGATCGGCGCCAGGACCACGCACTACCAGGTGGTCCACGATCCGCTCATCGCGGCGCACTGCGGTCTGCTCGCGCAGGCCGCGGCCACTGTCGCCGATCCCGCCGTCCGGCACCGGGGCACGATCGGCGGCTCGATCGCGCACGCGGACCCGGCCGGTGACCTGCCCGCCGTCGTGCTGGCGCTGGACGCGACGCTGGTCGCGGCGGGCCCGGGCGGCCAGCGGGAGATCCCGGCCGGGGAGTTCTTCGTGGACTACCTGACCACGGCGCTCGGCCCGGGCGAGATCCTCACAGGCATCCGGGTGCCGAAGCTCGGCAGTGACTGGGGCTATCGTTATGAGAAGTTCCACCGGACCGCGCAGGCATGGGCGATCGTCGGTGTCGCCGCCCTCGCGCGGCGCTCCAACGGCCAGGTGGCCGAGGCTCGGGTTGGGCTGACCAACATGGGCCCGGTGCCTGTCCGGGCTGCTGCCGTCGAGGCGGCGGCGGCCGGGGCGCAGGCGAGCGCTGACGCGCTGGCAGCCGCCGCCGCCGCCGCGGCCGATGGCACGAACCCGCCTGCGGACCTGCACGGGGCGCCCGACTACCGGAGCCACCTCGCGCGGGTGCTGACCGGGCGGGCCCTGGCAGCTGCGGCGGGAGTCTGATACATGGAGCTCGAGCACTCGTTCACGGTTCCGGTCCCCGAGGATCGGGCGTGGGATGTGCTGCTCGATGTGGAGAGGGTGGCGCCCTGCATGCCGGGCGCCACCCTCCAGTCAATCGACGGCGACGAGATCCACGGCTCGATCAGGGTGAAGGTCGGGCCCATCAACATGGTGTACAAGGGCACGGCGCGCTTCACCGAGCGCGATCCGGCCGCCCACGTCATCACGCTGGAGGCAGCCGGCAAGGAGACGCGCGGCGCCGGCACGGCCTCGGCCAAGGTCCGCTCGATGCTGGAGGGCGTGGGCGACCAGACCCACGTCGTCGTCCACACCTCGCTGAACGTCACCGGCAAGCCGGCCCAGTTCGGGCGCGGTGTCATGGCCGAGGTCGGCGGCAAGCTGATCGGCATCTTCGCCGATAACCTCGCCGCGATGATCGCGGCCGGCCTGCCCGCGGACGGGGCGGCGGACGGCACTGCGGCGGGCGAGACGGCCGCCGACGCGGGCGAGGCGGAGGACGAGGCGGGTAACGGCAGCGTGTCCGCCGGCCCGGCCGGCAGCCCGGACGAGGCGCTGCCGATCGATGTGCTGAACTTGCCCACCCGGGCCTGGAGCAGCCTGCGCCGCGACGGCGTGCAGACGCTCGGCGACCTCGTGCGCCGGACGCCGGAGCAACTGCTCGCGGTCGAGAACATCGGGCCCGCGTCGGTGGCCGAGATCAGCCGCCGGCTGCAGGACCGCGGCCTGGCCCTGGCCGAGCCGGCCGGGGGCGCCGCGGGCGAGGCCGGCGTTCCGGCGGCCGCCGAGCCGGCGGCCGCAGCGCGGGCAGCCGGCCCGAGCTACCGCGACGCCGCCGAGCGGGCCGCGGCCAATGGCGGGGCGGCCGCGCAGTCGGGCGCCGCGCCGCGCGAGCCCGTCCGGTGGCAGCCCCAGGACGAGGCCATCGACCTGCTGGGGGTGGCCGGCCTGCCGGTGCTCAAGCGCGCGATACCGGCTGCGGCCGGCCTGCTCGCGCTGATCCTGGTGATCGTCGGCGTCCGCCGCCGCCGCGCGCGCGGCCGCAGCTGATTAAGGGGAAGGGCGCGGAGTCGGTTCTGACTCCGCACCCTCCCCTAATGCGAACCGGGCTCAGTCGAGGGCAGACATCACGTGCTTGATGCGCGTGTAGTCTTCGAACCCGTACATCGACAGGTCCTTGCCGTAGCCGGAGTGCTTGAAGCCGCCGTGCGGCATCTCGGCGACGAGCGGGATGTGGGTGTTGATCCAGACGCAGCCGAAGTCCAGCGCGCGCGCCATCCGCATCGCGCGGCCGTGGTCGCTGGTCCACACCGAGGACGCCAGCCCGTACTGCGTGCCGTTGGCCCAGCGCAGCGCCTCGTCCTCGGCGCCGAACTTCTGCACGGTGATGACCGGCCCGAACACCTCGTTCTGGATGATCTCGTCGCCCTGGTGCAGGCCGTCTACGACGCTGGCCGCGTAGAAGTAGCCGCGGTCGCCAGTCTGGTGCCCGCCCGCGACGACGCGCGCGTGGTCCGGCAGCCGGGACATGAAGCCGGATACCCGCTCCAGCTGGTTGGCGTTGTTGAGCGGGCCGTACGTCGCGTCCTCGTTGTCCGGCCCTGCCGTTACCTGAGCCGCCGCCTGCTCGGCCAGCGCGGCGACGAAGTCGTCGTGGACCCGCGGCCCGGCGAGTACCCGGGTGGCGGCGGTGCAGTCCTGGCCCGCGTTGAAGTAGCCGGCGATCGCGATGGCCTCGGCGGCCTTGGCCGGATCGGCGTCGTCGAACACGATGACCGGAGCCTTCCCGCCGAGCTCGAGGTGCACGCGCTTGAGGTCGGCGGCGGCCGCGGTCGCCACCTCGATGCCGGCCCGCACGGAACCGGTGATCGAGACCATCTGCGGCCTCTTGTGCGCGACCAGCGCCCGGCCGGTGTCCCGGTCACCGCAGACGACGTTGAAGACGCCGGGGGGCAGGAACTCGCCCATCAGCTCGGCCATCAGCAGCGTGGAGTACGGCGTGGTGTCCGACGGCTTGAGCACCATCGTGTTGCCCGCGGCGATGGCGGGCGCCCACTTCCACACCGCCATCATCATCGGGTAGTTCCACGGCGTGACCGCGGCGCAGACGCCGACGGGCTCGCGCCGGATAAACGACGTGAACCCCGCCATGTACTCGCCGGCAGAGCGCCCGTCCAGCATCCGCGCCGCGCCGGCGAAGAACCGGATCTGGTCCACCATCGGCGGTATCTCCTCCGAGGCGGTAAGCGCGAGCGGCTTGCCGGTGTTCTGCGACTCGGCCTTGACGAACTGGTCGGCCCGCCCTTCCAGCGCGTCGGCGATCTTCAGCAGGGCCAGGCTGCGCTCGGCCGGAGTCGCGTCCCGCCAGCCGGGGAACGCGTCGGCCGCGGCCGCGAACGCCGCGTCCACCTCGGCCTCGCCGGAGATCGGCGCGGTGGCGAACACCTCACCCGTGCTCGGGTCGATGATGTCGGCCCGGCTGTCGAACGCGGTGTCGGTCCACTGGCCGCCGACAAAGTTCTGCAGCTCTACCTTCGCCACGGGGTACTCCATTCCAGTTTGTAAGGGTCTAGGCGCCGGCCGGGATGCGCTCTTCGCAGCCCCACGGCGACCCGTATTCGGTGAGCAGATCCAGGAACGGCTGCGCGGGCAGCGCCTCGGGGCCGAGGACGCCCGCACCCGCCCAGACGCCCGAATCCATCAGCTCCAGCGCGACGACCGGGTTCACCGCGGTCTGCCAGACCACCGCCTGCGAGCCATACTCCGCCATGGTCCAGGCGTTGTCGACCACGTGATAGAGGTAGACCTCCCGCGGCCTGCCGTCCTTGCCGGTGCCGGTGACCCAGGTGCCCGCGCAGGTAAGCCCCGACATCTTGTCGCCGAGGGTGGCGGGATCGGGCAGGCACGCGGCCACTACGTCCCGGGGCGAGACGCTCGCGCCACCGACGCTGACCGGATCGGTCTTGTCCAGGCCCAGCTTGTGCAGGGTCTGCAGGACGCTGATGAATTCCTCGCCCAGGCCGTACTTGAACGTGACGCGCTGTGCCGTCACCCAGCGCGGCATCAGCAGGACCTCTTCGTGCTCGACGTTCACGCACTCCACCGGGCCGATCCCGGCCGGGAAGCTGAACGTCTCCGGCTCACTGAACGGCGGCGTGGTAAACCAGCCGCGGCCGGACTCCCAGATCACGGGCGGGTTCAGGCACTCCTCGATCGTCGTCCAGATGGAGAAGCTGGGCGCGAAGTCGTAGCCCGCGACCGCCAGGTTCGCGCCGTCCCGGACGCCGAGGTCTCTGATCTGGCTGAACATGGTGTCGGCGGCATGCCGCGCGAACACGTCCGACAGGCCAGGCTCGACCCCGATCCCGACCAGCGCGAGCTTGCCTGACCGCTCCCAGTCCGCGGCCATCGCGAACTGCTCGTCGCCGAGCTTGACGCCGGACCTGGCGTAGGGCTCGTCCGGGTCCGGGTGCGAGAGGGACATGGCCATGTCCAGGTAGTGCACCCCGGCCGACAGCGCGGCCCGGAACTGCGGCATGACAAAGCGCGGGTCGGCCGCGTTCATGAGGACGTCGCAGGAGTGCTCGGCGAGGAGGGCCTCGATGGCCGCCTGGTCGCGGGCGTCCAGCCGCACCGCCTGGTATGAGTCCCTGGCGGCCGCCGCGCGCTGGGCCCTCGCCAGGTCGTAGTCGGCGATGACGAGCTCGGCGAAGGGCCGGCGGGCGGCTATGCGGGCAAATGCAGTGCCGACGCCGCCGGCCCCCACGAGGAGTATGCGCATGGTGCGATCCTAGCTCCGGGAGCTGGGCTGGATCCGACGGGACCAGTTGCAGTTACTGCACGATACAACTGAAATCGTTGCGATCTCGCGTAATACGTGCTAGAACCGTGGCCTATATTAACGGGTCTATACCGCCGGGCCTAGTATCCATGTGCTGTGGGCCCCAACTTGACCTAGCAGCGAGAAAGCGAGCGAATCCCGTCGGCTGGAGTGTTGCCAGCTCGAATGGGGTAAGCCGAAATGAGGGGTGGGCATGGCCGTCACTGGCATCGTCGAGGAATCCAAGGAAAAGGGCCTTAAGACCGGAGCCCTCGGCCTGATCTCGAGCACCGTCATCGCGACAGCGTCGGTTGCGCCCGCGTACAGCCTCGCGGCGACGCTCGGATTCATCGTGCTGGCGGTAGGGCTGAAGTCGCCGCTGGTCGCCATCGCGGCGTTTGTACCGATGATCCTGACCTCGATCGGGTACAGCGAGCTCAACAAGGCCGACCCGGACTGCGGCACGACCTTCACCTGGGCCAGCCGGGCCTTCGGGCCGAAGACCGGCTGGTTCGGCGGCTGGGCGATCGTCGTCGCCGACGTCCTGGTCATGGCCAGCCTGGCGCAGGTCGCGGGGCAGTACATCTTCTTGCTGTTCAACGCCAACGGCATCGGCACGAACCCGGCCAGCGGCTGGGTGCTGCTCACCGGCGTCGCCTGGATCGTGTTCATGACCTATATCTGCTACCGCGGCATCGAGGTCTCGGCGAACTTCCAGAAGGCGCTGCTGTCCATCGAGATCACGATGCTGATCGTGCTCTCGGTAGTGGCCCTGGTCCGCGTCGGTACCGGGAACCACCCGGCGGTGTCCATCACGCCGACCTGGTCGTGGCTGAACCCGTCCGGCCTGGCGTTCCCGGCCTTCGCCTCGGGCCTGATCCTGATGGTGTTCATCTACTGGGGCTGGGACACGGCGCTGTCGGTGAACGAGGAGACGAAGGACCCGGCGAAGACCCCAGGCCGGTCGGCGATCCTGTCCACGATCATCCTGGTGGTCACCTACGGCATCGCGATCTTCGGCGCCCAGTCGTTCGCCGGCATCGGGGACAAGGGCATCGGCCTCGCGAACCCGAACAACGCCAGCGACGTGCTGTCGGTGCTGGGGCACGCGGTCTTCGGCTCCGGCACGATCGGCAACGTCTTCTACCGGCTGCTGCTCATCATGGTGCTGTCGTCCGCGGCGGCGTCCACCCAGACCACGATCCTGCCGACGGCACGCACGACGCTGTCGATGGCGACCTACCAGGCGCTCCCGCCGTCGTTCGCGAAGATGCACCGCAAGTACCTCACGCCGACCGTGTCGACCCTGGTGATGGGCGGCATCTCGATCGTGCTGTACGCGATCTTCAACTACCTGTCCCAGGGCCAGGTGATCTCCGACGCGGTGACCAGCTGCGGCGTGTTCATCGCGACGTACTACGGGCTGACCGGGTTCGCGTGCGCCTGGTACTACCGCAGGAACCTGACCTCCAGCGCAAGGAACCTGTGGATGCAGGGCATCCTGCCGGTGCTCGGCGGGCTCATCCTCTGGTTCCTCGGCGGCTGGAGCCTGTACCTGGACTGGGACATGAACAGCCCGTACGAGGCCTCGTACACCAGCTGGACGGTGCCCGGCCTGCACTGGAATATCGGCGGCGTGTTCGTGATCGTCTTCTTCTCGTGGCTGGCCGGCATACTGGTATTCATCTACCTGCGGTTCGCGCAGCCGCCGTTCTTCAAGAAGCAGACCCTCACCAGGTCCACCCCGACCCTCGTCCCCGACGAGTGATAGCTGTGTAGACGCGAAGGGCCCGGCGAAAGCCGGGCCCTTTCGCCCGCCGGGGCAAAGTGTCGCGGGCACCCGGATGTCGGTGCGCTCGCCTAGTCTTGGGCTCGTGACCGCGATGGCCGTAGACGCACTCCTGGACGGGCTGAATCCGCAGCAGCGCGCGGCTGTCGTGCACGAGGGCGGCCCGCTGCTGATCGTGGCCGGGGCCGGCTCGGGCAAGACCAGGGTGCTGACGCACCGGATCGCCTACCTGCTGGCCGAGCGCGAGGTGTCACCCCGCCAGATCCTGGCGATCACGTTCACGAACAAGGCAGCGGGCGAGATGGCAGCCCGGGCGGCGCGGCTGACCGGCGCGAGCGCCAGGTCCATGTGGCTGATGACGTTCCACTCCGCCTGCGTGCGGATCCTGCGCCGGGAGGCGCGCCGGTTCGGGTATCCCGCCAGCTTCTCGATCTACGACCAGGCGGACTCGCAGCGGCTGATGGCGATGGTCTGCCGGGAGCTGGACCTCGACCCCAAGTTCCACCCGCCGAAGGGCCTGGCCAACCAGGTCTCCGCGCTGAAGAACGAGCTCCTCGATCACGAGACGGTCGCGGCCAGGGCGAAGGGATACCGGCAGGAGGCGCTGGCCGAGGCCTACGGCGAGTACCAGCGCCGCCTCGTCGCGGCCGGCGCGATGGACTTCGACGACCTGATCATGGTGACGGTCAACCTGCTGCAGGCGTTTCCCGAGGTCGCCACCGAGTACCGGGAGCGCTTCCGGCACATCATGGTCGACGAGTACCAGGACACCAACCACGCCCAGTACGTCCTGGTGCGCGAGCTCGTCGGGGTCGGGGACAGCGGCGCCCCGGCCGGTGACCTGGCGCCGGGCGAGCTGGCCGTGGTCGGCGACGCCGACCAGTCGATCTACGCGTTCCGCGGCGCGACGATCAGGAACATCGAGGAATTCGAGCGGGACTTTCCCGGTGCCAGGGTCATCATGCTCGAGCAGAACTACCGCTCGACGCAGAACATCCTGGCCGCGGCCAACGCCGTCGTCTCCCAGAACCCGGGCCGGATACCGAAGAACCTGTGGTCCGAGGCCGGCGACGGCCCGCCGATCATCGGCTACGTCGCCGACAGCGAGCACGACGAGGCGGCGTTCGTGGCCGAGGAGGTGGACCGGCTGGCCGACGCGGGCGAGGCGAGCCCCGGTGAGGTCGCGGTCTTCTACCGCACCAACGCGCAGTCGCGCGTGTTCGAGGAGATCTTCATCAGGTCCGGCCTGCCCTACAAGGTCGTCGGCGGTGTCCGCTTCTACGACCGGCGCGAGGTGCGCGACCTGCTCGCCTACCTCCGGCTGATCGCGAACCCGGGGGACGAGGTCTCCCTGCGCCGGGTGCTGAACACCCCCCGCCGCGGCATCGGGGACCGGGCCGAGGAGTGCGTCGCCGCGCTGGCCGGCCGGGACAAGATCAGCTTTGCCGCGGCGCTGCGGCGCCCGGACGACGTGCCCGGCCTGGCCGCGCGCTCGGCGCGCGCGATCGAGGGGTTCAACGAGCTGATGGCGTCGTTCCGCGCGCAGGCCGAGACCGGCGGCCCGGTTGGTGACCTCGCGGCGGCGGTGCTCGACCAGACCGGGTACGTGGCTGAGCTCGAGGAATCCTCCGACCTGCAGGATGCGGGCCGGATCGAGAATGTCAACGAGCTGGTCTCGGTGGCACGGGAGTTCGACGCGCGGTTCCCCGACGGCACCCTCAGCGAGTTCCTCGAGCAGGTGTCGCTCGTCGCCGACGCGGACGAGATCCCCGAGGGTGCGGACCACGGCGGCATGGTCACGCTGATGACGCTGCACACCGCGAAGGGGCTGGAGTTCCCTGTCGTGTTCCTGACCGGCCTGGAGGAGAACGTCTTCCCGCACGAGCGGTCGATGGGCAACGAGCGCGAGCTAGCCGAGGAACGGCGGCTCGCGTATGTCGGGATCACCAGGGCCGAGCAGCGGCTGTACCTGACCAGGGCAGCCACGCGCGCCTGGTTCGGGCGGCCGTCCTACCACAAGCAGTCCAGGTTCCTGACCGACGTGCCGGGGCGGCTGATCGACTGGCGCCGGGACGAGACGGCGGCGGCGCCGCCCGCCTCCGAGCGGCTTGCCCGCAGGCCGGGCGTGCGCACGCTGGGCAACCGGCCGGTGCCGCTGCTGCAGCCGGGCGACCGGGTCAACCACGACGCCTATGGCCTCGGCACGGTGCTTTCGGTCGAGGGCAGAGGCGACGACCCCGAGGCGAAGATCGACTTCGGCGGAGACTACGGGATCAAGCACCTCGTGCTGCGGTACGCCCCGATCGAGAAGCTGTAGCCGGGCCGTTCGCGGCGGAGCGCCTGCGATAGGCGCGCGACTTGGCCCGCGAGCCGCATATCTGCATGCTGCACCAGCAGCCGTTCCTGGTGGGAGACCGGTCGTAGAACGCCCACTGGCAGTCGTCGGCGCTGCACGCCTTGAGCCGCGGCCAGGTGCCGGCCGTACCGGCCTCGGCCGCGATCAGCAGCAGGCGCGCCAGCGCCGGGCCGATGCCAGCGCCGGCGGCGATCACCCGGATCCTGCCATCCGGGCCGGCCTCAAGCCGCGTGGCCAGGCCTGCCGCGGCCGCGTCGAGCTCGCTCGCGGCGGCATCGGCCAGCCCGTGGCCTGCGTGCGCGCGCAGCACGGCCCGCAGCGCCTCCCTGATTCCGACGGCCAGCGCGAGATCCGCCTCGCCGGCGAGCGGCGCCGGCCCTGGCAGCAGGCCAGCCCCCGCCAGCCATCCGGAGAGCGCGGCAGGCCCGCTGAGTTCGTCCGTGGCCTGCCCGACGTCCCTGGTGTTGACGAACGCCTGCACCAGCGCCAGCTCACCGGGCGCCTGCCCGATCTCGCGCTCGGTCATCTCATCCTCCGGGCCCGGTCGCCGTCGGCATCGTTCAAACCATCACCAGCATTGTACCTTTGCTGGTTGCGTCCGGGCCCGGCTTCCGGCTAGGCTTGCGTTACCAGCTAGTCCTATATGTAGGTGACGAACCATGACGAGGAGGCACCCGATGGGCGAGTGGACGATGATCGGCGTACCGACCAGCGCTGGAGCGCACCACGCAGGTCAGGACCTTGCCCCGGCTGCGCTGCGGCGGGCAGGGCTGCTCGGCCGGCTGGCCGCGGCGGGCGTCCGGGTCGCCGACGGCGGGGACCTGCCGGGCTCGGTGTTCGCGGTGGACCGCGAGCAGCCGCTCGCCCGGAATCTCAAGGCCGTCGTGCAGGTAGCTGGCGAGGTCGCGGACGCGGTCGCGGCGGTGCTGGACGCGGGCCGCCGGCCGCTCGTGCTGGGCGGCGACTGCACGATCACGGTCGGCGCGATAGCGGGCCTGCGCCGCGGCCACCCTCAGGTCGGGCTGGTGTATGTCGACGGTGACTCGGACCTGAACGCGTCCGGCG
>Ga0335076_10004149_pt1 | contig 14621 bp, 13 predicted proteins | sample Lox_Sample_25_FD_206717 | JGI IMG/M metagenome (GOLD analysis project Ga0335076, IMG submission 206717) | Soil microbial communities from Loxahatchee National Wildlife Refuge, Florida, United States - Lox_Sample_2.5 | ecosystem: Environmental > Terrestrial > Soil > Wetlands | place: USA... | reverse complement strand
GCGGCCGACATCCTGCGGGTCGATCGGCAGGTAGGGGACTTCCCAGAGCCCGCTGTTCGACTGCTTCATCGCCGCGAAGCCCTTCTTGATCGCGTCCTGGTGCGAGCCGGAGAAAGCGGTGAAGACGAGGTCGCCGCCATACGGGTGGCGCGGATGGACAGGCAGCTGGTTGCAGTATTCGGCGGTCCGGACGAGGTCGTTGATGTCGGAAAAATCTACCTCAGGATCAACGCCCTGAGTGAAGAGATTGAGGCCCAAGGTCACCAGATCGACGTTGCCGGTGCGCTCGCCGTTGCCGAACAACGTGCCCTCGATGCGGTCGGCGCCGGCCATGACGCCGAGCTCCGCCGCAGCAACGCCGGTGCCCCGGTCGTTGTGAGGATGGAGCGAGATGATGGCGTTCTCGCGACCCTTCATCCGGCGACAGAAGTATTCGATCTGGTCGGCATAGATGTTCGGCGTCGCCATCTCGACGGTCGCCGGCAGGTTGAGGATGCAGCGGTTCTTGGGTGTCGGTTCCCAGGCCGCCATCACCGCCTCGCAGACTTCGATCGCATAGTCGATCTCGGTCCCGGTAAAGCTCTCCGGGCTGTACTGGTAGACGAACTCCGTACCGCCCGACTGCTTCTCGGCGAGCTCCCGAACCAGCGCGGCGCCGTGGACGGCGATCTCCTTGATGCCCGCCATGTCCTGGCCGAACACCACCCGGCGCTGCAGGGTCGAGGTCGAGTTGTAGACATGGACGATGGCGCGGCGGGCGCCGACCAGCGCCTCGTAGGTGCGCTTGATCAGGTGGTCGCGGGCCTGGGTCAGGACCTGGATGGTGACGTCGTCGGGGATGTGCTTCCCCTCGATGAGCTCGCGGCAGAAATCGAAGTCCGTCTGGGAGGCGGAGGGGAAGCCGACCTCGATCTCCTTGTAGCCCATCCGGACCAGGGTCTGGAACATGCGCATCTTGCGCTCGGGCCCCATGGGCTCGACCAGGGCCTGGTTGCCGTCGCGGAGGTCGACGCTGCACCAGATCGGCGCCTTGGTGATGGTGCGGCCCGGCCATTGTCGGTCGGGCAGATTGATCGGCTGGAACGGTCGGTATTTGACGGTCGGGTCAACGCGCATGGCGGTTATCCTTGAAATGCGGCGGGGCGCTGTCTGCGCCTGTAAGGTCGATGGCTCCGTGACGCGAAGACCGGCCGCCGGCCGTCACCCTCTTCCCGGCGACCGCCGCGAAGTCGCAGCCCGAGCCCGGGGCGGAATCCGCCCTTCCGAACAATCCTCGTATCGCGCTCCGGAAACATGAGAGAACCCATCGTCAGGACCAGGGAAATCGACTTCAGCGGGCGGGCTCTGGACGAGCCCTGCGGCCGGCGCGATCAGCACGCCGGGGCGGTAAGTCGAAGGAGTCCCAGGTCGAAACGGGTTGCGGTCATGTAATAAAATTAGCCGCAGTGCGAAGGGCCGGTCAAGGCCCCTCCGACTTGGTTACCCCCGGGCAAACGGAGGAGTCGGACAATCCGCGGATATGTCAGGCTACCAGCCCACGGCGCCGGCGAGGCGCCGCGGCGGTCGGCGGCGCGAGATCAGCGCCCGGCGACCCGGGACAATTGCGCCAGCTCGTCCTTGATGCGGAGCTTCTGCTTCTTGAGATCGTGGATGATGTCGTCGTCGGGGTGTGGTCTACGCTCTTCGTCGGCAATGCGGGCGTCTAAGTCAGCGTGCTTGATCTTGAGAGACTCAAGATGCGGCTCTGCGTGCATTCCCACTCTCCCGGTTCAGCGGTTGCGTTCGGACGCTGTTTGCGTCGGCGGGACGTTTACAGCACAATGCTAACTCCAATCCCGGGCCGGAGTAAATGAGAGAGCGAATGCGGCAGAACGCCTCCCGCCCGCTTCGCCGGCGCCGGGCTGGGCCATGCCATCCCCAGGCAATTCTCTAGGAAACACGCAATCCCAATGGCTTCGAGAGCAAAGTCTGCACGACCTATCAGCGCGCGAGACGGCAGCAAGCAGGGGCCGCGCCTGGTGGTCGGGATATCCGGTGCATCGGGTGTGGTTTATGGCATCCGGCTGCTGGAGCTGTTGCAGCCGACCGTGATCGAAACGCACCTGGTGATGTCTCGCACTGCGGAACAGGCGATGGCCTTCGAGACGGACCGCAAGGTGAAAGAGGTGCGGGGGCTGGCCGACGTGGTCCATGCGGTGGACGATCTCGCCGCGGCGATCTCCAGCGGCTCCTACCAGACCATGGGCATGATCGTCGCCCCCTGCTCGGTGAAGACCCTCGCCGAGATCGCGAGCGGCGTCACCACCACCCTGATCTCGCGGGCCGCCGACGTGACCCTGAAGGAACGGCGCCGTCTGGTGCTGATGGTGCGCGAGACTCCGCTTCATGCCGGGCACCTCAGGAACATGCTGGCGGCAACCGAGATCGGCGCCATCATCGCGCCGCCGGTGCCGGCCATGTACGCCCGGCCGCAGAGTCTCGAGGCGATGGTGGATCACAGCCTGGGTCGCGTCCTCGACCTCTTCGGCATCGACACCGGCAAAGTGATGCGCTGGGGCCAGGAACACCGGCGCCGCGGTCCTCGGTGAAGGCAGGGCGATGAGTGCCGCGCCACCGCCGCGCCTGCCGCTCGGAGAGACGGCGCTATTCCTCGATTTCGACGGCACGCTGATCGAGATCGCGCCACGGCCGGAAGCCGTGGTCGTCCCCGCAGACCTGCCGGGGCTGCTGGAGAAGCTGCACGACCGCATGGCGGGCGCGCTGGCGATCGTAACCGGCCGGCGGATCGCCATCCTCGACGACCTGCTGCATCCGGCGAAGCTGCCGACCGCCGGGGTCCATGGCGAGGAGCTGCGCGCCGATCCGGCGGGTCCGATCGACGTCATCGGCACGCCCCTGCCGCCGGAGCTGGTCGCCGGCATCGAGCGCGTCGCCGCCGGCGCCAGGGCGCGGTGGCCGGGGATCCACACCGAGAACAAGGGCCACTCGTTCACCCTGCACTACCGCTCGGCGCCGGAGGCGGAGCTGCCCCTGCGGGCAGAGCTCGAGCGCCTTCCGCTCGGCGACGACTGGTATGTGATGGCGGGGAAGCGCGTCTTCGAGGTGAAGTCGCGGCATTTCAACAAGGGCGGCGCGGTCCGGCGCTTCATGGCGATGCCTGCCTTCAGCGGCCGCAAGCCGGTCGCGGTCGGCGACGACACGACGGACCGCGACAGCATCGCCGCCGCCGCGGATCTCGGCGGCAGCGGCATCGCCGTCGGCGGCTTGCGCACCGACGCAGCCGCCTGGAGCCTGAGCGATCCCGGCGCCGTGCGGGATTGGCTCGGCGGGCTGCTCGGCTAGGCGGCCGCGCGTTCAGCGGTGGTGAGGGTGTCGAGGAAGCTGTCGGACCAGGTGGCGAGATCGTTGCGGCGGAGTGCCGTCATCATGCGCTGCCAGCGCTCCTGGCGCTCCTTCAGCGGCATCCGGAGGCCGTGGTCGATCGCTTCCGCCACCTCGACCGTGTCGAACGGATTGACGATGATGGCGCCTTTCATCTCCCGGGCGGCGCCGGCGAAGCGCGAGAGCACCAGCACGCCCGGATCCTCCGGACGCTGGGCCGCCACGTATTCCTTGGCCACCAGGTTCATGCCGTCGCGCAGCGGCGTCACCAGGCCGAGCTTCGCCACGCGGTAGAAGCCGGCCAACTGGCGGCGCGGGAAGACGCGGTTCAGGTAGCGGATCGGAACCCAATCGATCTCGGCGTGCTTGCCGTTCACGCGACCGGCATTGGCTTCGATCTCGCGCCGCAGCTTCTTGTACCGGCTGACGTCGATGCGCGAGGGCGCCGCGATCTGCACGAAGGTGATGCGGTTGCGGTAGTCGGGTCGCGAGCTGAGCAGCTCGCCGATCGCGTCGATGCGGCTCAGGATCCCCTTGCTGTAGTCCAGGCGGTCGACGCCGATGATGAGCTGGCGCCCGGCGACGCTGTCGGCGAGGCGGCGCGTCTCCTCGTCGGTCTCCGCCTCCTCGGCCAGGTCTTCGAACTCCCGGACGTCGATCCCGATCGGGAACACCCCGCTGCGCAAACGGCGGCCGAACATCTCGATCGCACCGTCAGGGCGGATCTGCCCCCCGACCTCGTAGAGCGCGTAGTCGCGGAAGGCACGGAGGTCGCTCTCGGTCTGGAAGCCGACGAGATCGGCGCTGGCCAGCGAATTCATCAGCTGGCGGTGCGCCGGCAGGGCGCAGAAGATCTCCGGGCCCGGCAGCGGGATGTGCAGGAAGAAGCCGATCCTGTTGCGCAGGCCGCGCAGCCGCAACTCCCCGGGCAGCGCCATCAGCTGGTAGTCGTGCACCCAGATGACGTCGTCGGGCTTGGCGAACGCCGCGACCTGGTCGGCGAAGCGCGCGTTGATCCGCATATAGGCGTCCTGATAGGCGCGCGAATGCTCGACCAGTCCCAGCCGGTAATGCAGCAGCGGCCAGAGCGTGCTGTTGCAGTAGCCGTTGTAGTAGGCGTCGAACTCCTCCGGCGTGAAATCCATGGTGGCGTAGGTGATGCCGCCGGACCGCACGATCCGCGGCTGCGCCGCCGGCGCGTCGCTGGTCTCGCCGCTCCAGCCGAACCAGATGCCGTGCGCGCGCTTCAGCGCCGAGAGCACGCCGACCGCGAGGCCGCCGGCGCGCGCCGAGCGGTCGCGTGGCAGCGCCACGCGGTTCGAGACGACGATCAGGCGGCTCATGACGCCTCCTCCCAGGTCAAGCTCAGGTTCATGGCGGAATTGATCAGGCCGACCATGGAATAGGCCTGTGGAAAGTTGCCCCAGAGCTCGCCGCTCTTCGGATCGACGTCCTCGGAGAAGAGGCCGAAGCGATTGCGGTAGCTCATGATCTTGTCGAACAGCGCACGCGCCTCGATGGTCCGGCCCATGATTGCCAGCGCGTCGATGTACCAGAAGGTGCAGATCAGGAAGGCGGTCTCCGGCTCGCCGAAATCGTCGCGCACCACGTAGCGATAGATGAAGTCGCCGCGCTTCAGCTCCTTCCCGATGCGCTCGACGGTCGCAATGTAACGCTCGTCGGAAGGCGCCACAAACCCGATCTGCGCCATCAGCAGCAGGGAGGCGTCGAGCTCGGCGCCGTCGAAGGTGGAGACGAAGCTGTTCAGCTTCTCCGACCAGGTACGACGGAGAATCTCCTGTTTGAGGTGCTCCGCCTTGCCGCTCCAGAACTCGATGCGATCGGTGCGGCCCATCGCCCGCGAGATGCGCTTCAGCCGGTCGCAGGCGGCCCAGCACATCATGGCCGAGAAGGTGTGAACCGCCGAGGTGCCGCGCAGCTCCCATGGTCCGGCATCGGGCTTGTCGAACACGGCAATGGCCCGCTTGCCGATGAATTCGAGCTGGTCGTAAAGCTCCTCGTTGGCCGGTTTGCGAATCAGCCGCTGGTCGAAGAACAGATGGATCGCCGCCAGCACCATGCTGCCATAGACGTCGTTCTGCACCTGTGTGAACGCGGCGTTGCCGACCCGCACCGGTCCCATGCCGCGATAGCCGGCGAGCGCAGGCGCGATGGTCTCGGTCAGGTCGGCCTCGCGCGAGATGCCGTAGACCGGCTGGATCACGTCGCGCGCCGTATCTATGATATCGATGATGAAGCCGATGTACTGTTCCATGGTGCGGGTGACGCCGAGCCGGTTCAGAGCGCGGATCACGAAGACCGCGTCGCGCAGCCAGCAATAGCGGTAGTCCCAGTTGCGGATCGTGTTCGGCGCCTCGGGGATCGAGGTGGTGAGGGCGGCGGCGATGGCGCCGGTCTCCTCGAACATGCAGAGCTTCAGGGTGATGGCGGCGCGGATCACCGGCTCCTGCCATTCGAACGGGATCGAGAGGCCGCGCACCCAGAGCCGCCAATGCCCGATCGTCATCTCGAAATAGCGGCGGCAGAGATCCTCGAGGTCGGCATCGATCGGCTCGTCCGGGCCCCAGAGGATCCAGTGCTGCTGATCGAGGCGAAAGAAACGCTCCTCCATCACATAGGAGACCGGGATCGAGGTGGTCATCCGCTGCCGCTGACGGTCGCTGAAATAGACGACGTGATGGCTGCCGCGCACCGACCGGCAGGACGCAGCGCCGTAGTCGCTCATCGGCCGAGCCAGGACCCGTACCATCGGCCGGCCCGCCACCGGCGTGAGGCGGCGGACCAGCATCGGCGGACGATGCGTCCGACCGTGAATGTCATAGCGCGGAGCGAAATCGACGATCTCGACCGCGCCGCCGTCCTTGTCGGTCAGCACCGAATGCAGGACCGCAGTGTTCTCGATATAAGCCTGCTCCGAGACCGCATAGTCCTTGAGCTCGACGGCGAGTGCACCATCGGCGGCGCCGGCGCCGGCGGCATCACCGCCGCGCAGCAGCGAGCAGAAGATGGGATCGGAGTCGAGGCGCGGCAGACTGGCGAAAACCATGCGCGCCTGGCGATCGATCAGCGCGGCGACGCTGCTGTTTCCGATGACGGCGAGATCGAGGCTGCTCATCGGCCGGTGCTTCCATCGTGTTGTTGTGAATCCGAAGGGACGCCCGTGGCCGCGCCGGGAAGCCGGCACGGGGCGAGAATAACAACGTCTTCGGGGCAAATTGGTTCCCGCGCGGCAAACCGCGGACGAGAGCTAAAGCGTTGGAATCAGAGCGGTTCCAGAAGTGCAGCCAGGTCGTCGTTGTCCTGCGGCTCGGGCGCCCCGATGAAGAGTCCGAAATAGGACTCGAGCGCGGCGCCGGCGATGTCGCGGGGATTCGACTCCGGGACCGGCGCAATGAGGCCGGAAGCGGCGTCGGCGATCTTCTCCTGCGCGACCCGCTCGCAATCGAGCTCGACCGAAAGCATGCCGTGCTTGATCGACTGCCGGTCGCCCTTCGCGAGCTCCGGGAACCGGTCGGCGGCCGCGCGCCGCACCGCCCGGAGCGGCTCGAGCACATCGCGGCGCCAGTCCTCGACCGCGGCGATCGCGGCCTTCAGCGCCTGCTCCTCGACCTTGAAGCCGAGGGTGCCGAGCCAGCAGCACAGCAACAGGATGTTGACGTCGGCGCCACGCCGGTTCTGCAGCGAGAGGCAGGCGGCGGCGACGGATTCGCGGCTGTAATAGGCGAGGCTGAACTCCCAGAAGGCACCGGGATCGAGCCGCGTCACGATGTCAATCGCCGAAGCTGATCCCGAGACCGCGCGCCGCGGTCACCAGCGTGCCCTGCGGATCGACCGTCTGGTTGTTGCGGATCGCGTCCTCGATCGGCACGTCGATCACCCGTCGGTTGCTCCAGGCGACCATGCGGTCGAAGCGCCGCTCGGCGATGAGATCGACGGCGTGGACACCGAGGGCGGAGCCGAGCACCCGGTCGCCCGGCTCAGGCGTGCCGCCGCGCTGGACGTGGCCCAGCACGGTGACGCGAGTCTCGGCACCGGTCAGCTTGGCGATCTCGGCGCCGATGTACTGGCCGATGCCGCCGTAGGTATGAGTCTGGGAGGCGCCGCCGCCATGGACCGAGGTGACCGCGCGGCCGTCCTCGGTCTTCACCGCTTCCGCGACGACGACCAGGGCGAAGTTGCGGCCGCCATGCTTCAGCTCGTCGAGCTTGCGGGCGATCGAGGAGAGTTTGTACGGAATTTCCGGAATGAGGATCACGTCGGCACCGCCCGCGATGCCGGACCAGAGCGCGATGTGGCCGGCGTCGCGGCCCATCAGCTCCAGCACCATGACGCGGCTGTGCGAGGCCGCCGTCGGCTGCAGGTGGTCGAGTGCCGAGGTCGCGGTCTGCACCGCGGTCTCGAAGCCGATCGAGGTCTCGGTGACACCGATATCGTTGTCGATGGTCTTCGGGATCGCCACCAGCGGGATATTGCCCTGCTTCGCCAGCTGCCGGAGGATCGCCATCGAGCCGTCGCCGCCGATCATGATCAGCGCGTCGAGGCCAAGCATGCGGTAGCCCTCGATCACCTCGTTCGAGCGATCGACGAAGCTGCCATCCTCCATCGGAAACTTGAACGGGTTGCCCTTGTTGGTCGTGCCGAGGATGGTGCCGCCGAGCCGCAGCAGGTCGCTGGAGAGAGCTCGAGCGTCCAGCTCCTCGGCCTCGATCGGGCGGGCCATCAGGCCGGCGGTGCCGTTGCGGATCCCCACCACCTGCCAGCCGTTGCCGATCGTGGCCCGCGCATAGACCGCGCGAATGACGGCGTTCAGCCCGGCGCAATCGCCGCCGCTGGTCAATAACCCGATCCGCTTCATCGTCCCTTAAATCCCCGGTCTTGCAATTTGACGGATGCTTCCGACTATTAGCATAGAACAAGGGATAGCCAAGCCATAGCCTTATGAACCCTACGGACTTTTATTCAGTGGACCCGACGCGGGGCGTGATCGCCGTCGCGGGCGAGGACCGACAGACCTTCCTCCAGGGGCTGATCAGCAACGATACGCGCCACGTTGCGCAGGATCGCGCGCTCTACAGCGCGTTCCTGACGCCCCAAGGGAAATTTCTTCACGACTTCTGCCTGGTGGAGGCCGGCGGTCCGGATGGACCGCGCACTCTGCTCGATCCCGAGGCCGAGCGCCGCGCGGATCTCATCAAGCGGCTCTCGATGTACCGGCTGCGCTCCAAGGTGAAGGTCACCGATGTCGCCGGCGATCTTGCCGTCGTCGTCTTCTGGGGGCCGGGCGCCCTTGCGAAGCTCGGCCTGTCCGCGACCGCCGGCGCGGCGAGGCCGCTGGGCGGCGGCGTAGTCTTCACCGATCCGCGCCTGCCTGCGCTCGGCGCCCGCGCCTTCCTGCCGCGCAGTGAAGTTGAAGCGGCGGTAGCCGGCTTTGCCGCGGCACCGATCGCCGATCACGAGCGCCTGCAAGCGAGCCTCGGCGTCCCCGCCGGGAGCCGCGACCTCGTGCCCGAGAAGGGCATCCTGCTGGAGAACGGCTTCGAGGAGTTGAACGCCATCGACTGGGACAAGGGCTGCTACATGGGCCAGGAGCTGACCGCCCGCACCCGCTATCGCGGCCTGGTGCGGAAGCGCCTGCTGCCGGTGGCGATCGACGGCGCCGCGCCGGAACCGGGCACGGCCCTCATGCTGGGCGAGGTCGAAGCCGGCGAGCTTCGCAGCGTCGCGCCCGGCGGCGGGCTCGGCCTCGCCATGATCCGCATCGAGCATCTCGACCGAGCCCGCACCGAGGGCCTCACCGCCGGCACCGCCCGCCTCCGCCCCACCGTCCCGGACTGGATGCGCCTGCCGGAGCAGGTCGGTTAGTTCGATCCAGTCACCGGTTTCATCCAACAGCCGCGCCCTCTAGACTGCGCACCTTCTTTCTTTGGGGGCCGTCATGAAGAAGAAACCACGCTTGCGCGATCTCGGCATCACCTTGGGGCAGATGCCGCCGGGGCCGTTGAACGCGATCACCGATGTCGCCGGCGTCAGCGTCGGCTCCGCGACCCTGATCCGCGACGAGCCCAATGTCGTCCGCACCGGCGTGACGGCGATCTGGCCGGCGGCCGACATCTTCACCGACTTCTGCTTCGCCGGCTTCCACAGCTTCAACGGCAACGGCGAGATGACCGGCACGATCTGGCTCGCCGAGCAGGGCCTCCTCGCCTCGCCCATCTGCATCACCAACACCCATGCGGTGGGCGTGGTGCGCGATGCGATCTGCGTGCTCGCCGCCCGGCGCGGCATCGAGCAGGCCTGGCACCTGCCGGTGACGGCGGAGACCTGGGACGGCTGGCTCAGCGACGCCGAAAGCTTCCCGGTGACACAGGACCTCGCGATCCGCGCGCTCGAATCCGCGCAAGGCGGCCTGGTCGCCGAAGGCAATGTCGGCGGGGGCACCGGCATGATCGCCCATGAATTCAAGGGCGGCACCGGCACGGCCTCGCGCAAGGTGCCGGCCGAGCGCGGCGGCTGGACCGTCGGCGCGCTGGTGCAGGCCAATTACGGCGACCGCAAGCTGCTGCGCTGCGGCTCGGCCCCGGTCGGCCTCGAGATCGGCACCGACGTTGTGAAGAGCGCGCACTGGACGCCGCAGGACGGCCAGGGCTCGATCATCGTGATCCTGGCGACCGACGCTCCACTGCTGCCGATCCAGTGCCAGCGCCTGGCGCGCCGCGCCACGACCGGCTTGGCGTGGGTCGGCGGCTACGGCTCCAACGGCAGCGGCGACATCTTCCTCGCCTTCTCCACCGCGAATCGTGTGCCGATCCGTTCGAAGATGACGGACGTCCGCATGCTCGGCCTCGACGATTGCACGCCGCTCTTCCAGGCGGCGGCCGAGGCGACCGAGGAGGCGATCTGGAACGCCCTCGTCGCCGCCGAGACCACGACCGGCTACAAGGGTCACACCGCCCACGCCGTGCCGCATGATCGCCTGCAGGAGGTGGCGGCCAAGTATCGGATGCGGTGAGTCAGCGCCAGTTTCTTTGCGGCGCTTCGGCAGCGAGGGCGGCCACAGCCTGCTCCATCGCCTTGGTGAAGTCCGGGCGGCTGCCGGTCCAGGCGACGGGCGCGCCGACGAAGACGTCGACCACCACGGGCACCAGGGCGATCTCGCCCTTCGGCAACACCCGGCCGAGGCCCTGGAGATAGACCGGGATCACCGGCGCCTCCGGGTGCAGTTCCTTCAGCCGCGCAACGCCGCCCTTGAACCGACCGAGCGCCTCGCTCTCGCCGCGGGTGCCCTCCGGGAAGACCAGCAGGATCTCGTTTCTGGAGAGCGCGTCCGCGCATTCCTTCAGGGGATCGGCGTCGCGCGCCAGCTTGCCGGGTGCAGAACGCTCGATCGGGATCATGTTGACGATATTCAGGGTGAACCAGGCGAGGACGGGGTTGCGCAGGAAGTAGTCCGCCGCCGCCACCGGGCGCAGCGTATTGAGGCGGCGCAAGGGAAAGAGCGACATCAGCACGAAGGTGTCGAGATGGCTGTTGTGGTTGGCGACGACGATCGCCGGGCCTTTCTGCGGAAGCCGCTCCTGATGCCGCACGTTCAAGCCCAGCACCACCAGGACCAGCGGCCGCGCGATCAGGATCCAGAACAGCAGGTGCAGGGCACGGAGCATGGGCTAATAGTGCAGGTAATAGACGTAGTGGAAGAAGAGCGGCGCCGTGAAGGTGAGGCTATCCACCCGGTCGAGGATGCCGCCATGTCCCGGCAGGATGTTGCCGCTGTCCTTGATGCCGAGGTCCCGCTTCACCGCCGAGACCGAGATGTCGCCGAGGAAACCGGCGGCGCCGATCAGCAGGCCGGCGCCCAAGGCCTCGACCGGATTGAGCGGCGTAAGGTAAGGCGCCGCGACCACGGCGACCACCACGGTGGTGACGATGCCGCCGAGCAGGCCTTCCAGGGTCTTCTTGGGGCTCACCTTGGGGACCACCTTGCGGCGGCCGAGGCTCTTGCCCCAGACGTACTGCGCCACGTCGTTCAATTGGGTCAGCAGCAATAGATATACCAACAGCCCGTCGCTGCCGCCGGCGGGATTGCCCGCGGCCGGCAGGACCAGCAGATAGGCCATGTGGCTCAGGCTGAAGACCGTGGTCATCAGCCCCCAATGCAGCGTGCCGGCGGCGCGGATGAAGCCCTCGGTCTCGCCGATCAGCACCATCCGCGCCGGCAGGAGCAGGAACGCATAGACCGGGATGAAGATGATGAACATGCCGTACCAGGCATCGGCGGCCCAGTAATACTGGATCGGGATCGCGAGATAGGCCCAGAACAGCACGCGATGATCGGCGCGCCGGGTCGGAATGAGGGTGATGTATTCCTTGAAGGCGAGGAAGCTGACGAAGCCGAGGAGGCTGATGGCGACGATCGGCTTCAGGGCGATGGCGACGCCGAAGAGCGCGACGATGATCCACCAGGTGCGGATGCGCTGGCGGAGCTCGGTGTAGTCGCGCTCCGGCCGCCGGGCCTTCAGGATCAGCGAGGTCGCGCTGGCGACGACCAGCAGCGCCAGGATGCCGAGCAGCGCGAAGCCGACGCTGGGCGCCATGTCGAGATCGAGGATGCCGAAGCTCATCGGCCCTTCACCTGATGCAACGCCTGCCGCATCCGGTTGGCGATGGTGACGACGATCAAGAGACCGAGCGCCGCGATCACCAGGGTCATCCAGAGGCCCGCAGGCACGCCGCAGCCGAGCAGAAAGCCCAAGAGGCCGAAGGCGAAGGCGCGGTCGCTCTTCCCCATCGGTCCGTCATAGCGGCGGTCGGCGCCGACCTGGATCGCCACCACGCCCGCCATCTCGCTCAGGCCCGCGAGCAGGACCACGATCACGACCACGGCGGGCTCGAGATCGAGCAGCGCGAAGGGGAGATAGAGGGCGGCGTCGGAGACGACGTCACAGAGTTCGTTCAGGAAGGCGCCGAACGCGCTCTTCTGCCCGTGCTCGCGCGCCAGCATGCCGTCGATGGCGTTCAAGGCCATGCGGAGGAACAGCACCGCCGGCAACAGGAACCAGATGCGTCCGCTCGGCTGCGCGGCGGCGATGAGGATGCCGGCGGCGATCGACAGCAGCGCCGCGCCCAGGGTCACCTGGTTCGCGGTCACGCCGATCGCCGCCAGGCGGCGCACGATCGGCCGCAACAGGCCCTGGAAAGCCGGTTTGATCTGATAGATGCTCGGCATCCCCGCGCCGCTGCTCGGAATTCTGTGGTCCCCGCGCCGAAGGTTCCACGCGACCGGGCGAGGGTCAAGCGATTCAACCGGAGGTCCGATGCAGGCAGCCGCCATCGTTGAAAAGTTGAATCTGACACCGCATCCGGAAGGCGGCTGGTTCCGCGAGACCTACCGCGCGGCGGAGCAGATCGCGGCCGCCGCCCTCCCCCGGCGATTTGACGGGCCGCGCGCCATATCGACGGCGATCTACTACCTGCTGGAAGCCGGGCAATGCTCCAAGCTGCACCGGATCCGCTCGGACGAGGTCTGGCACTTCTATGCCGGCGGCGCGCTGATCGTGGTCGAGATCGCCGCCGACGGGACCTTGCGGGAAACACGGCTCGGCCCCGACCTCGAGGCCGGAGACGTGGCACAGCACGTGGTCCCGGCCGGAGCCTGGTTCGGCGCGCACCCGGCCGAGGGCACCGGTTTCGCGCTGGTGGGGTGCACGGTGGCGCCGGGCTTCGATTTCGCCGATTTCGAGCTGGCCGAACGCGGACGGTTGCTGGCCGCATATCCCGGGCTGCGCGAGCGGATCCTGCGCCTGACGTGAGTTTTCCGCGCGGCCGCGGTCGGTCGATCGCGTCGCGATCGTTTACCTCAGTGACAGACCCGTGATAACCTTGACCGTTCGGTCCAAGGTGCGGTGGATGGGACTTCCCCGGGCTCGGGTACCAGCCGGGACGGGGAACAACGAGAACGCACCCAGGACCGCTAGGAATCAGGGAGCAATCAGACATGAAACCGTTCGTGAAGTCGGCCTTCTTTGCCGTCGGCGTTTCGCTTGGCGCGCTGGCCTTCGGTGCGGGGATGGCGCAGGCCGCGACCCCCAAGGATACCCTGGTGATGGCCTATGTGATCGACGACATCATCTCGCTCGATCCAGGTCAGATCTATGAGATCAGCACCTCGGAATACATGGCCAACACCTACGACCGGCTGGTGGTCATCAATCCGGACAAGCCGTCCGAACTGAAGCTGCAGGCGGCCGAGAGCTGGTCCGCCAGCGACGACGGCAAGACCTTCACCTTCAAGATCCGCCCCGGCATCAAGTTCCACTCGGGCAACGACCTCACCGCCGAGGACGCCGCCTTCTCGCTGATCCGCTACGTCAAGCTGGATGGCAACCCGGCCTTCATCATGAACCAGTTCGGCCTGACCAAGGACAATGTGCAGGACAAGGTCAAGGTCGTGGATCCGATGACGGTCTCGATCGAGCTCGACGCGGCGTATGCGCCGAGCTTCTTCCTGAACTGCCTCTCCTACACCAGCGTGATGATCGACAAGAAGCTCGCCATGTCGCACGAGACCAACGGCGACTACGGCACCGCCTGGCTGAAGACCAACGAAGCCGGCTCCGGCCCGTTCATGCTGAAGAGCTACAAGCCGAATGAATCGCTGGTGCTCGACGCCAACCCGAACTACTGGGACGGCGTGCCGAAGATCAAGCACGTGCTGATCAAGAACGTGACCGAGAGCGCCACCCAGCAACTGCTGCTGCAGAAGGGCGACATCGACATCGCCCGCAACCTGCTCGGCGACCAGCTGAAGTCGGTTTCCGCCGACCCCAACATCCGCACCCAGTCGGCTCCGAAGGCGACGCTCTGGTACATGGGCATGAACACCAAGAACCAGTACCTGGGCAACGTCGACGTCCGCCAGGCGATGAAGTACCTGGTGGATTATGACGGGCTGCAGAAGACCGAGTTCAACGGGACCGGGATAAAGCACCAGACCTTCCTGCCCGAGGGCCAGCTCGGCGCTGACAACGACACGCCGTTCTCGCTGAACGTGGAGAAGGCCAAGGAGCTCTTGAAAAAGGCGGGCTTCCCCAAGGGCTTCGATGTCACCATGGACGTGACCAACAAGTCGGAATCGCGCCAGCTCGCCGCCTCGATCCAGAGCACCATGGCCAAGGCCGGCATCAACATCATCATCCTCACGGCCGACAACAAGACGACGCTGA
>Ga0335076_10004147_pt1 | contig 14625 bp, 10 predicted proteins | sample Lox_Sample_25_FD_206717 | JGI IMG/M metagenome (GOLD analysis project Ga0335076, IMG submission 206717) | Soil microbial communities from Loxahatchee National Wildlife Refuge, Florida, United States - Lox_Sample_2.5 | ecosystem: Environmental > Terrestrial > Soil > Wetlands | place: USA... | reverse complement strand
GCGCCGTGGCGGACGAGCCGTTGTATGCCCACTATCTCGCCTACACCGGGCTCGATCATCCCGGGCGCGAGGAAATCATTGCGGCGGGTGAGACCGACTGGCGCAAGGTCGCCACCCGACTCACCGGAGCAGTGCCGGAGGGTAAGCCGATCTGGTACCAGAAGCACATGACACATCATCTGCTGCCACACGTCGGGCGTGAGTGGCTCGCGACGCTCAGGCACGTGTTTCTGATCCGCGACCCGCGTGAGGTGCTCTTGTCGTATATCAGAAGCCGCCCGAGCGTGACCGCGGAAGATATCGGCGTGAAGCAGCAGCTAGAGATCTTTGATTACGTGCAGGAGGCGTGCGGTAGGACGCCCCCAGTGATCGACGCGGGTGAGTTTCTCAAGGCGCCCGAATCGCACCTGCGCGTGCTGTGCGCCGAGCTCGGCATCGACTACACCCCGAGGATGCTCCGCTGGGCGCCCGGCCCGCGCGCGAGTGATGGTGTCTGGGCGCCGTATTGGTATGAGGCCGTACTGCGCTCGAGCGGCTTTGAACGCTATCGCGAGCGTGACCGAAGTCTGCCCGCGCCTTACCTGGACATCGTCGAGGCGGTAATGCCGGCCTTCGAGTCACTCTACGCGCGGCGCCTGCAGCCGTGAGGTAGCGCCTGAGGTGTTCGAGACGGCGAAGGTGAGGACCGCCCCCCGAGAGTTGCCAGGTCAGCGTCGCGTGCAGCACGTCTTCCCGCGCCCGCGCTTGATATTGAGCTCGCGCCGCCCAATGCCCGTGGCTCGTGATACCCGGGGTAACTCTGCCAAGACGATTTCACCGCCAGGCAGCTCGATTTCCGCCGTGCCTATGCGCGACGCCTCGGCGAGCGGGCACGTGTCGGCCCCTTCGGCGACGAATCGGGCGCTGCCGCGCGCTCGGGTGTTGCGCTGAACTTTCCCACCGACGCATTGAGCGCCACGGCGAGTGCCACCTCCCCGCTCACGAGGTCTGTCCACTTGAGCTCCAGACCCTTGCGCTTCCCCTTGAGAGTCAGCTTCAGGGACTCAGGGGAAATCGCCACCGTGAAGGGGCGACCGTTGATACGGAGTTCGCGTTTGAGAGTCTTCTCCAGTGGGGTGGTCATGTGAGCCGAAGGCTCGCGAAAATCAGCAGCCGGTCTTTCGGGTAAGCAACTCAATGCTGCGGTAGCGTAGCGCACAGCTCCACGAGGTCGCCAACGGTGATGTCTGGTGCGTATTCCCAGGGATCGAAAACCTCTGCGCTGCCGCGGCGCACCCACGCAGCCTTGAGCCCCGCGGCCTTGGCGCCGATCACGTCGAACGGGTTACCCGATACCAGCCAGACCTGCTGCTCGGCGGTTCCCGCTGCTTGCCGTGCGAGCTCGTAAACGGCCGGATCGGGTTTGAAGGTCCTGATCGTGTCCGCGCTCAGGACGACGTCGAAGCAGGGCGCGACGCCGGCGTGACGGAGCAAACGCTGAACGGACCCCGCGGTGCCGTTGGTCAGCGCGACGATGCGATAGCCGCCGGCGCGGAGAGTCTCCAGGGAGCGCTTGGCCTCCGGAAAAGCCGGCAGACGGAGATAGGCGCGCTGCAACTCGTCCCTGCTTGCTTCATCGAGCGCTACCCCGAGCTGCCTGCCGACGAGTTCGAGGGCCTGCGCAGTGCAGACATCAAAGTCGGCGTAGCGACGCATGAGCGCGCGACGGAAAGTGAATTCCAACTGCTTAGCGCGCCACAGCTGCGCCGCAAGATGCGCACGCTCGCCGAACCGGCGGCTGAGCACGGCCGCGATTGCGCCCGGATCGACGATTGTCCCATAGATGTCGAATGCGATTAACACCCAGAGGCATCCGCAATTGATCGAGGAACGATGATACCGCGGCCTGCCCGCGGCTGTAGGGATGATCCGACTGACGAAGTCGCGTTTGGAGACTGCCCCGCTCACGCGATGAGTTGTTAGGATAAGGGCGGTAACAGCCGACGCCATTGTCCGCTTGATGGCGACGGCACCACCAAAACTCAGGAGGAGTCTATGGCCAGAATGAGACAGCGTCGGCCCCGGAAGACAAGGGTCAGGAAGATTGGCAGCAGGCGCATGAACGCTTCGGGCGCATCCGGCAAGCGCCGTGTGGGCGCCGCTGACGTCAGAGCGAATCGCCGGCGGGCTAAGACGCCGACGGTACGCGCCGCAGCCACGCGCGTGCTTGCCAGTGCCGGTCGTCTGGCCAAGGATCTGGCCTTGGTCGGAGCCCAAAGCGCGGCACACGCAGGACGGCGGGTCGTCGCACGCGGAGCACGCTCCGCCGCCAAGAGCGTGCGACATGCAGCGCGGGGCACCGGCCGCCTGAGCTCAGCGGCTCTGGAGTCGATCGCGAGCCGGGTCGAGCCTTGAGCGCCATTTGCGGGGGCCCGCGACGCAGCGGGCCTTCGCAACGCCAATCTCCCGCCCGTCCTCGGGTCGCAACTCAATACGAGAGCGCGTGCTCAGCAACGCCCCCGTTCCGAGGGTAGGCGGTCGCCGACGCGCGTACGCGGCGATCAGCGGATCCTTTCCGATCGCGGGGGCAGTTCTAAACATCGACAGGAGGTTGACGTGAACCGAGTAACCGGAGCATTTGGTTTGATCATGATCGCCATGGCGGGAGTTGCCGCAGCAGCCAGCAACTCCGATCAGAAGGCCCGGGTGGACGACTGCGTGGCGCAGCAGCGGGCCAACAACCCCGGGATGTCGAAACATGACATGAAGAAAACCTGTAGGGACCAGGTGAAGAACACGCCGCACGATTAACGATTTGAACACAAGTGCCGCGACCTGCGATCGCGGCAAAGTGGCGCGCAGCACGGCTCGTGCCGCGTCGCCGCCATGTCGGAATTTCCTGCGCCGCCAGCTTTCGGGGGAGCGCGCAGACCCGCCCCCTCGCAACCTCGTCACATCTTCAATTGCGCCCCGTCACGACAACGCCTTCGATCTTTAACGTCCCGTCGACGCGCATTGTTGTGTCGCCAGTCTGATACAGTGCTGACCATCGCCGTCTCGTTCAACCGCCCATACCCGCAGCCGATCTTCGGCGTATGGAACTGCGTCACATACGCGGGGGGCCGGCGCTAGTAGCCTTATTAGGTCAAGCATTGGACTGCGAGTTACCGCCGCCGTCGGTCGCCGGTGACTCGTGCCGCGGTAAATCCACGCGCACATCCGTCTGGCTGGCAGCCGTGCTGCAACCTCTGCGCAGACTCGCCCCGCGAAGCGTAAGGAGTCGGAGTCGTGAAAACCACGTTGGTCATCGTCAGCGTCATCGGCGCCCTAGTCGTCGCGCAGTGGTGTTTCCCGTCGGACCGGATCCTTACCGCCTACTGGCTCAATGCTTCCAACCATGCGGTGGAGCGCGAGACCTTCGCCATCGAGCCGCAGTCGCGCTCCGTCTCCGCCCTGGTACGCTCAAGCGACGGTCGAACCCACTTCCTCGAACCGATGAAGGACTGCACCATCGTCGACGCGCGCAACTGGCAGTGCGCGAACGGCGGCACTCAGGCGCTGGATGGTCGCGTCACGGATTCGGATCACAATGCGGAAGTACTGCACGCCGTCAGTGCTCTGCACTGGTGGGCGGTGCGCAGCTGGGAGCTGCTCGACAGCGACACTTACGGGCGCCGCGTCCTACCTTCCTTCATGACGCAGGACTGGGCGTCCGTCACGCTCGCGTACGCCGTTTTCTTCGTGGCTCTGTATCAGGCGATAGCCTACGTGACCCGGCTGGTGCGGCGCTGGCGCACACCGAAGGGCCGCGCCATTCCTGAAGACCGGAGCGTGCGCGCCGGGTGGCGCCGCACTCAGCGGGCGGCCTGACGCGCCCGACGCAGCCGAGAGGTGCGACTCGTTCACTGTTGAGAATCAGTTCCCCGCAGCCGGGACTGACTGAGAGTCGCTATGCAGGGGCCGACTGGGCGCGAGCAACGCGCCGATCAGTGCCGCGTCACGTTTAAGCTCTGCCCCCGGGGATCAGCCGCCTGATCCAGCAGCGCGCGGATCGCGAACAGGCGATCTGCTGCGCCGCTCGAGCGGCCAGCTCGCAGAGGTGACCCGAAAGCGCGCCGCTGCTCCGGGACTACATGCTGCAGCTGTAGCCGTGTCTGCTGGTAGAAATCGGAAACCGACCGGTCATAGCGTTTCATTTTCAGGGTCTCCCATTCGACTGACACACCGGGATCAGCAATGACGGCCATTTTCTCCGCTATGCGCCCGTGGCCACAGTGACGAAGGTCATGATCGACACCCTGGAGACTCTCACCGGGACACCGGCCCTCGAGATCTGCGACGAGGTACTCAGTCGCGACAGCGACGATCGGGTCGACCGACATGCCCAGCGCGGGCGGCAGCTCGGGGGACCTTCCATTCCACCTTCAATAAGCTGCCGAAGTTCCCGATTTGCCTCGGCGCCACGATTGTGGCAATTTGTGGGACCCGGGCAATGACACAAACTCTACCGGGAACTTGGCCGTGAACGAGCGAACGACTCAGGCCGCAGTGGAAGATCCCTCAGGCGCATCATCGGCCGTCGCGTCGCCTTGGCGCGTTGAAGCGGACACCGGGATTGACGTGCGCGAAGAGGACCTGAGCATTGTCCAGGCGCAGCGGCTGTACCAGATGCGTTGCGAGTGTGGACGTTCCTGGTTCGAGCTCGTGCTCAAAACCTTGGTGCAGTGTCCGGCTTGCCACAAGCTCGGCTTGGTCTCCACGCAGGCGGACCAGCCGATACCCCTGGATGAGGGCAAGGCGGTTGCGGTGACCGAGCCGCCTGCGAAATCGGGCAGGGTAAAGCGCTCATCGCAGCGGCTGTAGCCCGAGGTTCGCGCGTTGTCGCGGTCACCTGCGGCGCGGCTCGCACCACTTCATTGCGTCGATTGGCGCGCTGCTTGAGCCTCGCGAACTGGCGGACGCTGGTCGGGCAGGTGCGCTGACCAGCTGGTCGACGCTTCGCCCCCGGAGGACCTCCGTATCTCTCCGGGGGGTGGCGTCCGCGCGACGGGTGCTCCTGCGGCGAGGCGCGGTCTACGACGGTACCAACCCGGTCAACGCGCCAGGGCGGTTTCGCATTCCTGCCGGGCGATGACGGGCGACTTGAGGAGTGCGAACGAGATCAGCAGGTGTCCGGCCCGGGTCGGATGAATTCCGTCCCAGAACAGATAGCGATCAGGATCGCTGCACACCGCATTCGTTACCACGCCGAACTTCAGGCAGGAGTCCTGCACGTCGCGCAGTCCGTAGCGGCCCGGCGTCGAGACAACCGCGTGCAGGAATGCGTTAACGTCGAACTGCGCGATCTGAATCTGCGGCAGCGCATTCAGCGAGCCCAGTATCTGCGCCAGGGCGCCGTTGTAGGCCGCCGTCAGCTGTGTCGCGGCACCCTGAGCAACGGGACCGAGCGAACGGACGTAGGGGGTGAGCGCCGGGTCGGCAAGATTCATCACCAGAAACTCGCGCGCGCCTGCCGCGTATAGCGTCTGCATGTTTTCAGCCATGGCGCCGATCGCCTGCTGAATGATCACCGTGCTGGTCGCACCGCTCGGATCGGTCTGCAGCGCCTCGAGCGCATCGAACAGGTCGTTGGCACCGATCCAAATGACATAAGTGCGGTTCGCTGCAGCCTGACCGCCGAAATCGGACAGAAAAGCGGTCACCTGGGTGCCGAGGTCGAAGTCGGGGAAGACCGCCGCCCCCGGCCGGGCACGGGCGCGACCGACGGCGTAGTTGGTAAACACACCCGGGTCGCGAAGCGCCGGCTTACCGCTCAGCGGCGTATCAAGCTCTTCGGTCAGATCTTCCGCCCAAGTGGGACCGTTGCTGAAGTGATGACCGCCGATCGCGTACGGATAGATCGGTACCGGCTGGTACGGCGGCCGGGCCACCTGGCCAAAGGCAATGTAGTGGTTTCCCGGATCCGTGAGGCTGTCGCCGAAGAGCACGAAACCCCGGGATTCGTCGGCTCGCACCGCGGCGGATAAGGCGCTCAGGATGAGCAGGCAGAGCGCGACGGTCGGTCGCGCGTATCTCGGCACTTTCATGGTCAGTCTCCCTCGCAGTCAGTTAGTGCGTGAATCGCGGCGTAACAGGCGAACTGTTCGCCGGCAACCAACCTAACTGCGCGGGCCTTACGCGAGCTCTACGGGTGACTTACAGATGACTCACAGCGGGGTTGGCTGCGGAGGGTCTGCGGGCCGCAGCGACGTCGGCTATCACCTGCCGGGTCGGTGTTAGCTGTCTGTAAGCCAGTTGTACACCCGCGGGCGACCCGGGAACGGTAGGCTTGCGGCGATGAAGAACCGAGCCTCTTGCGGCAGCGCAACGAGCGGCCGACCCGCACGTCGTCGTCGTGTCGAACCGACCGCGCAGCCGCGACGATGCACCAGGAGGCAAATAGGAGTCCTGCCCGACGCCAACCTCCACGGAGGTGATCGCGTGTGAGGTCGCGCCGCGCACGATTATTGTCTGATGCAACGCCTCTGGTTCTCAGTTATAAGTCATGCTGACGGTAGTGAATCGTCATTTCGACCTTGAGGTAACGGCGTCGTCCTCGGCTGCTCAATCAACAGCGAGGCGCGCGACTTCGATGGCGACAAGAACGAGACTGGCGAAGCTCACGCGTCCTGCTACCGCCTCGACCTACTCGCGGACGCGCTTGTTCGAAGAGCTGGATAAGGCCGACGCCGCCCCGGTCGTCTGGTTGGCCGGCCCCCCGGGGAGCGGTAAGACGACGCTGGTCGCCGACTACACGGCCACGCGGCGCCTGCAGAGTCTCTGGTACCAGGTGGATCGGGGCGACAGCGACATCGCCTCATTCTTCTTCTATCTGTCGCAGGCGGTGCAGGGCGAGCGCCGCGGCGGCAAACCACTGCCGCAGTTCGAATCGGCGTACACGGGCAACGTGGAGGCCTTTGCCCGCAACTACTTCCGGGACCTGTATGCACGTCTCGAGAAGCCCTGTCTGGTATTCGACAACTGTCAGGACGTCAACGCCGCCGATCCGCTCTACGGGGTGCTGCGCGTCGCCATCGATGAACTGCCGCAGAATGGGCGGCTCTTCATTATCAGCCGCCTGAGTCCGCCCGCCGGGTTTGCGCGCCTGCGGGCGCGCGGCCGTCTCGACCTCATCGGCTGGGCGGAGCTGCGCCTGACACCCGAGGAGGCCATCGGCGTAGCGGCGGTGCGCGACCCGGCAATTACCGCCCCCGAGGTTGAGAGGCTGCACGCACGTACCCACGGCTGGGCCGCCGGCTTCATCCTCCTGCTGCAGAACAGGGAGGCGCGTTCCACGGCGGTCAGCGCGCCGGATTCCGATACGCCCTCGGTCATCTTCGACTATCTGGCCGAGGAGGTGCTGCAGCGCTTCAAGCCGGCGACGCAGGAGGCATTGCTGCGACTTGCCTACCTGCCGCAGATCACGGTGCCCATGGCTGATGAGCTGGGCATTCCGGTCGAGTCGCGCAATACGCTCCTCGGGCTGGCGCAGCGGGGATTTCTGGTCACCGTCATTCCCGCCGAGCCGCAGACCATCTACCAGCTGCACCCGCTGATGCGCGAGTTCCTCGAGGCACGCGCGGAGATGACAGGCAGCGCGGAAGAGATCGCGGCCCGCAAGCGGCTCGCGGTGCGGGTGCTGTCGGCCTACGAGCACTTCGAGGCCGCGGCGGCGTTGCTGGTGCGGCTGCGCGACTGGGAGGGACTCGAGAGCCGCATCCTCAGCCAGGCCGATGTACTGCTCGCCCAGGGCCGTGGACAGACACTCGAGAACTGGATCAGCGCGCTGCCCGAGGCGCGGCGCGGCGAGAATCCCTGGCTGTTGTACTGGCTCGCCAGCGCGCGCTATCCGTACGCACCGCGCGAGTCGCGCGAGCTGTACGCGCGGGCCTTTCGTCTATTCACGCGGGCCGAACCGGTCTCGACCGCCGGCGTGCTGGCGTCGATCAACGGGGCACTCGAAGCGACGCTGCACGATCCGGACGACTTCACGCTGCTCGATCCGTGGATCGAGGCGGGCGCGCAGTGGATCGCTTCCAACCCGGCGTGGCCCACGCCCGAACTGGAGGCGCAACTGACCGGCAACATGTTCATAGCGTTGGTGCTGCGCCAACCGTGGCACCCGGATGTGCCTATCTGGCGCGAGCGCACCCAGCGACTCAGCCAGACCCATCGCGATCCCAACGTGCGGCTGAGCGTCGACGCCGTCCTCATCACGCTGTCGGCCTGGAACGGGCAGTTCGCAGGCGCCGAACGGCTGGTGGAGCACGTTGCGAGCCTGGTGACACTGCCCAACGTCACTCCGGTCTCCGCGACCAAGTTCGCGCAGGCGCAGGCGACCTACTTCATGCTTGCCGGCAATCGGTTACGCTGCACGGAGGCCGCCCGCAACGGACTCGACATCGTGATGCGCAGCGGGGTGCGGATCTGGAATGACACCTTTCTGATCAACGCACTGTGCAGCGCGCTTGGGGAAGCGGACGTGGACGAAGCGGCCCAGTGGTTGAAAGCCATCGAGGCTCGTGGGCTGCCCACGCGGCGCTTTGATTTATTCCTGCGCGCGTACGCGACGGCCTGGTATGCCATGCTGCGCGGCGAGCTTTACCTCGCGCTGCAGCACCTGAAGACGGCGGTGCGCACCGCTACCGAGCTCGGCGCGCCATTCTTCGAGGTGGTTGCCGGGCTGGCACTCACACAGGTCCTGCAGGCGAGCGGCAGCGAGGCTGCAGCCGATCGCGAGCTCACGCGCACGCTGGAGATTACGGCCCGCCTCAAGAATCGGCTGCTGGATTTCCTCGCATGCCTGACACGTGCCGCGCTCGCTATCAGTCGCGACCGCGAAGGTGAGGCTCTTGCGCCATTGCGGGAGGGGTTCGCCATCGCGCGTGAGCGCGGCATCATGCACTGGCTGTGGTGGGAGCCGCGCCTGGCGGCGGAGTTGTGTCGCGTCGCCTTTGCGGCCGATATCGAGAGTGAGTTCCTGCGCCACCTGCTGCAGCGCCGCGCGCTGCTGCCCGACCCACCGCCGTACGCGGTCGCCGACTGGCCATGGCGCTGGCGGATCCGTGCACTTGGCCCGTTGCGTGTCGAGAGCGCTGCAGCCGAACCCGTCAAAGGGGGCAAGGCCGTCCGTCCGCTCGAGCTGCTGTCGGCGCTGGTGGCCTTGGGGGGTGAGCACGTCAGGATCGAGCGCCTCGCGGATGCGTTGTGGCCGCGCATCGACAGCGACTATGCGCACCGCTCCTTCAATACCACGCTGCACCGCCTCCGCGAGTGGCTCGGTGATGACGCCGCTGTGCTCGTCGAGGGCGGCGAGGTCGCGCTCAACCGCCGCCTGGTGTGGCTCGACACCTGGGCGTTCGAGCAGGCAGCGAAGAGTCTGCAGGCGCTGTGTGGCGCTGCCGATCTCGAGAGTCGCAAGAGAGAATTTCTCACCGGCGTCGAGCAGGTGCTATCACTCTATCGCGGGCCGCTGCTGGGCCCGGACGTCAACGCCTCCTGGGCTGCCGCCGGACGCGAGCGCTATCGCGCTCTCCTGGTGCGGGTCGCGAGCACGGCGGCGCAGGCTGCCGAGAGGCTGTCCTGGCTCGACGAGATGGTGGAGGTATGCCGGGCGGCGTTCGAATGCGAACCACTCTCAGATGGGCTATGTCGTCGACTGATGAACGCCCTCACGCAGGTGGGTCGCTCCGCTGAGGCGGTCGAAGTCTTCCTCGCTTTCCGCACGACGTTGCGGGCCGTGCAGCAAGCCGAGCCCGCCGCTGCGACGCTGGATCTGTACAAGAAGATTGAGGCGGAGCGCGGCGAGGTGCTGTAAGGCATCTGACCTGGCGGGAATCCATGGACCGATTGGCGCAAGGTGCTGCTCGAGTCGTCGCGGTTGTCTGCATGGGACTGACCGTTGCGAGCTGTGGCGGTGGATCGTCGCCCTCGAACCCGGTCGGACAGGCCCCGGTGATTACGAGCTTCGCCGCGAGCCCCTCCTGGGTGACGAGCGGGCAGACGTCTACCCTCAAGTGGTCCGTCACCGGGGCGACGAGTTTGAGCATCGATCCGATCGGCACGGTGAGCGGCACGAGTACCGCGGTGATGCCCGCCGCCGATACGAACTACACGCTGACCGCGAGCAATCAGTACGGCTCGACGCAGGCGCAGGCGACACTCGCCGTATTCCCTCCGCCCACCATCTGGTTCGCACCTATCGGCGCGACGACTGCCATTCCGCAATCACAGGGCGCCAGCGATTACTTCGATCTGTTCACTCCGACGGCGCCATGGTCGACGGCCGCGAGCCATGTCACCGTCTTCAAGATGTATGCGGGAATGCTGGACCTCGACGATGCGACGTTGCGCAACATGTTCGCCGACCTCAAGCGCCGCCACATCGCATTCGCCATCGAGTGGGGACCACTGGACGAGCCGAACCGTTGCGGCATCGGTGAGGGCTTCGACGGTACACTGGGTCTGCACTACGCCCAGAGGATCCAGCAGCTTGGCGGCTCGCTGCAGTACATCGCGTTTGATGAGCCCTACGACGGTGCGGCGCTCTACAACGGCACAGATGCCTGTCACTGGACGGCGGTGCAGACTGCCCAGAATGCCGCCAAGAACCTCGCGCAGGTGCAGTCGGTGTTTCCGGACGCTGTCGCTGGGGATATCGAGGTACTGCCCAACGACGCTGCGATCGACACTTGGCTCGAGGGCTACCAGCAGTGGGTCGACGCCTGGCAGGGCGTGACGGGCAAGCCGCTCGCTTTCTTTCACTTTGACGTCGACTGGAGCAGCGACTGGAAGCCGGCGGCCGCTGCACTGACCCGCGCGCTGGCCGCGCGGCACATACCCGTCGGACACATCTATAACGGCGACGATGGGGCTTCCGACGCCGCGTGGATGGCACTGGCCGAACAGCACATGACCGACTTCGAGACCCACGCCGCACTGATGCCGGACGAGGCCATATTCCAATCCTGGGAACCCTACCCGAAACACCTGTTGCCCGAGACGGACCCGACATCCTTCACCTATCTCATCGACCGTTACTTCCGCGAACGGACGGCGCTCACGCTAGCGTCGACCGGCGCGGCGGGGCAGGGCACGCTGACGGCCGCCGCCGCACCGGGCAGCGCGAGCCCGGTCGCGAACACGGCAGTGGTACTCACTGCCGTACCGTTGTCCGGCACGGGGCAGCCGCTCGCCTATACGCAAACCGGCACCGTCCCGGTGAACACGCAGTACGTCGTGTTTGGCTCGCGTGTGGCGATCGAGAACTGCACCGGAGTCGTGTTGCCGGCGGAGTTCTACCTCACCGACTTCACGCTCGACGCCGGAGCCGCGGGACAGGTCCACGCGGACTTTACGAACCAGCTCAACGGTTGGGGTATCTGGGGGGATCCTTCGATCGCGCAGGTCGAGGGAACGAGCCTGCACGTGCAGCTCACGCCGGGCGAGACGATGGGTCTCAATTCCGGATCGTTGCCGTTGACGGCAGCGAGTGCAGCCTACACGTTCACCGTTAACGCGACGATTCCCGTTGGATCGCGTGGTGAGGGCTGCGTGATCGCCGTGTTCCAGGACGGTACCTTCACGGAACTCGGCCGTGCGGTCATGCAGATCGTCCCGTTGCCGATGCCACTCGGCTCGCCGCAGACCGACGCGAACGGCGCGTTCGCCTTCGGGCTTGCGGCCCAGCCCGCACCCTTCGCGCTGTGGGCGGATTACACAGGATCCGACACGCTCTGGCCGGCGGCGGCCGCAGTCGTCGTCGGTGGCCCACCGGCGCTTGCGATTACGGGATCGCTGCCCGACGGAGTGGTGGGGCTCGCTTACTCGGCGCAGCTCGGGGCAAGCGGAGGGCGTACGCCGTATCTGTGGGCCGGCGGCAGAATGCCGCCGGGACTCGTCCTTCATCAGGATGGCTCGCTGACCGGCACGCCGTCGACAGCCGGGAGCTACACTGTGTTGGTATCGGTCGTGGACGATACGGTGCCGACACAGAGTGCCAATTCGTCGCTGCAGATCATCGTCAAAGGCAGTCAGTAAGCCAGGCAGCGCTAGGCTCGCGTCCGCCGCTGGAATACTCGTGCCTGTTCTCCGCTTACTGTAAGTAACGTGTAACTGCGCTGCGATCGAGGTGTTAGTGGCGCCGGCCTTGGGTGCGCTATACCAACAACAACGGCGCGGCAGCGCCATACACGGAGCCGCCGATGAACACCCGCACGGCGATGGCGCGCGACCCACAGGTCGGTGCGCTTGCGAAGCCGGGCTGAAGGAGGCAGCCGGTGTCGATCGCCGCGCGTTGCATCAATCTGCTCCTCAGCGTCGTGCTGATCATCGGCGCCTACCAGGTGTACTTCTGGTGCCAGCGACGCTGCCTGTTTGCGCCGCGCGAATGGCCGTCGCGCCTCGATGAGCGGATCCCGTATATGCCGGTCGCAGTCTGGGTCTACAGCCTGCTCTATTACCCCGCCATTCTTTACGTCAACGTCGTCATGAAGTCCGCTGAACAGTTCAACCGGGTCGCGTGCAGCTATTTGTTGCTATTGGCGCTGCAGGCAGGATTTTTCCTCTTGTTGCCGGTGCGCACACCGTCCGCCTGGCGCAGTGCCGATACGGGCAGGACGCCCTCGGAACGATTTCTCGCGCTCGTGCAGCGATTCGATGCGCCCACCAACAGCTTCCCCAGCATGCATACCTCGGTGGCAATGCTCACGGCATTGCATCTTGCGCCCGGCCTGGGGCCGAGGGTCTTTCTTTTTCCCGCGCTGATCGGCGCGAGCTGTGTGCTTACCAAGCAGCACTACGTGGTTGACATACCACCAGGCGCCGCCCTTGGCTGGGTTGTCTATGAGGCCTATGTGAGGATGCTCGCGGCGTGAGCGGCAGCCATGCCCCAGGCAGGTTTGATGCAGGTTAGGCCTGCGGATAGCCTCGAGCCCCCCGATGAGCTCTTTACAGTTCTTCACATGTTTCTGCTGGCTCACGGTGGCCGCCACGCTCTGCGTCCCTGACGGGAAGGAAAGGACGAGCCGCAACAGGTAACGCTGAAACACGGAAACCCGGAAACCCGAGCTCCGGCCGCAGACACAGTATCCGAAAGATAGTGTGTCCCCATCGCCGATTGCTCTGAGAATGAAACGTATTTGTCCCGACTGCCCACAGGGCGCGATTGGCGCAGTCAAATCACCTACTGAACATAACGCCTGCGGCTCACACGTAGTGGCAACGTATTGCTCCGTGCCTACGACTACATCCAGCGCTACCAGTGCCGCAGCGCGCGGGGCAGGACACTCAAGGAATACGGATGCACGTTGATGAGACATCAGCGCCTGCTCCGTTCTTCATCGTCGGTTCCGGCCGTTCCGGGACGACGTTGCTACGGATGATGCTCTGCTCTCACTCGCGGATCTCGATTCCACCGGAGACCTGGTTTCTGCTCCCGCTGGTGAAGCGTTTGAATATCGATCGAGCCCTCAATCCCAGCGAGATCGAATGCGCCATCGCGTTGATGACCGAGCACCACCGGTGGCCGGTCATGAACCTCGACGGCGATGAGCTGCGCCGACGAGTGCGTCAAATCACAGACCGCCGTCTGCGCGATGTAGTTGACGCTGCTTATCGTGGTCACATGGAAGCCCACGGCAAGGTTCGTTGGGGCGACAAAACGCCCCCCTATATAGAGATCGTACCGCAGCTGGCGAGACTCTTTCCCGGCGCGCGATTCATTCACCTGATCCGGGACGGTCGAGATGTCGCACGGTCTTTTCAGAATACGCATTGGGTCAGCCCCTGGTTGCATGACAACACCGAGGAATGGGTGAGAGCGATGAAGTACCAGCGGCGCTGGGAGCGCTCAGAGCTGCGCAACTTCATTCTGCAGATACGCTATGAAGACCTGGTGCTCGATACCGAGGCGACGTTGCGCAAGATCTGCGAATTCTTGGGCGAGAGGTTCGAGGCGCAGATGCTGGCGTGGGAGCGGAACGTGGATGCGCAAATACCAGAAATAGAGCGCAAGTACCACAAGAAGCTGAAACTGAAAGTTGGTTCGGAGGGTATCGCCCGTTGGAAGCGGGAAATGGGACCGCGCGAAACGTTCGTCGCGGAAGCGTTCATGGGAGCGCAGCTGGCGCATCTTGGATATGAGCGCCGTTACCCGAGTCCGCTCTGGAACCCGATCTTCGCCCTGACGCGTCTGTGTTGCCGTCTTGTCCTGCCCGCGGTGCAGCGTCAGTCAAGAACGTTGCGGTCTGAGCGAAGGCGACTGCGACTTCGACCGTGAAGTGACCGTGCGCGTACTGCGCAGCTCTGTTCGGGCGCGGTTGCTGCCGAGCTAGTGGCTGGTTGCACCGCTGTCGGTGCTGACCATCAGGCTGGAGACATTCACTGGTTCGAAGTCAGCAAGAGTCAATGACCTCAGACACCGGAGGTCATCGTCGTTCCAACGGGCATCGGGAGTTCCGATGAGGCCACCACTGCCGCCGTTGTCCGCAAGGATGATGCCGTAATTGCGAAGGCCGGCAATGATGATCGCGGCCTGCGGGCTGGTGGAGGCGCAGGAAGGGTCGGCGACGGAGGCCTTCAGTCGATAGATCTCACCTGCGGGCTCTG
>Ga0335076_10004146_pt1 | contig 14625 bp, 16 predicted proteins | sample Lox_Sample_25_FD_206717 | JGI IMG/M metagenome (GOLD analysis project Ga0335076, IMG submission 206717) | Soil microbial communities from Loxahatchee National Wildlife Refuge, Florida, United States - Lox_Sample_2.5 | ecosystem: Environmental > Terrestrial > Soil > Wetlands | place: USA... | reverse complement strand
CATCACCGCGTCGTCCGCCGGCGGCGGCGGCAGCCCGTTCGCCTCCGAGCACGCCGCCTCGCACGCCCGGCACCCCACGCACAGCGTCGTGTCCACCAGCACGCCCGGCCCGTCCGCCTGCGGCTCCGACCCGCCGGCGCGCGACGCGGCGAGGGACCCGACCCCGGCCGCGGTGGCTGCGGCGGCCCGCACGAAGCCTCTCCGTCCGATCTTCATGTGTCCCCCTGGCGGCGTCCGGGCTCGCGAGCCGCCCGGGTACGCACGATCCAGCGGCGCCCATCGTACCGTCGTCGCGGTCGCACCGGATTGCGTGCGATCACGCTGGTCTGCTGAGCTTTTCAGCGATCCTGCGGCAGGAGCGCGCATTGACCCTCCCCGGCGGGGCGCGCGCTGCGCGCTCCTGTCGCCATCCCCCGACTGCTTCCCTCACCGGTCTCCCGCCGACCTCGGGCGGGCGCCGTGAGGCGGGGGCCGTCCGTTCCGCCTCCCATCCCTCGCGGAGCGGCTCCCCGAGCGCGCCTCGCTCGACCGCGGCAGGCCGAGCATGATCGAGGCGCGAGGACGGGCAAGGAAGCGGGGGCGGTGCGCGAGGCTCGACTGCGGACGGCCGTGATCGTCGCCGCGCTGCTGGGTGCGGGCGGCGGGCGGGCCGACGACTCGCCCGCGCTGCCGCCGCCGACGATCCCCTGGCAGGATCCGGCCGCCTTCGCCCTGCCCTTCCTCCAGCTCCCCTTCGACGCGCCCGAGCCCGTGCGCCCGGGGAGCCTCGAGCTGAGCGTCCGCACCATCTACTCGAGCACGATCGCCAAGGCCCAGAGCCCGACCACCTCCATCGACGTCGACCTGGAGACGGCGCAGCCGATCCTGGAGGTGCGCTGGGGCTTCATGTCCGGCGCCGAGCTCGACGCCGCCATCCCGGGCGCCATCGACTACGCCGGCTTCATGACCAAGCCCATCCGCTGGGTGGAGTCGCTCTTCGACGCGGTGAACCCGCTGCGGCTCGGCGCCCCGCCGCACCAGGGGAGGCTCGTGGTCACCCGCGCCGGGGGGGCGTCGGCCGAGTGGGTCGGGACGGTGGGGAGCGTGGGCGACCTGCGGCTCGGGGCCAAGGTCCGGATCCGGGACCAGGCCGGCGGGCTGCCGGCCCTCTCCTGGCGCACGGCCCTCACCCTCCCCACCGCCGCCCTGCCCTTCGGCTCCGGGAGCGTCCAGGCGGGGGGCGGGCTCCTCGCCGGCTGGACCTTCGGCGAGACCGCCCTCCGGCTGGCGGCCGACGTCGCCACGCCGGCCGGGGACTTCACCGCCGCCCGGCTCCACACCCGGCCGCACGGCGACCTGCAGCTCGGGCTCTCCCAGCGGCTCGCCCCCTGGGCGAGCGTGGTGCTGCAGGGGAGCGCCCACACCTCGGCCATCGTGGGGACCGGGCTGAGCGTGATCGAGGGCCCGACCTTCTACGCCCTGGCGGGCGCGATCTTCGAGCCGGCGCGCTCGGTCTCGATCTCCCTCGGGCTGGTGGAGAACGTCTTCGCCAACACCCGGGGGGCCGACTTCAGCGGCCTCCTCGACCTCGCCTGGCGGAACTGACGGCTGGTATGGTCTCCGGCCGCCATGCCCCCGGCTCCCGCCGCCCGCACCCTGCTCGTCCGCGACGCCGACCTGATCGCCACCCTGGACGAGGGCGGCCGCGAGCTCGCCGGCGCTTCGATCCTGGTCCGCGGAGGCCGGATCGAGGCCGTCGGCCCGGCCGCCTCGCTGCCGCGCGACGCCGACGAGGTGATCGACGCCCGCGGCCACCTGGTCGTGCCCGGCCTGGTGAACACGCACCATCACATGTACCAGTCGCTCACCCGGGCGGTCCGGCCGGTGCAGGACGCGGAGCTCTTCTCCTGGCTGCGCGGCCTCTACCCGATCTGGGCGCGGCTCACCCCGGAGATGGTGCGGGTCTCGACCCAGGTGGCGATGGCGGAGCTGCTCCTCTCCGGCTGCACCACCACCAGCGACCACCTCTACCTGTTCCCGAACGGCGTCCGGATCGACGACAGCATCGAGGCGGCGGCGCTGGCCGGGATGCGCTTCACCGCCACCCGCGGGGCGATGAGCGTGGGCGAGAGCCAGGGCGGTCTCCCCCCGGACGCGCTCGTCGAGGTCGAGCCCGCCATCCTCGCCGACGCCGAGCGGCTGGTGCGCCGCTGGCACGACCCGGCCCCGGGGGCGATGGTCCAGATCGCCATCGCCCCCTGCTCGCCCTTCTCGGTGAGCCGCGACCTGATGCTCGAGTCCGCCCGGCTCGCCCGCGCCCTGGGGGTGCGGCTCCACACCCACCTGGCGGAGAACGACCACGACGTCGCCTACTCGCGGGAGCGCTTCGGCCGCACCCCGGCCGAGTACGCGGAGGAGCTGGGCTGGGTCGGCCCCGACGTCTGGCACGCCCACTGCGTGAAGCTCGACGCCGAGGGGATCGCCCGCTTCGCCGCCACGGGGACCGGGGTGTCCCACTGCCCCTCGAGCAACATGCGCCTGGCGAGCGGGATCGCCCCGGTGGTGGCGATGCGCCAGGCGGGGGTCCCCGTGGGCCTGGGCGTGGACGGCAGCGCCAGCAATGACGCCGCCCACCTGGTGGCGGAGGCCCGCATGGCGCTCCTCCTCCAGCGGGTGGGGATCTCGCTCGCGCCGTTCGGCTGCGACCGCGGGCCGGCCGCGATGACCGCCCGGGACGCGCTCGCCCTCGCCACCCGGGGCGGCGCGGAGGTGCTCGGCCGCCGGGACATCGGCCGCCTCGCCCCCGGGATGTGCGCGGACCTGGCGCTCTTCGACCTGCGGGCGCTGCCGTTCGCCGGCGGGGCGATCCACGACCCGGTGGGCGCCCTCCTCCTCTGCGCGCCGGCGAGCGCCGCCTGGACGATCGTGGACGGGAAGGTCCGCGTCCGGCGCGGGCGCCTCGAGGCCTTCGAGCTCGAGCCGGTCCTCGCCCGCCACGACGCCCTGGCGCGGCGGCTGGTGAGCGGGTAGGCGCGGCGGTCCCGCCGGCCCCGAGACGGGACGCGGGGAGGGACCGGCGGCCCCTCCCCGCGCCAGACGGCGGTAGATCGAGGGCTACTTGCCCGAGGGGACCTTGCCCTCGACGCCCTTCACGTAGAAGTTGATCTCACCCTTCCACTTGTCGTCGGCCACCGTGTCCTTGGCGAGGACCACCTTGCCGGTGTTGTCGACGATGGGGCCGCGGAAGACCGCCCCGGGGTTGGCGACGAGGAAGGCCTTGGCGTCCTCGAGCTGCTTCTTCACGTCGGCGGGGATGAAGTCCGCGACCTTGACGAAGTCGTTCGCGCCCTCCTTGATCCCCCACTTGTTGACCTCGGTCTTCCAGGTCTTGCCGAGGACGTCGCCGATCGCCTTGTCGTAGTAGACGCCCCAGTTCAGGGCGCAGGACGCGAGGTGCGCCTTGGGGGCGAAGGCGCTCATGTCGCTGTCCCAGCCGAAGGCGTACTTGCCGGCCTTCTCGGCGGCCTGCAGCACGGCGGTCGAGTCGGTGTTCTGCAGCAGCACGTCCGCCCCCTGGTTCATGAGCGACTGGGCGGCCTCGGTCTCCTTGGGCGGATCGAACCAGCTGCTCACCCAGACCACCTTGGTCTTGACCTTCGGGTTCACGCTCTGGGCGCCCAGGGTGTAGGCGTTGATGTTGCGGAGCACCTCGGGGATGGGGAACGAGGCCACGAAGCCGAGGACGTTGGTCTTGGTCATCCGGCCCGCCACCACGCCGGCCAGGTAGGCGTCCTCGTAGAAGCGCCCCTCGTACACGCGCAGGTTCGGCCCGGTCTTGTAGCCCGTGGCGTGCTCGAAGTAGACGTCGGGGAAGTCCTTGGCCACCTTCTCCATCGCGTCGCCGTAGCCGAACGAGGTGGCGAAGATGATCTTGTTCCCCTGGGCCACCAGGTCGCGGATCACGCGCTCGGCGTCGGGCCCCTCGGGGACCTTCTCCACGAAGGTGGTCTTGATCTTGTCGCCGTACTTCGCCTCCACCGCCTTGCGGCCGAGGTCGTGGGCGTAGCTCCAGCCGGCGTCGCCCACCGGGCCGACGTAGATCCAGGCGGCCTTGAGCGGCTCGGGCTTGGGGGCGGGCGCCGGGGCGGCGGGCGCGGGGGCGGGGGCGGGCTGCTCCTTGCTGCAGCCGAACAGGCCCGCGACCGCGACGAGCGCGGCGGCGAGCACCAGGTTGTCGAGCAGCTTCTTCATGAACGGGCTCTCCTTGTTCCGAGATTCGGGCCTCGGTGAAGGGGGGACTATGGTCCACTCCAGGGGCGGTCACAAGCCTGGAAAGAACGGCTTGCCGAGCGAGCCGGGCATGTTGAGCCGGATCCAGGTGGGGTTGCGGGAGATGAGCACCAGCACGGCGATGGTGGCCAGGTAGGGAAGCATGCCCATGAACTCGTTGGGGAGCTGGACCCCGCGTCCCTGGAGGTGGAGCTGGAGCATGGTCACCCCGCCGAACAGGTAGGCGCCGAGCAGGACCCGGGCCGGCCGCCAGGTGGCGAAGACCGTGAGGGCGAGGGCGATCCAGCCCCGGCCGGCGGTCATGCCCTCCACCCAGAGCGGCGCGTAGACCACCGAGAGGTAGGCGCCCGAGACGCCGCAGAGGGCGCCCCCCGCCACCACCGCCGCCAGCCGGATCCGCCGCACCGGGTAGCCGAGGGCGTGGGCCGACTCCGGCGATTCGCCGATGGCCCGGAGCACCAGCCCGGCCCGGGTCCGGTAGAGGAACCAGGCGATCCCGACCGCGGCCAGGATCGCGAGGTAGACCATGGGGTGCTGGCGGAAGAGGGCCGTCCCGAGGAAGGGAAGGTCGCCGAGCCAGGGGAGGGCGTGGTCGGGCCGCTCGGCGAGCTTGCGCCCGACGTAGTCCACCCCGACGAAGGCGGAGAAGCCCCCGCCGAAGAGGCTCACCGCCAGCCCGGTGGCGTACTGGTTGGTGTTGAGCCAGATCACCAGCCAGCCGAAGGCCGCCGCCACCAGCCCGCCCGCCACCGCGCCGGCGGCGAAGGCGAGCCACTCGCCGCCGGTGTGGTAGGAGACGGCGAAGCCCGCCACCGCCGCCACCAGCATCATCCCCTCGGCGCCCAGGTTCAGCACCCCCACCTTCTCGTTCACGAGCAGCCCGAGCCCGGCGATCGCCAGGGGCGTTCCCGCGCTCAGGGTGGCGGCCAAGAGGAGGGCGAGCTCGTTCATCGGGTGGAGGTCCAGCGGGGCCGGTAGTGGATGAGCGTGTCGCAGGCGAGGAGGGCGAGGAGCAGCACCCCCTGGAAGACGCCGGTGAGCGCGGCGGGCAGGCCGACCCGGCTCTGCGCCAGCTCGCCCCCGATGAGGAACATGGAGAGCAGACCGCTCCCCAGCACGCAGCCGAGCGGGTGGAGCCGCCCGACGAAGGCCACGATGATGGCGGTGAACCCGTAGCCGGTGGAGACGTGGGGGGTGAGCTGACCCATGGGGCCGGCCGCCTCGAAGGCCCCGGCGATCCCGGCCAGCGCGCCCGAGGTGAGGAGCACCGTCCAGAGCGACGAGCGGGCCGAGAAGCCGGCGTAGCGCGCGGCCGCCGGCGCCGCCCCGCCCACCTGCAGCTGGAGCCCGCGGTAGGTGCGGAAGGTGAAGAGCCAGGCGGCGGCGGTGACGAGGAGCGCGAAGGGGAAGCCGGCGTGGAGCCGCATCCCCCGCGCCAGCCGCGGGACCGCGGTCGCCTCGGCGAAGCTCATGGTCTGGGGGAAGTTCCAGCCGTGCGGGTCCTTCCAGGGCCCGAACACCAGGTAGCTGAGCACCAGGTTGGCCACGTAGACCAGCATCAGGCTGACCAGGATCTCGCTGGCGTGGAACCGGTCGCGGAGGAGGGCCACGATCGCGGCCCAGGCGGCCCCGGCGGCGGCGCCCGCCAGGATCAGCAGCGGGAAGAAGGCCCAGCGCGAGATCGCCAGCTCGCCGGCGGTCACCCAGAGCGCCAGGCCGCCGCCGCCGATCGCCCCGAGGAGGAACTGCCCCTCGGCCCCGATGTTCCAGACGTTGGACCGGTAGCAGAGGGAGAGCCCGAGGGCGCAGAGGATCAGCGGGGTGGACTTGAGCCCGATCTCGGAGAGGGCCCGGGCGCCGCGGAGCGGCTCGACGAGGAAGACCGAGAGCCCCTGGACCGGATCCTTCCCCAGGGCGAGGAAGAGCAGGGCGGCGACCGCCACCGTGGCGAGGAGCGCCACCAGGGGGGAGAGCGCGCTCATCAGGCGCGAGGGGGCGGGGCGTGCCTCGAACCGGATCACGTCCCCTCCCCCGGCGAGCCGCGGGCCGCCCCGCCCTCGGCCTCGCTCCACAGCCCGCTCATCCACTGGCCGATCTGCTCCAGGGTGGCCGCCGGGGTGGCGACCGAGGGCGAGAGCCGCCCCTTCGCGATCACGTGCAGGCGATCGCTCACCTCGAAGAGCTCCTCCAGCTCCTCCGAGACCATGAGCACGGCGCAGCCGGCGTCCCGCAGGGCGAGGAGCTCCCCGCGGATCTGCGCCGCCGCCCCCACGTCCACGCCCCAGGTCGGCTGGGAGACCACCAGCACCCGGGGGGCGGCGTCGATCTCCCGGCCCACGATGTACTTCTGGAGGTTGCCCCCGGAGAGGCTCTTCGCCGGCGCCGCCGGGCCGGGGGCCTTCACCCGGAACCGCTCGATGATGCCGGCGGCCTGGGCGGTCAGCGCCCCCCGGTCGATCCAGCCCAGGGGACGGAGCGACTCCTCCCGGGTGAGGAGGAGGTTCTGCGCGAGCGAGAGGGTGGGGACGGCCCCCCGGCCGAGCCGCTCCTCGGGGACGAAGTGCAGGCCGAGGCGGCGGCGGGCCCGCGGCCCGCGCCGGCCGACCGGCCGGCCGAGGAGCTCCACCGCCCCGGCCTCCGCCCGCAGGTCCTCGCCCGAGAGCACCGAGAGCAGCTCCTGCTGCCCGTTCCCGGAAACCCCGGCGATGCCCACGATCTCGCCGGCGCAGACCTCGAGGGAGATCCGGTCGAGCGCCACTCCGAAGCGGTCCGGGCGCGGGAGGGAGAGCTCCCGGAGCGCCAGGGCCACCGGGCCGGGCCGGGGCGCCCGGTGAAGGAGGCGAGGCGGCTCGGCGCCGATCATGAGGCGCGAGAGGCTGGCGGTGCTCTCCTCGGTGGGATCGCAGACCCCCATGACCTTCCCGCCGCGCAGCACGGTGCAGCGGTGGCAGAGGGTCCGGATCTCGTCCAGCTTGTGGCTGATGTAGAGGATCGAGCAGCCGGTGGCGGCGAGCTGGCGGAGGGTGGCGAAGAGGCGCTCGACCGCCTGCGGGGTGAGGACCGAGGTCGGCTCGTCCAGGATCAGGAGCTTCGGGTCGGCGAGCATCGCCCGCACGATCTCCACCCGCTGCCGCTCGCCCACCGAGAGGGTGTGGACCGGCCGCCCGGGGTCGAGCGCGAGGCCGTACTCCGCCGCCTTCTCCCGGATCCCCTCGGTCACCTCCTGGAGGCTCACCCGGCGGGAGAGGCCGAGGAGGACGTTCTCCGCCACGGTGAGGGTGTCGAAGAGCGAGAAGTGCTGGAACACCATGGCGATGCCCAGCTCGCGCGCCTCCTGCGGGCTGCGCACGTGGACCGGGAGCCCGTTCCAGTGGATCTCCCCCGCGTCCGGCCGGACCGCGCCGTAGATGATCTTCATCAGCGTGGACTTGCCGGCGCCGTTCTCCCCCAGGACGGCGTGGATCTCGCCGGGCTGGACGGTGAGCGCGACGTCGTCGTTCGCGACCACGTCCGCGTAGCGCTTGGTGACGTGCTGGAGCTGCAGCCGGGGCGCGATCACGATCACCGATCCGAGGCCGGCATACTACCCGGGGGGGACGACGGCCGGACAGGAGATCGGGGCCGCCCCCGCCGGCCGGGCCCGGGTCGGGAGCCCGGGCCCGGGCGGCCTCACCTCGGACCGGAGGTCCGGTTCTTGATGGGCGACACGAACTGGTAGTCGATGTCCCAGGGGAAGTAGATCCACTTCTCCTGCTTGAACTCCTTCACGAAGGTGTCGACCACCGGCCGGCCGAGCGGCTTGGCGTAGAGGGTGGCGAAGTGGGCCTTGGGGAGGCGCTCGCGGACCGCCCGGGCGGTGAGGCCGGTGTCCACCAGGTCGTCGATGAGGAGCCATCCGGCCCCGTCGCCCTCGATGGTCTTGAGCCACTGCAGCCGCCCCTGCCGCTGCTCCGCCCCGCCCGACTCGCCCGCGCCGTAGCTCACCACGCAGACCGTGTCGATGAGCCGGATCTCGAGCTCGCGCGCGACCAGCGCCGCCGGCACCAGGCCGCCGCGGGTGATGGCGACGATCCCCTTCCAGTCCCCGAGGTCGTGCAGCACGCGGGAGAGGTAGCGCGCGTCCCGGTGGAGCTCCGGCCAGGAGATGACGATCTCGTCCTTGTACGGGCCGTCGCCCTCCGCGGGGCCGGGCTCCGCGCCGCCGTGGCTCCTCTGGTTGGTGGGCACGCGTCCTCCCGGAGCGGCCGGACGGGCGCCGGCCGGGGTGGGGTCCTGGACCGGTGCTTGTAGACCAGCGGACGCGGCGCCACAACTGGGCCGGCGCCGCCGCGCCGCGAACCGCCGCCTCGCGCCGGTTGAACCCGGGCGCGCGGTCGGGTATGCCGGGCCCGCCCATGCCGACCGCCCCAGACGACGAAGCTCTCCTCCGCCGCTCCTTCGAGGTCGCCCGGCGCGCCCGGAGGAACGGAAACCATCCGTTCGGCGCGATCCTGGCCGGCCCCGAAGGGGAGATCCTGCTCGAGGCGGAGAACGGCTACCTCCCGGACCGGGACATGACGGCGCACGCGGAGCGGCTGCTCGCCACCCGGGCCTCGGTCACCTGGCGCCCCGACTTCCTCGCTCGCTGCACGCTCTTCTCCTCGGCCGAGCCCTGCGCCATGTGCTCGGCGGCCGCCTACTGGGCCGGCGTGGGCCGGGTGGTCTACGGCCTCTCCGAGCGCCGGCTCAAGGAGCTCACGGGCGCCCATCCGGAGAACCCCACCCTGGACCTGCCCTGCCGGGCGGTCTTCGCGGCCGGCCAGCGCCGGGTCGAGGTGGTCGGGCCGCTCCTCGAGGACGAGGCCGCCGCAGTGCACGCGGGCGCATGGGGCTGATGCCTCACCCGTCCGGGGCTCCCTGATTGCCCGATCGGGACGGTGAAGGAGCGGCTGCTACATTTCGCGACCTGGGCGGAGGCGAAGATGATCCTCGACGTCCTGCTGGGCACGGGCCTCGCGGTCGCCGTGATGGTGATGCTGGGAGACGTGGTGATCGCCGAGCGACGCCGGCGCCGCATCCTCCGGAGCTTCTTCGCCGAGGAGCTCCGGCACCCCGCTCACGGCGGGCGGTGAGCCCGGCGGCGGGGAGCCGAGCAGGCGTGTCCCGGCGAGGCCGCCTGCCTCGATCATTCCCCTGCCGCGGTGACGCCCCGCAGACACGGGCAGCCTAGACCTCCCCGCCCCCCCGAGGAGGCTCGAGGATGTCCCTGCTCTACGCCGATCTGTTCCGCTCCATGGAGCGGGCCCGCTGGAACCTGGCCGACGACGTCCCCTGGGACCGCTTCGACCCCGCCCTGCTCACCGACGAGCAGGCGCTCACCGTGAAGATGAACGCCATCACCGAGTGGTCGGCGCTGCCCGCGACCGAGATGTTCCTGCGGGACAACCCGGATCCGGACTTCGCGGCCTTCATGTCGATCTGGTTCTACGAGGAGCAGAAGCACGCGCTGGTGCTCATCGAGTACCTGCGGCGCTTCCGCCCCGACCTCGTCCCGACCGAGGCCGAGCTGCGCGCGGTCCGGTTCGAGTTCGACCCGGCTCCACCCCTCGAGACCCTGATGCTCCACTTCTGCGGCGAGCTGCGGCTCACCCGCTGGTACCGGCGCGCCGCCGAGTGGCACACCGAGCCGGTGATCCGGCACGTCTACGGGCTCATCTCGGAGGACGAGGCCCGGCACGGAGGCGCCTACCTCCGTTACATGCGGCGCGCGCTGGAGCGATCCGGCGAGGCCGCCCGGGCCGCCTTCGCCAAGGTGGGCACCCTGATGGCCTCGAGCGGCCTCAGCCGCAAGCCGCTCCACCCCACCAACCTGCACGTGAACCGGCGGCTCTTCCCGAACGACACGGTGCAGAGCCGGCTCCCCGACCCGGCCTGGCTCCAGCGCTGGCTCGACGAGCAGCTCCGGTTCGACGCCCAGTGCGAGCAGCGGGTGGTTCGCGCGATCCTCCGCAGCCTCTCCGCCCTCCTGGGAGAGACCTTCGAGACCGTCCGCGACCTGAACCGGTTCCGGAAGGCGCTCGACGCCGGCCGGGAGGTGGAGGCGCCCCGGCCGGGCGCGAGCGCCTAGGTGGTCGTCTACCGACCGCGCCCCGTCAGCGGGGGCGCGGCGCCTTCCCCTTCGCGGCCGGCTTCCTCGGCGCCGCCGGCTTGGGGGCGGGCCGCGGCTTCTTCGCCGCCGCCTTCCGGGCCGGCCTGGGCTTCGCCTTCCGGCCGTGAAAGCCGTTGCTCATCGTCGTCCTCCTCCTCGAGGAACCCGCGGCGGGCGAGCGCCTCGGCGTACCGGGCGAGCGAGTCGTGCGCCGAGGCGAGCAGCACCGCGACGCCGGCGAGGGTGAGACCGATCAGGATCCGCTCCCGCCAGGCCCCGAGCGCCCCCGACCCCCAGCGCCCGGCGACCCGGACCACCACCCAGGCGAGGAGCGCCACCGCCATGTTCGCGTAGAACTGGAAGTAGCGGTAGAAGGCGTCCCGCAGGGTGATCACGATGGCCAGGTCGGTGTCGTTGGTCACCTTCGACCAGTCCACGACCGGCGGCTCGATCCGCAGCCAGCGCAGGGCGGGCGCGTCGGAGAGGAAGACCCGGTCGACCGCCAGGGCCCGCAGGCCGCTCACCGCCAGCCCGAGCGCGAGCGCCGCCAGGGCGACGAAGAGGAAGACGCCGAAGTCCTGCTGCTTCTCGCCCGCCGCGTCGATCCAGGCGCGGGCGAGCGGCGAGACCTGGGCCACGGCGGAGTAGGCGACGAACCCCGGCGCCAGGAAGGCGATCAGGACCCCGAAGTCGATCCCCGCCGTCCTCGGCTCGCCCGCCATGCCGCGCGCTCCCCCGGCGCCCCGCCGGGGAAGTCACTTCCCCGGGGCCTGCACCTTGACCGGCGAGTTCGCCTTGAGCTCCTCGAGCCCCTTCACCGCCTGCGTCGCCCAGCCCTTGAAGAGCAGGGCGAAGTCGTCGCGGTTCGAGGCCTCGGTGGCGGGCATGCCGATGTCGTTCGGCCGGGTGCGTCGCCGGTCGAGGGCGCGGCCCAGCACCGCCTGGGTGGTCGAGTCGCGGGCCTCGAGGACCAGGCTCGCCTCGCCGGCGTCCACCGCGATCGACTCGGTCTTCCCCCCGGGGCGGACCGGGGCGTTCACGTAGAGGTTGAGGATCTGGACGTCGAGCTCCAGCACGTCGGCTGCGGGCTCGGTCACGATCTCGTAGCCGCCCGCCTTGAACGCGTCGGCGAAGACGGTGCCGGCCGAGGCCCGGAACTCGTTGGCCATCCGCTCCGCGTCCGCGGAGGTGATCTTCCGGTTGGTGGTGACGCCCCGGTTGACGTTGGTCTGCCAGTCCTTGTGGAAGGCCGTCCGGACGTTGGCGATCCGTACCTTCCGGTAGGGCCGGAAGTCGGCCCCGGGCAGGAGGTAGACGGCGGTGAGGACCTTGGGCTTGACCGACACCAGGTCGTCCCAGGTGGCCGGCAGCTGCGCGGCGGCGGGCGCGCCGCAGAGGGCGAGCAGCGCCGCGACGGCGATCCGGATGCGGTTCGCTCGGACCAAGGTCCTCACCTCCCGTCAGGTTACTTGGGCGCCTCGACGGACGCGGCGACGGACTTCTCGTGGGTCACGACCACCTGGTCGCCGACCTCCACGTTCTCCAGGTTCTTCTTGTTGCGGGCGGTGACCGTGCGGGTCTCGCCGCTCATCCCCTTGAGCGTCACCTCGCCGGTCGCCTTGTCGACCTTCTCGACCGTGGCGGTGAGGGTGACGTGGGCGCCCGCGGCGCCGGCCGGCTTCTCGCCCGGCTTGGCGCTCGCCATCCCCGCCTCGACCCCGCTCGCCGGGAGCTTCGCGCCGGCGGGGTAGACCTTCACCCGCGTGTACTCGCTGTAGGCGATGGTCAGCGTGTCGCCGGGCTTCACCTGCTCGAGGTTCTTCACCTTGCTGCCCACCTCGATGGTCTGGAGCTCGCCGTCGGTGGTGTGGACGGTGACGGTGCGCTTCTTCGTGTCCACCGAGTCCACCGTGGCGGTGGCGGTCGCCGACTTGCTCGCCTCGAAGCTGGGCTTCTTCTTGGCGGCCGGCTTCTTGGCCGCGGCCTTGGCGGGCTTGGTGGCCGCCGGGGCGGCCGTGTCGGCGGCGTAGCTTGAGGTGGCGAGCGCGAGCGCCGAGAGCGCCGCGAGGATCTGGAGCTTCCTAGCCATGTGCGTAGTCCCTTCCGAGAGTGCGGCCCTCCCATGGGCCAGCGGGCGCAGTTTGCACCGCGCCCCTGGGACAGGGGCCCAAGATCCACCTTCGCGACCCAGAAGGGGTCCGCCTTTCGGCCATGCTTTTCAGGGCACGGAAGACGGCGCGACGACGCCGCGCCCGCCGAGCGGCGCGCGGCTTCCTACGGCAGCTTCTCCACCACGCCGCGGCAGTCCGAGGTGAGCTCCTTGAGGTGCGCGCGGAGGCAGGTCACCACCCGTCCGCTCCCCTCCGGAACGTCCCGGCAGAACTGCCCCACGTCGCCGGCGCAGCTCGCCTGGATCTGGCTGCGCACCATGCGGACCTTGTTGAAGGCGCCCTGGCAGGACGAGGAGAGGTAGGCCTCGTTGTCCTTGAGGCACTGGAGGACGCGCTCTTCCCCCTCGACGTCGCGGCAGAGCCGGTAGGCGTCCGCCTGGCAGCCCTCCCCGTACTCGGCCGCGATCCTGAGGAACACCGAGAGCTCCGCGCGGCAGGCCGCCGAGAGCTCCTTCTCGCTGCTCCGCAGGCACCCGAGCACCACCTGGTCCCCTCGCGCCTTCGAGCAGACCCTGGCCGCCTCGGCGGCGCACGGATCCTCGGCGCGCGCGGGCGAGGCAAGCCATCCGATCGCAGCCACCAGGAGCCAGCGGTTCATGCCCGCATTGTAGCCGCGCGGCGCGGCGGGGGAGGAATCTTCCCGGCCGCCCCTCGCGGGCGACCGCGGCAGGGCGCCCCGCTAGCCGGGCGCAGCGCCGAACAGGACCGCCTCCAGGTCGGCGGGCAGCGCCGCGTAGTCGTAGAGGAGCCAGCGCGCGCCGGCGGCCCGCAGCGCCTCGGGGCTCGAGGTGGTGAGCACCCCGGCCGCCTCCATCCCCGCCGCCCGCGCCGCCACCACCCCGTTGGCCGCGTCCTCGAAGGCCAGGCAGCGCGTCGGCTCGACGCCGAGCCCCTGCGCCGCCGCGAGGAAGAGGTCGGGCGCCGGCTTCCCACGCGACACCTCCTCGGGCCCGACCACCCGCTCGAAGCGGCGCTCGAGCCCGAGCCTCCCGAGCACCAGCTCCCGGTTGGCCCGCGGGGCGGCGGTGGCCACCGCCAGCCGCACCCCTGCCTCCTCGAGCCGGCCGAGGAAGGCGAGGAGGCCGGGCAGCGCGGCGACCCGCGGCGCGTAGAGGGCGCGGTACGCCACCTCCTTCTCCTCGGCCAGCCGGTTCGCCTCCTCCGGCGCGGCGTCGTGGCCGAGCAGGATGGCGAAGATCTCGGCCGACTTCTTGCCCGCCCACTCCTGCTCGAACTGCCTTCGGGTGGCGCGCGAACCGAGGCGGCGCGCCATCGCCACCCAGGCCTCGCCGTGGAAGGCCATGTTGTCGACCAGGGTCCCGTCGAGATCGAAGATCGCGGCCAGCGGTCGCTGCATGGCGGGGAGCTTACCCCCGGCGGCGGCGCGCCGCCTCCCTCGCGCCCTCAGTAGGCGACCTTGTCCGTCTTCCGCGTCCAGCGGTCGAAGTCCTCCCAGGCCTCGGCCTGGAGGAGCCGGACCATGGGGACGACCCGCCGGTCGGGCGGGAGCGCCACCTCGCGGTAGAGGATGGCGTCGTCGAAGCCGATCCGGGCGGCGTCGGCGCGGTCGTTGGCGTAGTGGATCCGCTCCAGGCGAGCCCAGTAGATGGCCGAGAGGCACATGGGGCAGGGCTCGCAGCTCGTGTAGATCTCCCCGCCCCGGAGCTCGAAGCGGCCGAGCCGGGCGCAGGCGTCGCGGATCGCCACCACCTCGGCGTGGGCGGTGGGGTCGTTGGTGGAGGTGACGCGGTTGTTCCCCTCCCCCACGATCCGCCCGTCCACCACCACCACCGCGCCGAACGGCCCGCCGTGGCCCGCCTCCATCCCCTGGTGCGCGAGCGCGATCGCCCGGCGCATGAAGGTCTCGCCGCTCACCGCGCCACCTCCCCGCCCACCTCGCCCACCTCGCCCGCCCGCTCGTCCGCCGCGCCCGCCCCCGCGCCCGCCCCCGCGCTCGCCGGCCGCCCCGCGCCGCGCCGCTGGAGCAGCTCGGCCACCACCGCGATGGCGATCTCGGCCGGGAGCTTCCCGCGGAACCCGGGCAGGCCGATGGGGCAG
>Ga0335076_10004144_pt1 | contig 14630 bp, 10 predicted proteins | sample Lox_Sample_25_FD_206717 | JGI IMG/M metagenome (GOLD analysis project Ga0335076, IMG submission 206717) | Soil microbial communities from Loxahatchee National Wildlife Refuge, Florida, United States - Lox_Sample_2.5 | ecosystem: Environmental > Terrestrial > Soil > Wetlands | place: USA... | reverse complement strand
GCTGATTTGCGCGCTTCTTGCATGGCGGCGTCATGTTTTCGCCCCTCCCGCGGCAGGGCTCGGAGGGCGGCGCTCCCGGAAGAGTTTTTCGAGGTCGAAAGGTGCATCGGCCGCCGCGTATTCAAAACACAGCGCAATCTGCGCTTCGCTGAGCGGCGGCGCAGCCGCAAAGCCGTCGGCGGCCACACAGCCGCTGCGGAGGCTCGTTTCCATGGACCGGCGGAGCGCCAGGCGAATGCGCTCGAGGTTGCGCGAAACACTGGACTCGTGCTCGCCGAGCCGCTTGCCGATTTCCGCCAGGGTTTGCTCCTCGGCGTAGTAGAGCCGGAGGCGCTCCGCGTCGCGTGGCTCCAGCGCGGCCAGGGCGGATTCGAGCGCGCGCACAAACGACGCGGTGTAGCGCGGGCGATGCGGATCGCCGGAAGGAGCCGTCGTGGCCGCCGACGCCATCTTCGCGGCCGCGCCGGATTCTGTATCGTCCAGAGAATCCAAGCGCTGGTGCGCGCGAAGCGCATTGATATGGCGCTGCGCGAGCACGGCGCGCAACCACGTTTTCAGCGAGCTGCGGCCATGAAAGTAACGGAAGAGCGAGCGCTCGCGGCCCGGCCCATCCGTCAGGCCGTGCAGTTCCGCAAAGAGTGTGTCGGCCAATTCGCACGCTTCGGCTGAACTGGAAGGCCGGCGCAGCACCGCTGCCGCCGCCGCACGCAAATACGGCCGGTATTCGGCGACGAAGTGTTCCCAGGCCGCTTCACAACTTTCCAGGCAGGCCGTAGCGAGGCCCAGATCCTCGAGATGCAGGGCAGCAAAGTAGTCGTCGAGTTTCTCTCCGGAAAGTTCGCCGGCTGCGACGCGCCTCGCCGCGCTCCGCTCGAGGGCCAGCGCAAACTTCTCCGCCGCCAGGCCCCAGCGCGCCGCCTCCGCGCGGGCCAGCAGGGCGCTGAACCTCGGCGAGGCAGCCACCGGCCGCGCGGTGCCGGACGCAGACCCGGAACGCTTTGCCGGCGAAAGGTCTGGGATGTCCTTCGACATGGGAGCTCTGCCGACCAGAGTAGCGCAAACCATCCAACGCCGCTGCTCTTTGCGGCATCCTAAGAGCTTAATCCAGCATGGTGCTCGGCGGGTCCGCAAAAGTACGCACAGAAAGGGCTGGATTGGAGTATCCTAGAACCGTTGCGCCCCCCGCCCGCAACAATAACGGCCTCGCCGGGTTAGCAGACTGGGTGCGGTGCGCCCGCAGGACCAGTTAGCGACTTCGCGACGCTAGTACGAAAGTCCTATTCGGACGCCCTCAGCCGCGTAAGTACCCTAGTACTGGTAATTCGAACGTACCGAATGACTGGCGAACTTGGGAACGCTAGCCCTCCCGTGATGTTCCTCAGTTCGTTGGTTAGAAAATTCCCAGAGGCGGCAGGCGGATGACAACCATGATTGCGAATCCCCCACGGAGCACGACGCGGTTAGGCGTCGGTTTTGACGCGAACCGGCGTCAGGCACCGAACGCCGACGCGTGGAAAGCAGCCATTGGCACCAAGCCGATCGCCGCCCGCTTGGCAACCCTGCCGGAAGGCAAACCGCGCTGGAGCCGTATCGGTGTTAGCGCCGGCGTCCAGTTGGTAGTTCTGACTTTCTGCGTGCTCATTCCGCTGCTCTACCCTGAGAAGATCCAGACCGCCCTGCACCTTCAAATGGTCTCCATGCCCAGTCTGGTGACCGAGATCCCGGTCGCGCCGCCACCGCCACCGCCGCCCAAGATCAAGACCAAGGCTCCGACGCCGCCGAAACCAGAAGTCGTCGAACCGCCGAAGCTCGACCCCAAGAAGATGCACATCTTTGAAGTGCCCAAGGCCGTGCAGCCCAAGGTGCAGAAAGTGGAAGCGCTCGCGCCGGAGATGCAGGCTCACCTCGAGCCGGCTAAAGTGGACATGAGTGTGGCGCAGCCGAAGCGCCCGAAAGAAGACGTCAAACTGAACAACATGGATTCAGGAAGCGCCGCGCCCGCCACCGTAAAAGCACCGGTGGACAAAGTTCAGACCGGCGGCTTCGGTGATCCCAACGGCATACCGGGCAAGGGCGATCCCAAGCACGCCACCAACGCGGCTCGGCTGGGCTCCCTCGACTTGCCGGGCGGACCAGGGTACGGAAATGGTACCGGCGGCGACAAGGGCATTCGTGGAACCGTCGCCAGCACCGGCTTTGGCAACGGCACGGCGGACCCGCCGACGGGCAGCGGCAAGCAAGGCAAAGTGCAGTCCTCGGGTTTCGGCGATCAAACCGTGGCAGCGGATGCGCCGAAAAAAAAGGCTTCGGCAGGAGGTCCGGCGGACACGCCTGTTGACATCCTGGACAAGCCCCGGCCCGAATACACCGCCGAAGGGCGTAATCTTAAATTAGAAGGCGACGTGGTGATTGACGTGGTGTTCCTGGCTAACGGGACCATGCAGGTCAACCGCGTCATCAGCGGATTGGGTCACGGTCTCGATGAGGCCGCGGTCCGGGCAGCGCAACAAATCAAGTTCAAACCAGCAAAACGCGATGGCCAGCCGGTGGATTTCCCGGCACGCGTGCGAATCGAATTTCGCCTGGCCTATTGAGGGGAGAGAGAAATGCGTAAGCTAGCTACAGCTATCCTCGGACTCTGTTTGGGAGCGTCCGCGGCCATAGCCCGCCCTGCAGCAGCTGAACCGCAGCAAGTGCGGACCATGGATCAAGTCATCGACCGGGTCATCACCAATGAAAACCGCCTCAACCAGCAGATTCGGCAATACTCGCCGCTGGTCGAGACGTACATTCAGGATCTCAAGCCGGACAAGGATCTCGGTTACGTTCCCGCCGGCGATAAGTACTTTCTCGGCCGCGCCGACTTCTCCAAGGGCGTAGCCCTGATTGCGCTCAGCGACCAGGAAAGCAAGGGCAAGAAGATCTTCGGCTCCATCGGCAACTTCTTTTCCTTCGCCATGCAGTTCCTCCCCGACGGGTTTCTGCAGATGATCTTCATTGACACCAACGGCTTCGACAAGCAGCACTACAAGTTCGACTATGTGAAGCGCGAGTTTGTCGGCGAAGTGCGCTGCCTCGTATTCGACGTGACGCCGCAAGACAACAAAGCCAAAGGGCGCTTCCTGGGCCGCATCTGGGTCGAGGATCAGGACTACAACATCGTGCGCTTTAACGGCGCCTACAACGGCGGCGGCCACTCCAGTTGGTACTTCCACTTTGACAGCTGGCGCACCAACGTGCAGCCTGGCCTGTGGATGCCCTCTTTCGTGTACAGCGAAGAAAAAGATCTCGCCTACGCGATGAGCAAAAAGCTCGCCTTCAAGGCCCAGACTCGCCTGTGGGGCTACAACATCGGCCACGCCCAGCAAGAGCAGGAGCTCAGTAAAATTCTCGTCGAGACGCCGGTCAACGACGACACCAAGACCGCTAACGACCTTACGCCGGTTCAGGCCCAGCGCTCCTGGGACCACCAGGCAGAGGACAACGTCGTCGACCGCCTCGAACGCATTGGCTTGATGGCCCCGCGCGGTGAAGTGGACAAGGTTCTCGACACCGTCGTCAACAACTTGGAAGTGACCAACAACATTGACGTCGAGCCGGAAGTCCGCTGCCGCGTCATGATGACTTCCACTCTCGAGTCCTACACCATCGGCCACACCATCGTGCTCAGCCGCGGTTTGATTGATGTCCTGCCCGACGAGGTCATCGCATGGATTCCACTTACGCGTTCTTCGACCAGTTGCTCGTCGATGACAAGGAAACCTTCCGCCACTTCGGCTTCGGCCGCACTCCGGACGAAGAGAAACAGGCCAACGCGAAGGCGGCGCAGTTCCTCGCCAACTCGCCCTACAAAAACCAGCTCGGCAACGCCGGCTTGTTCCTGACCGCCATGGAAACCCGGCAAAAGGAAATCCCCAACCTCATCAGCCCGCACTTGGGCGACCGTACCCTCGCGCTTACAGACCTGAAAGGCTCGGCGCCTGTCGATCCCAAGCAGAATCCGCAGATGATCGCGGCGCTCCCGATTGGCGGGCGCGTGAAGCTCGATCCCTGGAATGACACGCTCACGCTGATCAAGAGCAAACCCGTGGGCACCATCGCGGAACGGGAAAAGATGCCCTTCGAGGTGACGCCCTTCATGCCCTATCTGACCCGCTTCGGCAGCGACTCCGGCAAACCCATCGCCGCCAGCGTGGCGAACCAGGGCGACGCCAAGGCCGCTGACCCCGGCAAACCGAACAATCAGTAACCTTCATCCCTCTACCAAGAATCCGGCCCGGTGAAGCCGTTTTTCACCGGGCCTTTTTGTTTCCTGTGCGATGTGGTTTGAAAATGCCGCGCCCGGCGAACTAGGCGGGAGGAATAGTTTCCGCCGGCTGCGCCGGAGTGGCCAGGGCACGCCGCAGGCAAGCCGATACATACGACAAAGCAAAAAACAGCAACGCCAGCCCGAGCCCCGGATCGAAAAACGGCCCGGCCACAAACGCCGCGAGAATCATGAACCCTGTCAACCACGGCTTCATCAGAGGCTGCCGCACTCGCGCGTTCACGAATGTGGCGATTTCCTTGGGCCACTTGAAGACCCAATACAGGTAGTAGATGGGGATGAAATGAAAACCCACCGCACGCGCCGGCGAGATCGGGTGCTTCCACCCGGGCACCCGCTGCAGAATGACATGATACCGGTGCACGCACACCAGCCAGTACACCAGGCCGAGGAAAATCACGAGAAAGAGATACAGCGGTGGGATTGCCCGCTCGCCTTGCGCCAGCTCCGGATGCAGCGACACGGCAATGAACTCCGCTACGACGGCGCCGATGCCAAACAAAAATCCAATCCACAGCTGCGGCAACGGCGGCAAGCTCTGCGCCTGCACGGGCTCGGCGTTGGGATCCGTCTGGGGAAAATCCATCAGGGCCTCGGGAAAGCGGCCTTGGCAGCGTAACGGTCGCGGTGCGCGTGCGTCAAACTGTTTGGCGTTGGCAGCAGAAGAACAAATATGCGTATCCTGGCGGGAGTTGCCCGGAGCGGTCCACGCTTCATACACTAACAGGGTCTTTTAGGAGTGGGGGAGGATGACGTGGTCTCGATGAAAAAGTGCATGATACAAACTGTCCTGGCCGGCTTGATCTTTGCCGCCGGAATTACGGTGGGCTCGCTCCACACCCGCAGTGTGGCGGCGCAGAACCGCTTCGGGCAGCCCAAGACGGTCCTCCACGTCGTGATTTACAAATTCAAAGACGCCACTTCGAACTTCGAGCGCGAGAACGCCATTAACGGCATCCGCGACATGGCCGCCAAAATTCCAGGCATCAAGAACATCTGGATCAAGACGGAACGGAACCAGGTCAAGGACTTCAGCGGCGTCTACGCCATCGAATTTACCAGCGCGGAAGCCGCCGCGGACTATGCCGAAAGCCCGGTGCACGAAGCGTGGTCCAAGAAATGGCAGGAGCTGCGGGAGAACAGCTTGTCGTTCCAGATCTCCAACCCCTGACGCCAGTCGCGCTGTTGTGACGAGCGCTGCGGCGCGTTTCGCGGCGCTCAATACAAGCCTCTCCTTTTCCGTCAATTCTCCGCGCGTTTCGTGATCCCGAAGCGCCGGCGAAACAGCCGGTCCACCGCTTTGTCCGAAAGCAACCGCTTCAGCCATTTCGCCATCACCGCCAACCGCGTCACCGTGTAGCGGACCTTGGGATTCGACGCCTCAGCGGCTCGCAGCACGATCCGCGCGCAATCTTCTGGCGTGGCCTCTGACGCCGTGCGGCTCTTCGTTACGCTCTCGAGAAACCGCGCATAGAGCGGAGCGTACGGGCCCGCTTTCCTCTGCTCGAGATACCCTCTCGACAGCTCCAGCGAAGCCTGCTGAATACCGGTGATGATGTACCCCGGTTCGATCAGCACCACTTTTATGCCAAACGGATACAGTTCAAGCCGCAAGGCGTTGCTCATCGCCTCCAGCGCGAATTTGCTGCTGCTGTAGGCGCCCTGCGTCGGCGCCGTGACGAAGCCGGACACCGAGCTCATCATGATGATCCGGCCGCCGCGCCGCTCGCGCATGTGCGGCAGGACGGCTTGCGTCACGCGCAGCACCCCGAAAAAGTTTGTCTCAAACTGCCCGCGCCAGTCTTCCAGCCGCAAATCCTCGACCGCCGCGGAATAGTTGACGCCGGCGTTGTTGAACAGCACGTCGACGGCCCCCGCTTTGGCCAGCACCTGCGACACCGCTTGCTGCACCGAAGCATCATTTCGCACATCCAGTTCCACTGTTTCGAGCGGGAGTTTTTTGGTCACCGCCAGTGCATCCAGTTGTGCGCGCTTTTCCGCCGAGCGGCCCGCCGCGAACACGCGATATCCGCGCTCCGCAAACAGCAGCGCGGATGCTTTGCCCAATCCGTCCGTCGCGCCCGTAATCAAAACCGTTTTCTGTTGCCTGCCGTCCGCCATTCTGTTCTCCCTCGCAGCGCAGCAGTATGCTACCCGTTCTTTGGCCAGGCGTGTATGCTGCAAAGCTCGTGAAACGTGCGTTGCGGCCCCGCCGTCACATGCAACGGCAGTCGGGGCCTGGTAAACCAAACGTGAGGGAATGATGCGAAATCAACGCAACGGTGTGCTCACTTTCTTGGCAGGGGCGCACAGACTATGGAAAAGAACCGCGTTCTCGGCAGCGGCGGCCGCGCTTCTCCTGGGCCTCGCTGCGGCGGGCGCGCGCGCGCAAGGCGGCAGCGCGAACGATGAGGACTACGGCAAAAAGATTCGCGAGTTTACAACGGAGCGTTATTTCATCACCGACCTGGTCGACCATCTGCCCGCTTCCAGCACCGTACCCTCGCCCGACAAAATCCTCGGCCACATCGTCGGCGCGCCCGATTTTCTTACCTACTCCAAAGACATCTACCGCTATTACGACGAACTCGCCAAAACAACTCCGCGCGTGAAGGTGTTCCGCGTCGGCAAATCCGAGGAGGGTCGTGACTTACTCCTCGTCGCCGTAAGCGACGAAGCCAACATCGCCGCGCTCGACCGCTTGCGCGATATCACCGCGAACCTCGCCGATCCGCGCAAAATCACCGACGCCGACGCGCAGCAGCTCATCTCCTTCGGCAAGCCCTTTTACTGGGCTGCCGCTTCCATCCACTCTCCCGAAACTGGCTCGCCCGAAATGTTGATGGAACTCGCGTATCGCCTGGCCGTCGAAGACTCACCCTTCATCCAAAATATCCGCAAGAACACCGTCTTCCTGATTACTCCCATTATCGAAGTGGACGGCCACGATCGCATGGTCGATTCCTGGAACTACCGCAAAGCCAACCCCGGCAAGCCGCAGCCCGGCCTCCTTTATTGGGGCCACTACGTCCAGCACGACAACAATCGCGACGGCATAGGCATGGGTCTGAAACTCTCCCAGGTCATGATGCAGGACTTCCTTGCCTGGCACCCGCAAGTTCTCCACGACCTCCACGAGTCCGTTCCTTACCTCTACATTTCCACCGGCACGGGCCCCTACAACGCCTGGCTCGATCCCATTGTCGTCAGCGAATGGCAGAAACTCGCCTACAACGAAATCGAAAAGCTCACCGAGCGCGGTGTCGCCGGGGTCTGGACGCACGGCTTCTACGACGGCTGGGCCGCCAACTACATGATGTTCGTCGCGCAGGGCCACAACTCCATCGGGCGCTTCTACGAAACCTTCGGCAACTCCACGCCAGAGACGAAAGAGCGGGAGCTTCCCTACGACGCCACGTCGCGCACTTGGTTCCGCCCCAATCCGCCATTCACCAAAATCAAGTGGTCGTTCCGCAACGACATCAACATGCAGCAAAGCGGCTTGCTGCTCGCTCTGGACTACATGGCGCAACACGGCCAGGAATTTCTCAGCAACTTCTACCTGAAGAGCAAACGCTCCGTCGCCAAAGCCACCACCGAAGGCCCCGCCGCCTGGGCCATCGTGAACGACGGCCGCCGTCCCGCGCTCGCCGCGCAACTCGCGAATCTTCTCCAGCGCCAGGGCGCCGAAGTTCACAAACTCGAACAGGATTTTGACGTCAAGGACGAAAAGCCCGCGAGGTCCCGCGGCGACGCTGCCGCCAAAAAAGCCGACGACGCCGGTACCACCAAGCTCCCCCTCGGCAGCTACATCATCCGCATGGATCAGCCCTACAGCCGCATGGCCGATATGCTGCTCGATACGCAGTACTATTCCACCAACGATCCTCGCCCCTACGACGACACGGGTTGGACTCTCGGCCCGCTGCGCAACGTCAAAACTTTGCGCATCACCGACACCGCCATCCTCAAAGCGCCCATGACGCTCGTGGACACGGCAGCTAAGTTCGATGGCGGCGGCGTCCTTCCTCCGCACGCCCCCAAGAGCGGCAAGCCGCCCGTCGCGAAGTTTTACGTCATCAACGCGTCCGCGGAGCCGAGTCTCGCCGGCCTGCGGTACCGCTTGAAAGATGCGAAGTTCTTCGCCGCCGAAAACAGCTTCGAAGCCGCCGGACAAAAATTCGCCGCCGGCTCGTTCATTTTGCCGGTGGACGGCAATCCCGCCGACCTCGACTTGCGCCTCAATTCTGCCGCGCACGAACTTGGCGTCCGCGTCACCAGCGCCGAATCCGTTCCCGACGTCGCCCGCCACGAAATCGGCGTGCCCCGCATCGCTCTCCTGCACACCTGGGAGCGTACGCAAAACGAAGGCTGGTTCCGTCTCGGCCTCGAAGAATCCGGCGTGCCCTATACCTACCTCGCGGACACCGCCGTCCGCGCCATGCCCAATCTGCGCGAAAAATTCGACGTCATCCTCTACCCGCCCGGCGCCGGCGACCTTGGCCAAATGTTGAATGGTTTCCCCAAGCGCACTCTGCCCGACGGCACCGACTTTGGCGGCCCGCTCCTTTGGCAAAACTCGACGACCACTCCCAACTGGGGCGGCATCGATGAAGCCGCCGACATTCGCGGCGGCCTCGGCCTCGACGGCGCCGTCAACCTCAAGAAATTCATCGAAGACGGCGGCTTATTCATTCCCGTCGCCACGAGCGTCTCGCTGCCCATTGACCTCGGCATCACCGACACCGTGCGTGTCGCTCCGACCCGCCAGCTCCAGGCTCGCGGTTCCATTCTGCGCGTCAACGTTGAAGACGCCGCCAGCCCCATCGCCTACGGCTACGACGACTCGATCGGCGTCTACTTCAATCAAGCGCCCGTGCTCCGCATCGCGCTGCCGGGCGCCGGCCCCGACGACTCCGAGCACGCCCAGCGCGTCAGCGGCCGCGGCTCCACGACCGATCCGGACATTCCGCAAGGTCGCCCCTGGACCGCTCCCGAACCCGCGCCGCATCGCTCCCGCGCGGAGCAGGAAACTTACGTCGACCCTCAGACCCGCGAATTTGTCGGCGCTTATCTCCCGCCCGATGCGCTCTACCCGCGCGTCATCTTGCGCTTCTCCGACGAAAAAGAGTTGTGGGTCAGCGGCATGCTGGCGGGCGGCTCCGAGCTCGCGAACACTCCCGCCGTCGTGGACGTCCCCGTCGGCCGCGGCCACGTCGTCCTCTTCGCCACCAATCCGATGTGGCGTCAGGAAACCCAGGGCAGCTTCATGCTTCTGCTCAACGCGGCACTGAACTTCGACCATTTGAATGCGGGCCGCAAATCCGCCGCCAAAACGGCCAAATAGCCCACAGCGAATGTCCTATAACCGTCACATTACATTGGACTTGCCAAAGCACATCAAGTCCACCTGACCAGTAACGTCCTTTTCGGCACACCGCTCCGCACCCGTCCTTCTCCCCGCAAGAAGGGCTGCTAAGATCGTTCTATCTCTGTGGCTGGTCTTTGCGAACCACCGGTGCGCCCCCATGCCCAACGACGGAACTCCTCTGACGCCGCAGCCTGAGCGCAAATGGCGCCTCGGCTTCTGGAGCCTCATCGCCACGCAGTTTCAAGGCGCGTTCAACGACAACGGCCTGAAGTTCTTCGTCATCTTCCTGATTCTCGGCACCAATCCCACCGCCGCGCAAAAAGACTTTCTCGTTTTCTACGTCGGCAATCTCTTTGCTATCCCGTTCCTGCTCTTCTCCATGACCGGCGGCTTTCTCGCCGATCGCTTCAGCAAACGCACCGTGGCGATCTGGACCAAGCTCTTCGAGGTCTTCGCCATGCTCTTCGCGCTGTACGCCTTCTCGCACGGCGGCACGCGCCTGGCCTTCGCGGTGATTTTTCTCGCCAGCACGCAAGCCGCCTTCTTCGGCCCTGCCAAATACGGCCTGCTTCCCGAACTGTTACCCAACGAATTGCTCTCTTGGGGCAATGGCGTCCTCGAACTGACTTCCTTCCTCGCCATTATCGCCGGCGCCGTCGTCGGCCCGATGCTCGCCCAGAAATTTCATGGCCGCGAGTTTTACGGCGGCTTACTCTTCGCGGCCTGCACGCTGGTGGGTCTGTTCGCCAGCTTCACCATTTCCCGCGTTCCCGCTGCTGATCCCGCCCGCAAATTCCGCTGGAATCTCTTCACCGAGCTTCGCAAGCAGCACCACCTCGTCAAGCCCGACCGCACCCTCTGGCTCGCGGTCGTCGGCAACACCTATTTCTGGTTTCTCGGCGCGCTTCTCCAGTTCGTCATCGTCTTCTACGGCCGCGAAATTCTTCATCTCGACGAAACCCGCGGCGGCTACTTGCAGGCTGCGCTGGCCATCGGCATCGGCGTCGGCAGCTACGTCGCCGGCCTGCTTTCTGCCGGGAAAATCGAGTATGGCCTCATCCCTCTCGGCGCCGTGGGCATGTCCGCCGTCGCCTTCGTTCTGGCCATCCATGGCCTCTCCTTCGTCCAGGTGATTCTGCTCCTCGGCGCGCTGGGCTTCGCCGGCGGCTTCTTCGCCGTCCCCATCAACGCGCTCATCCAGCATCGCCCCGATGAAGACAAAAAGGGCGGCGTCATCGCCTACGCCAATCTTCTTTCCTTCGTTGGCGTGATCGCCGCTTCCGCCGCCTATTCCGGCTTCACCCACTACCTCCACGTCGGCCTCGAATGGTTTTTCATCTGGACCGCCATCCTCACCCTCGCCGCCACCGCCTACGTGCTCTGGCTGCTCCCCGACGCTCTCCTCCGCCTCCTGCTCTGGATGCTCACCCACACGCTCTACCGCCTCGACGTCGAAGGCCGCGAACACGTCCCCGCTCGAGGTGGCGCCATGCTCGCTCCCAACCACGTCTCGATGGCCGACGCCGTCCTCCTCCTCGCCGCCCTCGACCGTCCCATCCGTTTCCTGATGTTCAAAGGCTCCTACGAACATCCCCTCGTCAAACCCTTCGCCAAAATCCTCGGCGTCATCCCCATCGCTTCCGATCAAGGCCCGCGCGAAATGATTCATTCCTTGCGCCGCGCCACGCAGGCCCTCCAGGACGGCGAATTGGTCTGCATCTTCCCCGAAGGCCAGATGACCCGCATCGGCCAACTCCTGCCCTTCCGCCGCGGTATGGAGCGCATCATCAAAGGCGTTGACGTCCCCATCATCCCGGTCAATCTCGATGGCGTCTGGGGTTCCATCTTCAGTTTCGCTGGCGGCCGCTTTCTCTGGAAATTCCCCCGCCGCATTCCTTATCCCATCCGCGTCACCTTTGGTGCGCCGCTGCCCTCCACGACTACTTCGCAGCAGACCCGCCAGGCCGTGCAAGACCTGAGTGCTCAGGCCTTCGCGCGCCGCAAACACTTGATGAAGCCCCTGCCGCGCACCTTCATACATACCGCGCGCCGTCATCCCCGCCGCTTTGCCATGGCCGATGGGCAAACTCCCAAGTTGACCTTCTTTGCCGCGCTCGCCCGCACACTGTATCTCGCGCGGCGCCTCCGCAAAACCTGGCAGGGTCAGGACATGGTCGGCGTTCTGCTCCCGCCCTCCATCCCCGGTGCGCTGGTCAATCTCGCCGCCATGCTTATGGGCAAGGTCCCGGTCAACCTCAACTACACGGCTTCAAACACCACGCTCGAATCCTGCGCCAAACAGTGCAACCTCCAAACCGTCATCACCGCGCGCGCCTTTCTCGAGCGCGTCCACGTGCAGCCGCCCGCGGAAACCGTATTCATCGAAGACGTCGCGCAAAAGCCCCGCTTCACCGAACGCCTCAGCGCCGCCCTCGCCGCCGCCTTCCTCCCCGCGTCGCTCCTGCAAAAATTCGCTGGAGCCTCGCGCAAAACGCACCTCGACGATACTGCGACGATTATTTTTTCCAGCGGCTCGACCGGCGAACCCAAGGGCGTCGTCCTCACCCACTACAACGTCGCTGCTAACGTCGAGCAGCTTAGCCAGGTCTTCTTCCTCCGCGCCGAAGACCGCATCATGGGCATCCTTCCCTTTTTTCACTCTTTCGGCTTTACCGGCACGCTCTGTCTTCCCGCCGCCTCCGCCATTGGGGTGGTCTTCCATCCCAACCCGCTCGATTCCCGCGTCATCGGCGCTCTCGTCAACAAGTACGCCGTCACCATGCTGCTCGCTACACCCACCTTCTTGAATGCCTACACCCGCCGCGTCGAGCCCGAACAATTCGGCAGCCTTCGCTTCGTCATGGCCGGTGCGGAAAAGCTCCCCGAACGCATCGCCCAGGCCTTCGAAGACCGCTTCGGTCTCCGCCCTATGGAAGGCTATGGCTGCACCGAATGTTCCCCGGCGGTTACCGTCAACACCACGGACTTCCGCGCCGCTTCCTTCCGCCAGGTAGGCGCCAAGCGCGGCAGTATCGGCCATCCGCTGCCCGGCATGACCGTGAAGATCATCGATCCGGAAACGCAGGAAAAACTCGGCGTCAATCAGCCCGGCCTCCTGCTCGTCCGCGGGCCCAACGTCATGCAGGGCTATCTCAACCAGCCGGAAAAAACCGCTGCCGTCCTGCGCGACGGCTGGTACAACACCGGCGACATCGCCATGCTCGATGAAGACGGCTTTCTGCGCGTCACCGATCGCTTGAGCCGCTTCAGCAAAATCGGCGGTGAAATGGTCCCCCACATCAAGGTGGAAGATCGGCTGCAAGAACTCGCCGGGCTCAGCGAGCAGGCCTTCGTCGTCACCGCCGTTCCCGACGAGAAAAAAGGCGAGCGTCTCTCCGTTCTCCACACCCTCCCAGAAGAGAAATTGCGCGAAGTGCTCGAGCAGTTCGCCAAGTCCGACTTGCCCGCCCTCTGGCGTCCCCGCCCCGATCAGTTCTTCCACGTCGAGAAGCTGCCCTACCTCGGCACTGGTAAGCTCGACCTGCGCAGAGCCCGCGAACTGGCGCTCGAAAGTCTCCAGCACACCTGATGTCTCGCGAACCAGGTCACGCCGAAACGGAAGCACTCGCTCAGCCCGCAAACCGCCGGCCGGCCTTCGATGGGCGCCGTCTCCTCCGCCGCGTCGTCCTTACCGCTCTCGCTCTCGGCATCTGGTTTTGGACGCAGTCCCTGCTTGGCCAGCGCGCTCCCGCCGGCGCCGGCATCCATGACGGCCTCCACGCGCTCACCGCCGGCCTGAATGCTTATTTCTACCATTCGCCGCGCGCCGCCAACGCTCTGCTGATTCTCAGTTCCGCGCTGATTGACGCACTCGGACTCTTTCTTCTCGGCCGCTGGCTTTTCGGCCCCAGCGTCCGGCCTTTTCTCGGGCTGGTTCTGTTGCTCGCGCTACGCCAGATGCTGCAAGCGCTCTGCGCTCTGCCGGTTCCGCCCAACATGATCTGGCACTATCCCGGTTTTCCCTCCGCGCTCGTCACGTACAGCGTCGGCACCGACTTTTTCTTCTCCGGTCACACGGCCATTGCCGTCTTCGGCGCCATCGAAGTCTCGCGCTTGCGGAAGCGCTGGCTCACCGCCCTCGCGATCGTGGTCGTATTCTTTGAAGTCGCGGCCGTGCTGATTTTACGCGCCCACTACACCATGGACGTCTTCACCGGCTTGCTTGCCGCGCTCTGCGTCGCGCAACTTTGCCGTCCGCTGGCTTCCCGCCTGGATGCTCGCCTCGCGCGTTTCTACGGCTCTACCTAACCGCTCTTCCGCTCACTCATAGCGCAACGCCACTATGGGATCCACCCGCGTCGCCCGCCGCGCCGGCAAATAACACGCCGCCAGCGCCACGAGCGCCAGCAACAAAGCCACCGCTCCAAACGTCAACGGATCGTGTGCGCTCACGCCAAAGAGCAGCGACGCCATCACCCGCGTCAAAGCCAACGCTCCCGCCAGGCCGATCCCCACGCCCACCAGCGTCATCTTCATCCCATCGCCCAATATCATGCGCAGCACTTCCGCCCGGTTGGCACCCAGCGCCATGCGGATGCCGATTTCCTGCGTGCGTTCCCCAACCAGGTATGCCACCACGCCGTAGATTCCCACCACCGCCAGTCCCAGCGCGACAGCCGCAAACGCACCGAGCAGAATCACCGCGAAGCGCTTCCCATTCAGTGAATCCGCGATGATTTCTTCCATCGTTTGCGTCTGCGTCATCACGTGCTCGCTGCTGAGGCTATGGATCGCCGCGCGAATCGCCTCGCCAATCGCCGGACTTGCCGGATCGTACCGCACCAGCACTCCCGTGCCGTTCCACGCGAGGCGTACCGCTTCGTCGGGCAGTTGCATATACGGCAAGTAAAGCTCTGTGCGCACGGATTCTTG
>Ga0335076_10004143_pt1 | contig 14635 bp, 14 predicted proteins | sample Lox_Sample_25_FD_206717 | JGI IMG/M metagenome (GOLD analysis project Ga0335076, IMG submission 206717) | Soil microbial communities from Loxahatchee National Wildlife Refuge, Florida, United States - Lox_Sample_2.5 | ecosystem: Environmental > Terrestrial > Soil > Wetlands | place: USA... | reverse complement strand
CTGGGTATACAAGCCGGTTTGCTTGTCTGAGGCGTGTACAGCCTGTCTTTAGTGGCATTCGAGCTAAGATGAACCATGCTCCGCCAATCTCAGATCTTTTTTCGAATATTCGAATGGAATGGAAACCTTCGGCAAGCAGCGCTTTTGCGAAAACGATACCACATGATCCTCCGCGTTATTCAATGTTTGAATGCAGAAATACCAGCCCCAACGATGGCAATGGATTGCACCGGCCCATCAAAGCGGTACGGTTCCGAGTCGTCGTGAATCGTCATTTCGGAGCTGATGACGATCGTCCAATAGGTGGAGTGGTTCCGATCGCTCGTTAACTATCTTGCAACGCATGACGTCAAACTTCTTAATTGCAATCATTCGGGCTACGACTTATCAATCTACCTGCCTGGCATCAACTCTTTCGAATTAAAATAGCAGCATAACGAAATTACTCGAAGATGATACTAACGAAATTCATCTTCGTCCGTCCCATTCACAGATTTATCCCCAATTCCCAATTTCTGTTCCAAACTCTCATTATTCATCTCACACGCGAATTGGGATGCCAAGAAAAACTTGCTCCCAGTCAAACTTGCTGTGCGTCCCGTATGACGTGCATTTTCAGCGGTCTTGATTGAACGAGATAGTCCGGGAGGAGGCCGAATTGAATTGATGGGCAAAGCGGGGATTACTTTTCTGTGCATAGTACAAACTGGTTGCTGTTGAACGCCGTTGGGACCGGGCAGATTCTTTTCGAGTTGATGTCCGATGGGAGTCTGTGTGGCCTTGTTTGTTTCCTTTTCCAAAATGATCTCTTCTCCATTGATATCGGCGCTTCCCAATCGGGTGTCAGATGGCTTTGTCCCATCATATTTCCCATCTTGATACTCTCCCCATGTGTCCACAATCCAGGTTGCCCGGGCTGTAGCTCCGCACAATTCATCCAAGGACTTTCTCAACTCACGAAGAGCGCCTGACATGGCCGCTGCGCCCTCTGTGGTCATCCAAGTTTCCCAGCGAATTGGTCCAGGAGGTTGCATATTTCCACTCTTCAAAACTTCACTTGCATACGCCGAATCCAAATTTTGAAGTGCCGCCGAGACATGTTGGAAACGCATGTGCAATGTGGCCAAGAGGTGAACAGAGAATGTCTGAGGCAACAAGGCTACCGTCAAAGGGAATGAATGAGGCTGTTGAGATGGAATAAATCTGAGCCCTGGAGGTGGGGAAGAACGTTTGTTTGGGGGTGCAATAGGTTTTGGTTGTGTTCGACCAGGCGGATTTTCTCGTTTTGAGGAAAGTGAGCAAATGAATTGCTCTCCATCGCCTGTGAGATCCGTCAGGGATTCAGATCTTTGTCTTGGAGGCGGGTAATAGTATGTGCCTGCCGGACAGGGGGGGAGTACGACCGAGGGATTAGGGACAAAAGGAGGGAGCAAAGGATTATCAGGAGTCGTTGGGGCTTGAATACGCGCGTTGCCGCCGAGATGTAGTGTTCTTTTGAGGATAGTACCGGGACTCCCTGCGCCGGTTGGAAGAGTCCATTCATTGGCTTTAGGATGGATGATGAATGGTGTCTTGGGATATGTAGGACTGACCGGAGTTGGCGTTTCCGTCTTGTCAATCGGGTTTGGGGGATTTATGACTGCAGATTGGTCGGCAAGAACGTTGGAGAGCAAGGCCTTGCATTTTGCAATCCCAAGAATATCTCGCAATTCATTTGCCCGCTTCATCAACGTGCAATACTCTGGGCATTTGCTACTATTAGGAGCACAAACGAGGATAGATACCCAAAAAGCGGGTCGCATACACTGTTTCTCGGTTTTCCATCTCCTCCTGAGACGAGACTGTATTCTGCTTCCAAGATTCTGATGGTTTGGTGCAATCCAATTAAACCGACCAAGGTTGAGTATTCCTGTTCCGGAGGAGTAGATGGCTTGGCTTCGTCTTCATCTGAAAGAGAACAATTTGTTGGGGGTAGTTTGACTTCGGCAGTGGGCCCCGAAGTCGACATAAGTCGATCAGAGAAACGAATCATAACGGCCGGTACAGGAAATTGAGCTGCGAGATGAAAATATGTGTGATGGAGAATTGCAGGCTCGTGCGTCGCCACAACCCGAGGAATATGAAATCGGAAAACTAGATGTTGCATTGTAACGCTATGACTAATAAACAACAGATATCCCCAGCACGACCAGCAATAGAGAAGCTAACAAGTAATAGGTATGCCAACCCTCCCATGAATTTATTCCGTCTCCTCTTCCTCACTTGACAAAAGCAAACCGGATGGATCATTTTGGGCCAACAAAGGACAAACCCGCACTTCCCTTTCTTTCCAGGCAGCGAACAATCGATCAATTGTGCTCTCGGTATTAGCCTCGACCCCCATATCATCCGCAATAAGACAAAAAATAGCATCGTATCCCCCCGCACCCGGAACGCCAGCAATGGAAACACCATTGACTTTTAACGAGTCATCCAACAACGCCGTTTGTGTCGGTGGCTCAATCGGAACTGAGGCTTGTTGACCCACCAAACGCAAGAGACCTCGAATTTTCTGTAACATCAGACGAGGCCGCAAAAGAAAACATACATCGAAACATGCTGCCACATCCTTGACGGTTTGCCCTAGGGATGTGTCGGATTCAGAATTGGTTTGATGCAATCCCTGAATAAGTTGGGTAACAACGCCATGTTGGTCATTAACCGGAATATCAGCGAAGCGACTAATAAATTCTCGATTCGCTGCGCCAAGTGATTTCCAGACTTTTGAGGCGTCTGCATGGTGCTTCTTCCAATTCAATACACTCCGAACCATACTTGGCGTCGCGGTACCGCCGGTGACATCGCCCATCACAACCCGCAAGCCAGAAGGAAGTGTGAAGGGCGTTATTTGCATTTCCCAATCACTGTCAACGACAGAACGTAAACGTTCCCGAAATTCTGCTGTGTAGACAATCGAATCGAGCAATACAGGCTGGAGGAGTTCAGGGTCGAAACGACGGTAGATACAACTTCCGTACACCGCAGCAGCGATATCAAAGCCACTTCCCACTTTGCCTTGAGCGGCGCAGTGAGCAGCTTGGGCAAGATTGTGGACGAGACGGTTGCCGCCGGGAGATTCGATAGCCTCTCGCCCAACCAATGAGAGAAGAGCGCCAGTAAGAGCGGTAATAAGAGCGGCGGAGGAACCGAGTCCCGTCTTATTAACTTCGGAAATGGGCTTATTGAGATTATTGAATTTGGGGAGTCTGACGCGATCTTCATATGTGGAACAGGATGACTGAGAATAGTAATCATTGTCGGCGTAGATTTTGATAGACAATCTAGGGTGTCCAGAACGCCAGCCTTGCCCGATATAAGCAAGGACATATGAGATTGTAATTCGCACGTAGTCATTTGATGATTCTGGCGTCCTGGCCATCAGCGATTGAAAGGGTACGTGAATACAAATTCTCGACGTGCAAATTCCCTTCTTGATTGTAATATTTGTACTTCCATGTGGCATTGAGGAATTGAGGGGACGTGACTGTGATGATGCCGTCCATCATCTGGTCTTGCCAGGCGATATGGACATAGATCCGAGCTGACAAGGCCAAAACGAGCCCGATTTCTTCGGGATCGAGGATCAAATATCCTCCGGCGATGAGAACTTTGCCGGGAGCGCTGACCACACTAAAATTTAGTGTTCTTCATCTTCAAATGGATATACCGATTCATTCTTGGGGCCATGACCTTGTCGTAAGGACTTGTCAATGCAATCCCCGTGATCCAGTGATCGAGTCCTACGGCCATATCAGTGTCCGACTGCAAGAATCAAGACCAAGAAAAATGAGTTGAATCCATCAGCAGCCGTCTTTAATCTTCCGACACCGCTGTTCAATAGCAATCGCAGAGCGAGAACCGCCCGCGGCGCCATGATCTTACCCTCCGTAAAGGAGATGGGTGGCCGTCATGGAATGGATAGACTAGTTCTCATCCTCGGGGTATGTTTCTTTGAGTAGAGCGGAAGGGATACCTGGGGACGAGACTATAGAGGCTACAAATCAGAATTCTTCTCAATATATAAAAGAGAGCAACTGAAGAGAGAACAATAGGATCAGAAAATTGGTAAGCTTTGGAATCGTCATTGTGATTCGGAAGCAGAACTGAAAAAGATTGTGTCATCATAAAAAGCAACGCAGGATTATGATGGGGAATAATATATACCATAAGAAGCGAAGTTGAGTGCACTTGTCGTGTATTTCCTCAACAATCAGTAACAGTTCACAAGACAAGGTCGAGAAAAAAAGTCTGCAAAAATCGAGAAAATCAGATGGAGGTGCATGTAGGAAAAGTTTGGCTCATGTTTTGAATCGCCACGAGATAAACTTCTTACAATCATCATGGAAACGGAAGGGACACGAGAGAAATGTAGACCGGAAACAAAGATACCTAATTCCCGTTAGCCTAAATGGCAGAATAATGTGGAAAGCAAAAGAGTGTGGGATTGAAGCTTCTCAGAATCGAGGATATTCCACTTGTGGACAAATGTCCAATCCACATGATATCAATCTCGGAATAAAGATCCTCATCATCGAAGCGAGAGGTACAGAGGGGAGCGATAGGATAGGTACCTGTAGGGGAGACAATCGGCAAACACTCAACAATGCTGATGAGAAAAAGAAGCGAAAAGGACGATCGCCCTCTAGCCCCTCCGGACAGGTCGGACAGGCCAACCAAATATTTTTCACCTCCTTGGTCCAGCTTATGGGCTCTAAGGTCTTAGAAAGCAATTGCCTGCTGAACATGTTCGTATCATAGCCTCCAATACCTCCCTTTTGGCGTTTTTCTGTCAGTTTCTATCCTCCAGTCTCTCAATCTCTCTGCGCTTTCCCAAAGCGTTATTGTTATGTCTTGCAGAGTCGCTGCGCTAATATCTCCATCTCTCACGAGCGAAAGAGGCCTCTTCAGTCATGCATCTGAGGAAATATGCAGGACAATCATTCCAGCAGCGGTCACGGCAATTAATGTCCCCATCAGCTGGGCCCCGACAGCTAATCCCACCACCATCGGTTGAGTTTGGATCATCCCCTCCGATCAGTTGAGATCAGATTCCGAAGGTACATGCTCGTTGGCCAGGAGAAACTCTGGTGTAATGAAATTGTGAGGAATTCAAAGGGGGGGTCTTCCCAGTTTGACAGGACGCCACGTTTCATCGCTTTAATTGCGGGGGTCGTGGTGAGACATGGATCGAACCTGCTCTGAGTCTTTCTGATATCTGTTAGAGAGCGATTCATCTGTGAACACAGCTCCGTAATGAATTATTTGCGGAAAAAGAGGGAGAAGTCAGGGTTCTTTTAGTTCGTTGGATCCAATCGAAGCCCCTTTAGCTTCGAGTAGTATCGAATGCATTTATTTGAATCGAATCAAGGAATCGGGAGAACTGAACCAATGCATACAGTACACATACCGCTAATGACTTTCGTCAATATGACTTACGGCCTGAAGTTGGGCAAGAATTTTGCCGACGACGAAGTTGTGTCTGCAATGGCGTCTTCCCTCGTTGGCCGCACCCGCACGACGGTACGAGGAGCGACGAGAAAGCGATGTAGAAATAATGAAGATACATAATCCAAGAGGAGTTGGGGATGTGCATGGCAAATGGAGATTCATGAAGAATAAGTGACACCGTCGCTAATAGAATTTGGTTATCCCTCTGGCTCCCGGAACCACGAACTTGCACCAATAGTATATATACGCCATGGCAACTACTGAACCTTCCTCTGGTATGTCACCAAGACTTGCTGACCGTCCATAACAAGCTTCGACGTACTCACCTTTGCCGTCCCTGCTTCACTCTCCGTATCAAAATCCACAAATGCAATGCCCTTCCGCCCAGGAACCACCCGCACCATTCTGAAACCAGGAAATTGGCTATAAATCTCTTGTAGCTGTTCCTCCGTCGCTGAATCCGGCAAATTCTGTAAAAACAAGACTTTGTTCGGTGGCAGATTCGTTGAAGGGATAATGGGCTGAGCCGGGCGAGGAGGTTTCTTGACAGCCGGTGCGGCCGCCACAGGCTGCGTCCTCCTCCGCACTTGTCTCTCTAGTTCCGCCTTTTTCATTTCTACATTAATCATTAGCCCAGCTATTCCCTGGACAGAAATGGAAGGGGAATTACCTTTGACTTGTAACCGTTGCATCTTATGTTGTTCGAACTCGTCCTCCGTCCGTTCTCGCTTGACCGTATCGTCACTTTGCGTCTTGGCATAGTTGACGGTCATTTTCTTCCCGTGGAAAGGGAAGTCTTGGACTATTGAGAGTGCCTTTTCAGCTGACGGGAGGTCTTCAAAGACGATGAAGGCTTGCCCTCGCATACGGATGTTTTTGTGCGCGACAACATTAAGGACGTGTCCGAATTGGGAGAAGAGCGTTTCGAGCTCTTGCTTTAAGATGGGAAGTTTTATTGATTCATCGAGGTTGCGGACGTAGAGCGTCTTGTTCGGCGGCAGCACGTCCGTCATCGTTCGTTGATAGCACAGAACGCTTGCGATGTTGAAAACTCCTCCCGGTTGGTGACCCTAACCCTGATCAACTTGCAAATGGGAAAACGGTTGCCAAGCAGATACGTTGCCACTCGATACAGGAAACAGAGCATTAACCTCAAGCAGTAATTGGGGAGACGCACAGAAATATAACAATTAATCATCCTGATATTTATGAACACAGCATTCTACAGAACAACTTCACTGCGCTGTCATATTGAATGATATACCTTTTCCAGTTGTTGGGACTCATCTGACTCCTGCCACACTAGCCCGTCGATTAGGCACAAACTCCACTTCCTCCAAGAACCAAGCTGACAGCCTTTGTTCATCCGCACAAAACCGTTTAAATTCGTCTCTCAGCTGATCCGCATCAAGCCCCTGTGGCGGAGGTACAATCGCCGTCTCCGTCCGCGAAACATACATTCGGTTCGTCAACCAAAGAAATGATCCCCGGGCGGTAATTTGAACGAATGCCAACCCTGTTCGATGGACATATTGCGTATACGTGTAATTTGGTCGTGTGCTCCAAGACTGCAAGACATCGACGTTTGTAGGGAATAGTTCGGCGGCTTCTGTGTCAACGACGAAATCAAATCGTTTAGTGAGAAGTTCTTGGTGATAGAAGAATTGCTCGGTGGTCGGCGGTGGGGTGACAGCAAGGAAAATCTCGAGTGGTTCACGGAAGGGATTCATGTTTGTAATGTGCGAAATTTCGTCGATCGGTGCTTCGACGAGGCGGAGACCGTATCGCCAGGCCATATTCGAGATACTTCGTAAAAGTTGATCGACGAGTCGTGTTGTTGCGGTTAGCCATTCAATGCGGATGTGATAACATGCTGCGGGATTATGGACGCGATCGTAATGTAAATAGGCGATTTGTGTGGGCGTAGATTCTCGTCGCGGATCGACGTCGACTTTGATACAACTCGAGAGGACTATACGTTGTCGTACCGCCGAGATGGGGGCTAGCAGGTGTTGGCTTGCAGATGAGTCTCCCCGGGATCGAACGGGCGAGTCGGCAATAGGAGGTAGGGCTGGAGGCACGGTCGGAGAACGATTGATGATACTTCCCAACCACCACTTCTTCGTTTCCTTCTGTGGATTTGGTTGAGCATATTGAGGCGACACACGGTAAAAGAAATGTCCGTCCATAAATTCATGGGCACCTTTACAATGCTCGAATAACCCCTTTTCCATTAATTCTTTGCCATATCTCTCGCCTTCTCCACGAGTCCGAATATCCTCGAAATTTGTGACCAGCCAGGTTACGAATTGATCCCCAATAAACACGTCTTCGTAATACTTTAAATGCCATCGTCTTGAACTGCGAACCACTCCAGATGGTGGAGGAGCTTGTATCTCTTCCGCCAGTTGCGGCAGTTTAATCGACTTGTTGAAGCGTTCGCGACCAATTTGCAGAATTCGACTCTCCGTCGGATTCTTTTCTTCAACCAAACTCTCGACCTCCTTGCATATGAACCCGGCAACGCTCTCCGTACAAAACACAATATCCGGAATAGTCATGTCTTTGCGTCGTCGTCCAGGGGATTCATCATCAGGGCCTTTCCATTTGCCTCGCTGAAACATCTCATTCAATTTTTGAATTCCTTGGACGTGCGTTTCCTCCTTGTCGAGACCGGGTTCTGGGGACTGCTTCAGATCGGTCGGGATTAGGACCCATCTTCCTCTCTTATATCGAATTGTGTCTTTAAATTCGGTTTTCCATCCGCTCAATAGGCCATCCATATAATTCCAATCGATGTTGTCCGTGATGAATGCCTGTTGAAGGGATAACGTGACCTTCCGATATCCGTCCTGGAAATTCCCCCACATTTTACATTCATAGGGTTTCACTGGTGCCGTATCATTCGTATTCACCGTCCGTCGAATGAATCGAGTAACAGAAATGTTCTCGTCTGTATATGTTAGTCGATGAATTTGTTTCCCGCCCAACGTGAGATAGACCATGTCCGGGATTTCCGCGAGTGGACCCTCGAGAACCCCTTCGGTCATTTGCGGTGCAACGAAATCCATTCGGAACGCTGCTGAGCCGCTTGCAATGGGTGCAATCCCCTCACTCTGACCTTTCCGGACCACGATTTGATATCCTTGGGCCAATCGTTGGGCAATCATTTCTTCCAAGAGTGAACGTTGTGACAATCCAAGTTCCTCGGTATTAACCGATACATTATACGTGTCCAGTTCATATGCGTCTCGTAATTCGTCCTCCTTCGGGAAGAAAGCGGATTGCAGAGGTAATGCCGCCGGAGTTCGCATCGACTTCCATTTCATGTGGCTTACGGAAGTCGGACGCGGAGTGACATGTTGCCAACGACGATATTGAGAAGAGTCTTGTGTAATAGTCGTCTTTGGATTCGAGGGATTTGGAATAATTTGCCATGGCGGAGGAGATGCAGGAGGTTTGACGACAACACCTGGATGGGCTTCCTCCTTCGTAATCATGCCCCTCCGACGTGTTCGCGTCGTTACGATGGGAGGGGCGGCGACTGATATTCTAGGTGACAGGATATTCTGGGGATTGGTCTTCGGCGAAGCGGGCTGCGCTTTGGCGGTAGGCTGTGGGGGAGATCGGTATGACTGGGGTGGGGACTTAACATCGAATCCTATCGTCATTGTATGCGTCGTTCCACTGGGCCAGGTCGATGTGGTCATTGAGGTCGTCGAACACGTTTCGCTGGAAACGCCGGGTGTTGATGTCGCCGGCTCGGAGGAACTTTTATGGGCATCTGAATTCTTCGCAAGCCCTACGAAAATCCCTTCTAACCGACCCGCTCCTTTCGGCATCTCACCAGCCTCCCTTGCTGATTCGGCCGCGGCCAAGGCTCTCAATTCCGCTCGTTTTGGCGGAGATAACTGAGACTCCCGTCTTCCCGTAAACAACATCTCCATAGCCTCCCCCTTCTGTGGCTTTTCAAATACTTTACGATCATAATCATCCCAGCCATCCGGCGAGGCTTCTTTCGGTGTCAAGAGAGGTATGGAAAAACTACTCATCTCCTCTTCCATGATTCCCATCATCTGTAACTCATGCATTCGACATCGTGGTCTCCATTGCCGTCGGACGCCGCGACGTGAGTCCAAGCTCTGGTCCCAGTACGACACATCGAGCCAATGCGGAAGAGCGTATGTCCAGTCCGAGAATAAAAAGCTGCTATCGCGTGAGATTAGCGTCGACCGAGTACCGCGGGATTCTCGATCTCGGGTGGAGCTTATTTGTTGCGAGGCACCGTCCTCCTCCTTCGGTGGCTCTCGGTATCGGAACAGAGGGACAGAATGTAAGGGCATCCGACCCAGACAGACCAAATCGATTCCGACACCCAGTCTCATTAAATCTTCTGTCGTTCGCTCTAGCATTGACTTTTCCACGTGAAATACACCGGTGCCCGGTGTGACGGCAATGATCGATAATCCAGTTCGCAAGAGATCGGGGTCGAGGTAACTGTTGACAAATTGTTGAGAGGCAAGGACAATGGCTTCGAGGATATTTCCTCCGGAGGCATTCGACAACGTGCCGCAAATGACGTCTTTCGATGTTGACTGAGATAGTGTTGGTCCATCTGAGGCAGGCGAGGCAGGCCGAGACTGCACAAGGATTTCCTTTTGTATCTTGAGAAACTCTCGCTTGAGTTGCAACAAGGTCTCGGCCCATTCCGAACTCGCGGTATTATCCACAACTGTCTTGAAATAATCGTCGTACGGTTTTGCATTTTCATCAAATATGATGTCGTCGTTGTCCTTGTACACCCTTGCAAACAAGATAATTGTGACAAGATGTCGCGCCCCGGTAAGCCTCCATTTCTCGAAAAGCTGTGGGAGATATCCATCGACGCATTTATGATACATTAATTCTCCATCTTCTTCGAATTCCCACAGCTCTGCTGCCATTTGGACGAGGAGAAGAAATCGACTGCTTTCGGAGCGGAAAATGGGTCGTGTTCGAGATGTCACGACGGCTGAGGATGCATTTCTCGAGGGACCGACAGACGATTTAACGTAGATGTTCCTGACTGTATTCCGGACAGCTCCATGTGCAACTCGTTTGCCAACATAGATTGTCTCCGCTCGTAATGACCTAGCAAGCCTCCACATATCTGCGCGATCAAGGTACATATCTTTGAATACCATTTCCATGTAATCTGCTTCGACAGTCTCCTCCTGAACCTGCAGACACGAGTTAAAACCTCGCGACAGAAGAGGGCCAACCAAAGAAACAACGACTTCGCTTCCGACCACCAATTTAAATGCCTTTGCAGCGTCCGAAGCAATACTCAACTGTAAATTCCCATACTTTGCACTAATATCCTGCTCTGAGATGTCTGGCAGACGAAAGAGATATCGATCGCATGCCTCGGCACTTTCGTTCTGGAGATCATCCTCTGGGATGACCTGTAACACAGACCCTGGTTTTGCGAAAGGGACAAGCGCAGGGTTGATTAACACTTCCTGGGGCGAAAATTCCAGGGGATGGGTTCGCAGGGATAAGATGCCGACGGTCGTAGGTGCAGGTTGTGGGGGCGCGCTGGCGCCAGAGTCCGCGGGCGCCGCGCTCGACGTCATGCTCTGAGTTTGTTCGGCGGACGAGGGGAGGGGCGGGGTGGGGTGTGGTGTGGTCACGAGGGGCCTATGTAGCAATTGTGCTATCGATAGGGAGGAGCATTGGGAGAATGGCTGTATGTCCCAGGACGGGCGAAGGCCGGGGTGGGGGAAGGAGGATGGATGTGCGTTCACAGCGGGGGCGAAAGTCATTCGCTGGTGGGGGTCCAATAAAAAGGTTGAACAAATAAGCCGAATACACTCATTTACCGAACCGTACTGCAGGTGAATTTAAGTCACGAATTACCTTCAGGGACTGTAACACCCCAGGGCTGGCCCCACAAGTTCCCAGAACATTCCCATTGGTGACCTGTTCGCCGATGTTCCTCTCAGGCGGAGGACGGCGACTCATTCTCCAAGGATTTACGCCCGGTGGAGCCATACAACACTGACAACGAGAAGATGCGCCGCTTTCCACAAGGGCGTCGCGTATGCTTCGTTGCCGGAGCCTTGAGCCTGGGATTTGCCTTGGCCATGAATTTGGTGATTTGCGCGATGTTGCTGCCGTCAACCCCGCTAGAGAACAGCTCCTGTGGCTATCTGTCTCGACAGTATACTTTCAGGGAAAGGTTCATTCAGTCTCTCTTCGCAAGAGAAGTGGCCAAGAACAGATCTATGGCGAGATGCCTTAATTCGATCGGGGATTGAAACTGTAGCCCTTACAGTCGCCTGACCGTATCTGTCTGCTGTCAAGAGGACCTCGGTTTAAGAACAAGCCCGCCAAATTGCGACTACCCCCCCGTGATCATTCAACGGCAACCTCGACTTGTTTTTCCCGATCCGAAACCAATCGTAAACAACGCATTTAACAATACGAAGCGGACTTGTTATTCTCTGGGGATGACGTCCTGTTCCGCTTTGCCCGACAATGAACTGCAACCGTCCAGTATTACTGTAAAAGATGGAAGTATAATCAATGTCGTGGATTGGGAAATGAGTGGAATTTTTGGTGACCATGGTGTTGAAGTTCATCGCCGGATGCGCCGTCCAGGCAGGAGCGCGTAGGAACAGGCAGATTTGTCCGAGGAAAGGCTGAATGATTTAACGTTTTGGCAGACTTTTCTTTCGATGAATGAAACTCAATCTGTTAGAATTACGCTACTTTGCAATAATAATAGCCATCTTCTGCTACGTATGAACCCAGAATTTCTTCAAAGACCAGGGATTAGTGCAACCTGTGTTTATCCCGGTGGGACTGTATCTGATCTAACATTACACAGACCCTGGCGAAATTCGATTCCAGCATCCAGATTAAGCATGATGAAAATATGGGACGTCCGGTATTAAGGCAGGCTTGGCGAATACACTATCCATTTTGCGTCAGACCAACGGAGAGTAAATTTTTTATGGAATCAACTTCCGGGTCGTTGTTATGACCATACTTCCCTCGATCCGTCAGATGGCGATAACGGACGATCCCCGGACCTTACCCTTTGTAATTTTGTGCATAAAATGTTCGCTTAGTACATTATTTCTTGTAAAGATTGTTAAGAACAGTGGCGAACAGCATCTCTTGAGGCCCATCTTTGAGGATTACACAAAAATTGGTTAATACTAATACTCAAGAAGCCCCTATAAAGTACTCGGTAGAAATGCATCGATATCCTATGTACGGAACCAAACGAAAGGAAAGCAAACCAAAAATATAACAACGAAAAAGATCTCACACCTCGAAAATTAAACAAAGGGCATTTTCTCTTTATCTCGGCGCATTAGGCACACTCAAAAAGATAGCCTCCATGACACAAGTGAAAAGCGCAGAAACCGCAAGAGCCTGAAAGAAGATTCTATCATGCAATTGACGCAACACAGGCTCCTCAACCCAAACCTCCTTATCAAAAATCCTCAATCTTCTCCGCTTGGCGGGAGCGTACTCTCCCGTCTCCTCATCCCGGAAGAGTTCCCACGGACGCAATTGACGATGATGCAGCCCATGGAGCACAACACACATGCCGTACGCAGCAGCCGCCAAGGTAGCCGCACCCATGAGGAAGAGGGGTACAGAAAACACACGCCAACCACGATGGAGGTCATAGCCGATGCAGAGAAGGGCCTCCAGGAGGCCGAGGAGGATGAAGAGGGCCCCGAGGAAATGGGCGCACCAGACGCGTGGGGCGTTTCCGTTGGAGATGACGTAGCGGATAAAGTTGGGATGGGAGGAGTAGAGGAGAAGGTTCCAGACGTGGTCGTTGACGGGTCCAAAGACATCGGGGTGGGTGCTTTCGCGTGCGGCTTGGATGGTGCGTATGCGTAGCTGGGAGGGGAGATTGAGTTCTTTTGATCCACTGGATGTAAGGAAGGTGACAATCATGGAGTCAATCTGAAGAAAAAGGCGTCAGTTTTGGTAATTGGTTGAGATATACTTCATTACGAAAGGGTTGCCTTGCGGCGTCGATGGACGAACGGTCGTTAGTGTCTGTGCTTAAACTGTCGCTTCTGCCGATGGGAGATCGAGCTTCCATTTTCTTTACCTTCTCTTCCCAGGATGTCACGTCGATATTTGGGATCCCGGGGACTGGGGCAGTGATTGTCTTTTCATCGCTCGATCGTAGACTCTCCTTGCTGCCTTCGTGGCACTCTTCCGGGGGTGTGATAATGATTGGGACGGTGGTGAGGGCGACAGGGTATGCATTGGGACGACCGCGCACGGCAAGTTTGGGGACACGCTTGGGAGCGTCGATGGCCTCAAAGTTGGGTTTAGGCGACAATTCTTGGAGGTCAAGCGGCATTTCGAAGAACCGCTTCTTGTAATCTTTTCAAGTAATCATTAGCACTCATTCAGATGTCCTTAATTTAGGCAATACCTTTAAGCCACATATAGAAGGCGAGATTTTCCGCGGAATGCTCGACATGGTCAAGGTAGTCCTGGCATCGCAATTACTCAAAGGCATGCAACCACGCTTTCGGAGGGATCCGTACATTGAAGTCCCGGAGAGAACATGGGGGACAAGTATTGCCGCTCAAAACCAATTGCAATTGCAACCCATCTGGAATTCCGGTGCTAGAGCCACTCCTGCTAGAGTATTGCGACGAATTATAGCTGTGGATAGAGGGACTCCGCTCGCCCTTGGGTCTGGTATACCACAGTTCGTCAAATTTGGGAACCATTGGTCCAAGGAACCGTTGAAAAAAAAGGGGGTGATTGATGAATTAGGACTGGGGAGGAGGTGACAAGAAGGGTGAGTATTTATATTCTAGAAAAAAGGGGGGAGCTAGAGCAAACAAGCGAAAAAGAGAATGGGCCGATATGACGGTCGTTCGCTGCAAGATGGGGTAATTTCGGCGGCTGCGTATCGGTTGCTTTTTGTTATGTATATAATTTTTGATTATCAGAATACACGTGCAAAGAGCGCAACGACAACAGGCAGGAAGGGAACGAACGCGGGAGGGGGATTGCAGCGCGTCAGAGAAGAAAAAAGCCAAGTGGGGGATAGATATTAAAAAGGTCTGTGCTTCTTGGAATGGGTTTCCTCCGTTTAATACTGTTACGGCATTGT
>Ga0335076_10004142_pt1 | contig 14635 bp, 13 predicted proteins | sample Lox_Sample_25_FD_206717 | JGI IMG/M metagenome (GOLD analysis project Ga0335076, IMG submission 206717) | Soil microbial communities from Loxahatchee National Wildlife Refuge, Florida, United States - Lox_Sample_2.5 | ecosystem: Environmental > Terrestrial > Soil > Wetlands | place: USA... | reverse complement strand
GGGGTTCAGCTGGTGGACCACCTGATCTGGCGGCTGGGGGAGCTCCTTGCCGCACTGCTGGTCTGCCTCGGCGTCGGGACGCTGGGGATGCTCCTGCTCATCCGGAAGCTTTTCTTCACGACCGACTCCAGGGCCTGAGAGCCGTCGAGATCTTCGGGCCGCGGGTCAGCGTTCAGGCGGCCGCGGCGGGGCGCTCACGGGCGAGCTTCAGGTTCTCCTTCACGCCGGTCTCGATCCTGCCCCGGACCTTGCCCATGAGGACTCCAGACAGCATCCCGGTGGGCGGGTCGATCCGCGTCCGGTAGAGGTTCAGGAGATAGAGGCCCCTGCCGTCGGCCGTGGGCACGGCAGCCAGGAGCTCCAGACTGGTATCCAATCCGTCGGCACCGAGTGGGTTCGAGGTCGGCGACACTTCGCTCAGGCCGGCTGCTCTTCCTCCGTCGGCACGGGAGCGGTCGCGGGCCCCGAAGCGGGAGCGGGCTCCACGCCAGGCCGACGCCGAAGCGCCCGGAACCACTCGCGCACCGACTCCGGCCGCAGGCCGTCGAGATAGCTGTAGACGACCGGCACCACCACGAGCGTCAAGAGCGTCGAGGTGATGAGCCCGCCGATCACGGCGCGGGCCATCGGCGCGCGCATCTCGGCGCCGGCGCCGATCGCGAACGCGAGCGGCAGCATGCCGAAGATCATCGCGAGCGTCGTCATCACGATCGGCCGCAGGCGCGTCGAGCCCGCCTTCACGAGCGCGTCCGTCCGCGAGAGGCCAAAGCGGCGCGCCTGGTTCGCGAAGTCCACGAGCAGGATCGCGTTCTTGGTCACGAGCCCCATCAGCATGATGAGCCCGATCATGCTCATGATGTTCAGGTTGTCGCCGGTCGCGAAGAGCGCGAGCGCGACGCCCACGAGCGACAGCGGCAGGGACAACATGATCGCGAACGGCTGCAGGAACGAGCCGAACTGGCTCGCGAGGATCAGGTAGATGAAGACGACGGCCAGGAAGAGCGCCTGGAGCATGTTCGCGAACATGTCCTTGAGCTCCTCGACGTCGCCGCCCAGCACGACGTCGTAGCCGGGCTTGAGCCCGAGCCGCGCGACCTCTGCCTCGACGTCGGCGCTGATCTCGCCGAGCGAGCGCCCGTCGGGGTTGGCGGAGACGCGCACCTCGCGCACCAGGTCCTTGTGGCGGATCGTCGAAGGGCCGGTGCCGGGCTCGGCCGCCGCCAGCTCCCTGAGCGGCACGAGCAGCTTGTCCTTGTTGTCGTCGTCCTTGTCGGTCGGCACCGTGAGCGCGAGCAGGTCTTCCGCGTAGCGGCGCTGGTCGGCGCGGAGCCGCACGCGCACGTCGTAGCTCTCGCCGTCGCTGTCCTCGACCACCGAGGCGACCTCGCCCGCGACCGCCGCGCGCAGCGTCGTGCCGATCACGCCGGCCGGTATCCCGAGGTCGCTCGCGCGCTCGCGGTCGACGCGCACGCGGAGCTCCGGCTTCGCCTTCTCGAGGCTCGTCTCGACGTCGGCCGTGCCCTTGATCTTCGCCATCGCCTGCATCAGCTCGCGCGAGATGCGGTCGAGCTCGTCGATCTCGGGGCCGCGCACGCTGATCTGGATCGGCTTCTGGCCGAAGGGGCCGGCCTCGAAGAGCCCGTAGCTGAGCCCCGGCACCTCCAGGATCACGCGGCGCGCGTCGGCCAGCACCTGGCTGAAGGTCTTGCCGGTGTTCGGCTTGAGCTTGACGAACGTCACGCCCTCGGTGACCGGGCGCGAGGTCGTGCCGGCCGCGCCGATCGTCGTGTAGGTGTACGCGACGTCGGGCAGCGACTTGAGCCGGCGCACCATCTCTCGCGCGCGCTCGCCGGTCTCGCGCAGCGTCGCGCCGGGCGTCGCGCGGAACGCCACCTGGTACTCGCCGCGGTTGAAGTCGGGCATGAAGTCGCCGCCGAGGATCCCCAGGATCGGGAAGCTCGCGAGGAAGGCGACGAGCGCCGCGGCGACGACCGTCTTGCGGTGCGCGAGCGCCCAGCCGAGCACGCGCTCGTAGCGCACGTGCATCCTGTCGAACCAGTGGTTGAAGCGCGCGAGCTGCGTGCCGACGAAGCCCTCGTGGCGGTCCTGCTCGAGCGCCGGGTCGACCCAGCGCGAGCTCAGCATCGGGTCGAGCGTGAAGCTCACGAAGAGAGACACCAGCACCGCCGCGGCCACCGTGATCCCGAACTCGTAGAAGAACTGCCCCACCATCCCGCCCATGAACGCGACCGGGATGAAGACGGCGACGATCGTGAAGGTGGTCGCCATCACCGCGAGGCCGATCTCGTCGGTGCCGTCGAGCGCGGCCTTCACGTGGTCCTTGCCGCGCTGCAGGTGGCGCACGATGTTCTCGCGCACCACGATCGCGTCGTCGATCAGCATCCCGATCGCGAGCGAGAGGCCCATCAGCGTCATCACGTTGAGCGTGAACCCGAACAGCTTCATCGCGCTGAAGGCCGCGATCACCGAGATCGGCAGCGTGAGGCCCGTGATCACGGTCGAGCGCCACGAGTTCAGGAACACGAACACGATCAGGACCGTCAGCACACCGCCGATCAGCATCGTCAGGTTCACGTCGTGGATCGAGTCGCGGATGAACTGCGAGTCGTCGCGCACGACGTGCAGGCTGACGCCCGGCGGCAGCTCGTGCGCCAGCTTCGCGACCGCCGCGCGCACGCCGTCGGCCACCGCCACGGTGTTGGCGCCCGACTGCTTCACCACGTCGAGCGCGAGCGCCGGCGCCTCGTCCAGGAGCGCGAGGTTCTTCGGCTGCTCGACGCCGTCCGTGACCTGCGCCAGGTCGGAGACGAAGATCGTGGTGGGCCCGGCGCGCTTCACCGGGATGCGCGCGATCTCGGCGGCGCCCTTGCCGCGCGCGGCGACCCGAACCATCGCCTCGACCGCTCCGCGGTCGGCGGCGCCCGCCGGGAAGTCGATGTTCTCGTGCCGGAGCGCATCGACCACCTTCGAGAGCGGCAGGTGGTACGCCTCGAGCCTCGCGCGGTCCACCACGACCTGGACCTCGCGCTTGCTCTCGCCCACCAGGTTCACGGCGCCCACGCCGGGCACCGTCTCGAGCCGCTTCTTGACGCGCTTGTCCGCGATCTCCGTCGCGGCCTGCGGCGACAGCCCGGGCGCCTCGACCGAGACCGAGACGATCGGCAGCGCGTTGGCGTCGAGCCGCTGCACCACCGGCTCCTCGATCTGCGTCGGCAGGAGGCCGCGGATCGAGGCCACCTTGCCGCGGATGTCCTGCGCGGCGACCTGGGTCGAGACGCCGACGCGGAACATCACGACGATGTTCGAGAGCCCCTCCTGCGAGGTCGACTCGACGTGGCGGATGCCCTGGACGGTGTTGATCGACTCCTCGATCTTCTTGGTCACCTCGCGCTCGACGGCGTCGGGGGTGGCGCCCTCGTAGACCGTGGTGACGGTGACGATCGGGAAGTCGACGTTGGGGAATTGGTCGACGTTGAGCTGGCGGTAGGACGTGAGGCCCAGCACGGCGAGCGCCACCATCATCATCGTGGCGAAGACCGGCTGGGAGACCGAGATCCGGGTCAGGAACATGGCGGGCTCGGAGCGCTACTCGCGCCGCGCCGCGGCGAGCTCGACGGGCGCGCCCGAAGCGAGCGCGGCGGGCGGATCGAGCACCACCTGGTCGCCGGCGGCGAGCCCGTCTCTCACCTGGACCTTGTCGGGCGTCTCGACGCCGAGCGTGACGCTGCGGCGCTCGGCCTTGCCGTTCTTCACGACGAAGGCCTGCGCCACGCTCGCCTCGGCAGTGTCGCGCTGGAGCGCCTGCGGCGGGACCACGAGCGCGCCCGGCACGCGGCCGACCGCGACCGTGGCGCGCGCGAACAGCCCGCCGACGAGCGCGGCGTCGCCCGGGACCTCGACCGTGACCTCGAACGAGCGGCTGCGCTCGTCGACGAGCGGCGCGATGCGGGCGAGACGGCCCTTCACTGCGCGGCCGGCGAGCGCGTCGACATGCACCTCGACGAGCGCCCCGACCCGCGCCTTGCCGAACTCGACGGACGGCACCGGCGCCCTGAACTCGAGCACGGAGTCGTCCACGAAGGTGAAGAGCTTCGAGCCGTTCGAGAGCATCGTGCCGGGGTCGGCGTGCCGCTTGGCGATGCGGCCGGCGAAGGGTGCGCGGATCTCCGTGCGCGAGAGCTGCTGCGCCGCGATCGCCGTCTCGGCCTTCACCTGGGCGACCTGCGCCTCGGCGACCTGCAGCGCCACCTGCGCGGAGAGGTTGTCCTTCGCCGTGATGCCGCCGGTCTTGAGCAGGTTGTCGGCGCGCTCCCTCTCGGCGAGCGCGTGGCTGCGGTTGGCCTCGGCCACCGCGAGCGCCGCCTTGGCGCGATCGTTGGAGAGCCGGTAGTCGGTCGCGTCGAGCAGGGCGAGCAGCTCGCCGGCCGCGACCCGCGCGCCCTCGTCCTTCACCACGCGCAAGAGCCGCGCCTGCACCTCGGCCACGAGCTCGACCTGCGCGCGCGGACGCAGCGTGCCCGAGAGCGCGAGCGTCTCGTCGATGTCGCGCGTCTCGACCGCGGCGGTGCGCACGGGCACGCCGCGCGGTGCGGGCGCAGGCGCGTCGGCGTTCGTTCCGGTGCTACAGGCCGCGGATGCGAGCGCGAGCGGCAGCAAGGCGAGCGGGATCGAGCTTCGGGTCGTCATGACGGTCCTCGGGAGGTTCGCGTCGCCGGGAGCGGCGACGTCGGGTCGAGCGGGTCGCGGCCGAGCACGTAGCGCAGGCCGGCGCGCGCGTTGACGTGGGCGTGGAGCGCCTCGACGCGGTTCCACTCGGCCTGGGTGAGCGCGGCCTGGGCGTCGAGCACGTCGAGCGTCGTCGCCGCGCCGAGCGCGTAGTTGGCGTTCGTCATGTCGGCGGCCTTCTGCGCCTGCTGGACGGAGAGCTCCGCCGCGTGGAACACGCTCGCGGCCACGCGCAGGCGGTCGACCGCCTGCTTGGCTTCGAGGTCGATCTGGGTTTCGAGCGCCGCCCGGTCCTGCGCCACCTTGGCGCGGTCGGCGCGCGCCTGCGCGACCTTGCCCGCCGTGCGCCAGCCGTCGAAGACGGGGATCTTGAGCGTCACGCCGATGCCCCACTTCTGGTAGTTGGAGCCGAAGAAGTTCTCGGGCAGGCGCGTGGACCAGCCGTAGCTGCCGTCGAGGTCGAGCCGCGGCTGCATGTCGGCCTTGTAGATCCCGATCGCCTCGTCGTAGATCTTCTCGTTCCAGGCGACGGCCTTCACCTCGGGCCGGCTCGCGGTCGCCTCCGCCACCACCTGCTGCTGCTCGGCCGTCTCGTCCACGAACTCGAGCGTGTCGAGAGGCTCGATCGGCGTGTCGGTCGGGTTGCGCAGCACGGCGTTGAGGTCGCCGCGCACGAGGTCGACCGCGCCCGAGAGCCGCAGCAAGGTCGTGCGCGCGTTCGCGAGATCGACCTCGAAGCGCAGCACCTCGAGGTCGGTGGCGACGCCCGCCTTCAGGCGGTTGTGCGCCATCTCGAGCTGGACCTCCTTCTGCTTGACGACCTTCTCGGCCACCTTGCGCTGCTCGATCGCGAGCAGGTAGGCGTTGTAGGCGTAGACGGCGCGCAGCGCCGTGTCCTGGCGCGCGGTGTGCACGTTCTCGTCGCCCAGGTGCTCGGCGTAGCCCGCGGCGCGGATCGCCTTGCCGAGGCTGAAGCTCCAGAGCGTCTGCTTGACGTGCGCGTATCCCCCCCAGAGGTTCGAGGGGATCGGGCGGAAGGCCTGGATCACGTCCGGCGGGAACTCGTCGATCGACGGGCTGTTGAAGAAGCCGGGGTCCTGGTAGCGCTCGAACGAGCCGTAGACGTTCAGCTCGGGGAGCGCGTCGGCGCGCGCTTCGGTGGCGCGGCCGCGCAGGTACTCGCGGTCGGCCAGGCTCCTGAGCACCGTCGGGTTGCGTTCGAGCGCGAGCTTGACGGCCTCCGCCCGCGACAGCGGCTCGGCTCCAGCCGAAGCGCAAGCGAGAAGCAGCGCGAAGGCGGCGGTCGGTCGCAGCATGCGGGCTCGCTCCTCTACGCCCGCGCCGCCGGCGCGAGCCAGCCGCCGAGCACGACGTCGACCAGGCGGTCGGCGAGCTCGGGCGTCAGGTCGGGCTCGCCGCAGAGCAGGTGGCCGCAGAGCGCCTCGCCGAGCGCGCCCATCAGCACGAGGAGTCGCACGTCCGCGGGCCCCGGCGCGATCTCGCCGTTCGCAGCGGCCGCCTCGATCGTGCGCGCGATCTCGCTCATCAGCCCCTGGTAGAACCCGACGAAGTCCGTGGCGGGCGCCGAGTGCTGCGGGTTGTGGCTGAGCGCCATCAGGAAGCGCGCGAGATCGGGCTCGCGCTTCGCGGCGTCCAGGTAGCTGCGCGCCACGCGGCCGAGCTTGACGCGCAGCGAAGCGTCGCCGGAGAGCGCGCTCGAGATGTCTGCGCGGAAGCGCTCGAGCGCTCCCTCCACGAGCGCGCGGTAGACGCCCTCCTTGCTGCCGTAGAAATGGTAGAGCGTCGGCTTCGTGATCCCCGCGGCTTCACAGATCTCGCGAACCGATGTCGCGTCATATCCTTTGTCGGAGAACAACTCTAACGCTTTCTTCAAGATACGGTCGTTGCTTCGCAGACCGGGCGGGGCCATCGAAGATTCTATACGTACCGGACGGTACATTGGTTCCACAAGAGACAGCCTCGGCTGTCAGGTCGTGTTACCCTTTCGCATCCCCCGAGGCCCGGGCGTGAACCGGGCGCCTTCGCCCCGGTACCCCGGTCCGAGGGAGGGGCAAAAACGCAGCAGGAGGAAGTTTGGCAGTACACGCACAGGACGAGCAAAGGCTCGCCCTTTTCATCGATTTCGAGAACATCGCCATCGGCGTTCGCGACGCCCACTACCGCAAGTTCGACGTGAACCTCGTGCTGGAGCGGTTGCTCGAGAAGGGCAAGCTGCTCAGCAAGAAGGCCTACGCGGACTGGAGCCGCTACTCCGACTACAAGCGCTCCTTCCACGAGTCGGCGATCGAGCTCATCGAGGTGCCGCAGAAGTCGGTCGGCGGCAAGAACTCGGCGGACATCCGGCTGGTCGTGGATGCGATGGACATGTCGTTCCAGAAGGAGCACATCAACTGCTTCGTGGTGTGCTCGGGCGACTCGGACTTCTCGCCGCTCGTCTCCAAGCTGAAGGAGAACAACAAGTACGTGATCGGGCTCGGCGTGAAGAACTCGACCTCGGACCTGCTGATCGAGAACTGCGACGAGTTCATCTTCTACGAGGACCTGGTCCGCGTGCAGCAGCGGCCGATGCCCACGCTCGGCGGCTCGCTGACCGAGAAGCTGCAGGACTGCTTCGGGCTCTTGGTCGACGCGATCGTCGCGCTGCAGCGCGAGAACAAGGAAGTGCTCTGGGGCTCCATGGTCAAGGAGACCATGAAGCGCAAGCGGCCCTCGTTCAACGAGAGCTACTACGGCTTCCGCACGTTCTCGCATCTGCTCGAGGACGCCCAGCGGCGCGGGATCGTGATGCTGCGGCGCGACCAGAAGTCGGGCAGCTACGTGATCGAGGACCTGGGGTCGGCGGCCACGCGCACCGAGACCGGGGCGGGCGCCGCGGACGCGGGCGCCGCCAAGGTCGACGTCACGGCGGCGGGCTCTGCGACCGGCGCGACGCCCGCGGCGGCCGAGGCCGACTCGAACGGCGGACGCTCCGGAGGGCGAAGGCGGCGCGGCCGCGGCGGCCGCGGACGGCGGCCGGGCGGGCCCCCGATGCCGGGCGCGCTGCCCGAGGTCGGCGTCCCGCCGGGAGACGACGGGGACGACGAGGACGACGATTCCGACGAGCTCGCAGCGGCCGAGCCGGCGCCGGCGGCGCCGGGCGAAGTGGCTGCCGCGCCGGCGTCGGATCGCCCTGCCTTCTCGCTCTTCTCCTGGCTGCGCCGCGACCAGGAAGAGAAGAAAGGCTCCTAGCCGGTCACGCGACCGGCAGCGTCAGGATCACCTCGGCCTTCGCGGGCTCGTCCTCGAGCGTGCCGCCGTGCAGCTCGGCGATGCGGCGGGCGAGGCCGAGGCCGAGCCCGGCGTTGACCGAGGCCTGGGCGGGATCGCTCGGCGGGCTCGCGGAGCGGACGCTCACGCGGACACCGTCGGTCCAGGCTCCGACGTGGATCGCGAGCGGCGCGGTGTTCGCGCCCGAGCGCGAGCGCACCTCGTCTGCGAGCGCGCGCAGAGCCACGCGCAGCAGCGCCGCGTCGGCGGCGACCGTCTCGGCCGCCGGGTCGAGCTCGACCGTCACGTCCGGCGTGCGCAGCTCCGCGAGCAGGTCCTCGAGGTAGACGGTGTCTTTGCGGATCTCGCCGCGGCCGAAGGCGAGCAGCGAGCGAGCGTCGTCGAGCGACGCGGCGAGCGCCGGCGCCAGGCGCACGTATTGCTCGGCGAACCACGGCGGCACGTCGGAGCGGCCGCGGATCTCGCCGAGCCGGTCGCGCAGCGTCTCCATCGAGCCCACCAGGTGCTCGAGCCCGCCGAGTGACGCCGTGCCCGCGAGCGCCAGCTCGAGCGCGCGCTCGGCGGCCTTCACGGTGTTGAGCGTCGCGACCAGCTCGAGCGCGACCGAGATCGCGCGCGGGATCTCCGCGAGGTGCTCGAGCGCGTCCGGCCCCGGCCGCGCGGTGTCGGCCCCGTAGTAGAAAACGCCCAGGCCCTGAACGCCGGCCGGCGTGCGAAACGGCACCGCGAGCAGCGCCGCGAAGCGCGCCTCGGGCCGGTCGAGCGCCTGGCCGAGGTCCTGGTTCTCGGCCGCGAAGGCGAACGCGGGCTTGGCCCCGCGCGCGGCGTTCTCGATCACGTGGCGCAGCGCCGACGGCGACGCCAGCACCGGGTCGCTCGCGAGCGCGACGAACGCGGCGGCGCGCGGGGGGCGCGCCGGCTGCGGCACCCAGAAGGCGGCGTGGTCCACCCCCGCGATGCGCGCCATGCGCGAGAGCACGGGCGCGATCGCGGTCTCGAGCGGCTGGCCGCTCAGCAGCTCCTGGGCCGCGGTCATGGTCTTGCGCAGGTCGTCGAGGCGCTGGCGCGACACGTCGCGCTCCTCGCGCAGCTCCGCGAGCGCGGTGCCGAGCTGGGCCGAGGCCTCGGCGTAGGTCTCCACGAGCTCGCCCGCCTTGGCTTCGGCGCCGGTTCCGCGCGGCGCCTCTTCCGGCGGGGGCGGCGGTGCGATCCGAACCACGTGGTGGCTGGCGGTGCTGCCGGCGGGCATGCTCGGTGCGGTGGGCGGAGGCGGTGTCGGCTGCATGCCCGGCTTCGGCGGAGCGCCGGCAGGCGCTGCGGGCACCTGCACGCGCGGCATCGAGCCGGTGATGGGCCCGGTCTCTCCGGCCTCCGGTCCGAGGCGGGTCTTGCCGAAGAGGTCCACGAGCGCCTGCTCCGCCCACTGGCGGGCCGGCGCGGCGTCCTTCACGTCGAGGATGGCGTAGCGCTGCGCCAGGTCCTGCACCGTGCGCTGCAGGACGAGGCCGAAGGTCTCGAGCACCCCCTCGCCGCGCACGGCGACGGCCGGAATCACGTCGGTGTGGCGCTGGTTGAGCGCGCGGTCGAGGGCCTCGACCTCGAGCACCTGAGGCAGGTCGCGCTTGTTGTACTGCAGCACGAGCGGCATCTGCTGCGGGTCGAGCCGGTGCGACAGCAGGTTCTGCGTCATCTCCCGGTAGCTCTGGATGTTCTCTTCCCAGCGGTCGAGGGCGGAGTTGGCGACGAACACCAGCGAATCGACGCCCTTCAGCACGAGCCGCCGCGTGGCGGAGTACATCGCCTGACCGGGGACGGCCAGCACCTGCAGCCGCAGGTCGAAGCCGCGGAAACCCGGCGTCCGGAGCGGCAGCAGGTCGAACAGGATCGTGCGGTCCTGCGAGGAGTTGATCGAGATCAGCTCGCCCCGGCGCTTGGCCGCAGCGCTTCGGTGCAGGATCTGGAGGTTGGTCGTCTTCCCCCCGACGGGCGGCCCGTAGTAGACGAGCTTGACCTTGATCGTGCGGTCGCGGTGATTCAGCTCGACCATCGCGGTTCCCGAGCTGCCGAGTTTACCGCGAAAACGCTGCCGGGCTAGCTGCGCGCTTCGATCATCTTCCAGCCGTTGCCCGAGGGATCACGGAAGCCGGCGTCCACGGCCCCGTAGCGGTCGACAGGCTCCTGAGTGAACTCCACTCCACGTCCGCGCAGGCGGTCGTAGGCGGCGCGACAGTCGTCCACCACGAGCACGAGCGGCGGCATCGCGCCCTTCGCCACGATCTCGCGCAGCGTCTTGGCCGTGGCCGCATCCAGCATCGGCGACTCCGGCGTGAAAAGGCCGAGCTGGAAGGACGGCTGGTCCGGGTGCTGCACCGTGAGCCAGCGGTAGTCGCCGTTCCGCGCGTCGGTGTGGACGCGGAATCCGAGCTTCTCGACGTAGAACTGGAGCGCTTCTTCCTGATCGCGAACGTAGAGACCGACCACCGCCACACCCTGGCTCATGGGACCTCTTTCTCCTTGGACCCATTAATAACGCCGGCGTCCTGACGCCGCTTCTCCGAAACTGCGATCACGAGGTCGGGCCGGTGGGCGGCGCTCAGGAAGCAGCCCGGCACCCGCTCGAGCTCGTGGGGCGCCGTCTTCTCTCGCGCGCGGAGCTCCCCGGGGCTCTCGCCGGTGACGTCACGGAACGTGCGCCCGAACGATCCCAGGCTCTTCCAGCCGGTCTGGAACGCGATGTCGGTGATGGGCGAGGTCGTGTCGCGGAGAAGCGCCTTGGCCCGCTCGATGCGACGCGTCAGGAGGTAGCGGTGGGGCGGAAGGCCGAACGCCTCCTTGAAGGATCGGGCGAAGTGGGCCTCGGAGACGCCGCTCACGCGCGCCAGCCGCCGGACGGGCCACTCCTCCTGCGAGGCGGCGTCCATCCGGTCCTTCGCGCGCAGCAGGCGGCGCAGCAGCTCGGGGTCCCGGCTCGCGCTCGTCACCTGGGAAGCCTATCCGTGAAACGGCCGATCGCGCTCGCTGCGCGGGCAACCGGGGCGGAGCGCTCTCGAGCCCGCGGCATCGGAAGCGGAGAAGATAGGTGCCGGCCTCCAGTCTTCATTGAGGCTTCCGGCCGGCGAGCGAAGCGAAGGTCCATTCTGCGAGGCTGTGCGCCGGCCGGCGGCGCTACTGGACTTTGGTCCCATTGACGTTCATCGTCTGCGAAGCATCACAACTGCTGCCGCTGCTCGACGAGATGAAGGAGGTTGGCGATGGGCGCGTCGGAGTTGCGGCTCTTGCTGTTCGTCGCGGCGGCTCTCCTGGCGATCCTGGCGATCGCGCACGTTCGCCTCCGACTCAGGGTCAACGAGACGGTCGACGAGCGGTTCTCGGCCTGGAAGGCCCGTGAGCTGCAGCGGTCGCTCGGCCAGCTCCGCGAAGTCGCGCAGGTCGAGGCCGGCGCTTCCCTGGCGCGCTGGCGCGTGGAGGAGGAAGCCGAGATCCGGGCTGACGCCATCCGGCGCAGCTCGGCCGTCGTCTCGGGCAAGGTCAGCGAGCACCTCGCCCCGTACATGCCGGACTTTCCCTACAACCCGAAGGACGCGCGGTTCCTGGGGACGCCGGTCGACCTGCTCGTGTTCGACGGAATGAGCGACGACGCTCTCCGCGAGATCGTGTTCCTCGAGATCAAGACCGGCGCATCGACCCTGACGACGCGCGAGCGCCGCGTCCGCGACGCCGTGGTCGCGGGCCGCGTCCGGTGGGAGGAGTTCCGCGTGGGCGGCGACTAGCCGTTCGAGGGACTCACGGCCTGGTCCCTCCGGGGTTAGCCCGGCGCAGCGGGCAGCCAGACACTCACGACGGCCCCGCCTTCGGACTGGTTGCCGGCCTCGACGCGGCCCGAGTGCTGCTCCACGATGCGCTGCACGATCGAGAGGCCGAGCCCGGTGCCGCCGCGGCGCTGGCTGAAGAAGGGCTCGAACAGGCGCGGCAGGTCGGTGGCTTCGAAGCCGGGCCCGGAGTCGCTCACCGCGCAGCGCACGCCCGCGCGGCCGCGGTCCGATCCCGGCCGCACTTCGAGGATCACCCGACCCTGCCGGGGCGTGTGCTGGATGGCGTTCTGAATCAGGTTCTGGAACACCTGCTGGAGCCGGGGTTCGTCCATCAGCACGAGGTCGCCTTCCAGCGCTCCGACGAGCTCGACCTGGACGCCGGCCTGCTCCGCCAGCGCGGCGCAGGACCCGATCGCTCGGGCCACTGCACCGGAAAGCGACTGCGGCGTGAGCTCGCTCGCGATCGGGCGTCCGAAGTCGAGCAGCTCCGTCATCAGCCGGCTGAGCTTCTGGACCTGCTCGCGCGTGGTCGTGAGGTACGGCGCGAGCCCCCTGTCGTGGGCGGAGCGCGCCGCCAGCGCGTCGAGCGTAGCCGAGATTCCGAAGAGCGGATTGCGCACCTCGTGCGCCACGCCTCCCACCAGGGTTCCCATCGCCGAGAGCGCTTCCTTGCGATGGAGGGCCTGCTGCAGCTTGACGGCCGACTCGCGCTCCTCCTCGAGCAGCCAGGCCACCATTCCGACGCCCATCAGCAGGAGCAGCACGAGCTCGGCCTCGATCAGGACGTTCGCGTCGGGCGCCACGCGAACCCGCCCCGCGGTCGCGACGATGAAGAGGAAGAGAGCTTCCTCGGCCGCCAGGCCGAGGAACGCGACCGCGAGCACGCGGCAGCCGAACCGGGCACTCGTGCTCCGGCCGCGCAGCAGCAGCACTCCGGCCACCACGTGAGAGGTGAGAGCCGCCAAGCCGAAGGTACCTGACCTCACCAGGCGACCCCAAGGTCCCGTGAGAGCGTCGAGCAGGCTGGTCGCCACCGCGACGACGGCCAGGCCGGTCATGAGCGCCTGGCGCGTGCCTCCGGGCTCGCGGTCGTTGGCGCGGCTCCAGGTCCCGAGCAGAACGAGGCTGCGCGCCCAGTACGCGAGCACCATGGCGATCGAGAGAAACACGGGCCGCAATACCGGGCCCGAGGAGCGCTCCACCGCGATCGCCGCCACCTGTCCCGCGGCTTCGAACCAGAGCCCGAGCGACCAGTCCCGGACGCCGGCGCGCGGCTGCACCCGCTGGAACGAGGACAGCATGAGCGCGATGGCCACGGCTCCGAGCGCTTCGAGCAGGAAGCCGGCGACGGGGATCTGAGGCATCGTTCGCTGCGGGCCCCGCCAAGTTACTCCGGGTGGGTATCAATTGCCAGGAGCCGCCAGACCGACCGCCGCCCTTCTATTCACATTGGGTGCCACCCGCGATCGTGCACTGGCCGCAGCGGGAGCCGGGCAGGTCGGGATTCGTCGAAAGCGGGATCTCGTCGGCGACGCAGGCCTGGAACAGGCCGTCGCCTCGCGTGTTGACCAAGAACTGGTTGTCGGGGTTGTTGGTGCAGCCGTCCTCGCCCGGCTGCCCGGCACAAGGCTTGCCGTTCCACGACCAGGTCGGCCCGAAGCGTCCGGTCTCGGGGGACTTGCCGACGGCCAGGTAGTCGCACGCGGTCGACTGCGGGTCGCCCTCCTGGCGCGTGAAGCAGAACTTGGCGCTCGACGCGAAGCCCGCCTTCTCGCAGTAGTTGTTCACGTTGATCACGACGGGCCGTGAATCGAGAATCCGCCGTGCGCCGCCGCTGTTTTCGTGCACCTTCAGCTTGAGCCCGTAAAGGGGCGGCGGCGTGGGATCGCACACCATGCCGGCGGGGAGCGTGACGACGGCCGTCGGAGTCGGAGTCGGCGTTGGCGCGGGCGTCGACGTCACCGGAGGAGTCGAGGCGGCACTCGGGGTGCTGCTGCCGCCGCAAGCGGCGAGCGTGAGCGACGCGGCGAGCGCCAGCGTGGAAGCAGAGAGCACGAGTTCGAGTCGTCTGGACATCGATCTCCTCTTTGGTCTGACACAACACTCGAGCCTACGCTTCACCCGCACCACCGCAAGCGCGGGAGAAGGCTGCAGTAGCGTACGGATCGCGAGCGGTGAAGGCGGCGCGTGGGCCGGGCCGGCGCGCTAGTGGGCGACCGGCTCGTCCTCGTAGTCCGAGGCGTCCGAGGCATCCGACGCGGGCAGGTTGCGTATCGCCTCGTTCACGAGCGACTGGTGGACGAGCTCCTCGTCGCGCAGCTCCTGGAAGAGCCGCCTCACCTCGGGCTCGCTCACGTGAGGCAGCGCCTGCACGAAGAACTCGTGGGCTTTCGTCTCCGAGCGCAGCGCCACCTCCATCGCCTGCCGCGCCGTCATGAACGCGCGCGGCTGGTCGTAGTCGGGGGCCTCGACGTCCCACAGCAGGGCGCGTGTCACGCGCCGCGGGGCGTCGGCGAACAGCCGCTGGCGCCGCGCGCGCAGCTCCTCCCCGTGCTTGCGCTCGTTCTCCGCCATCGAGGCGAAGAAGCGGGCGGCCTCGGGTGTGTGGTGTAGCGCCATCTGATCCACGAACTCGAGGTAGCGCTCCTGCGCCTCCTCCTCGATCAGAATCGCGAGGTCGAGGGCGTCCTGCAGGCTGATCGTGGCGAGGTCGACGCGCGCCGGCTGGCTCATTCGAGCCTGAAGTCTATCCTCCGGGCCGGAGTCGCGACAATGCTTCGAATGATTCA
>Ga0335076_10004141_pt1 | contig 14635 bp, 11 predicted proteins | sample Lox_Sample_25_FD_206717 | JGI IMG/M metagenome (GOLD analysis project Ga0335076, IMG submission 206717) | Soil microbial communities from Loxahatchee National Wildlife Refuge, Florida, United States - Lox_Sample_2.5 | ecosystem: Environmental > Terrestrial > Soil > Wetlands | place: USA... | reverse complement strand
TGGACGTGCGTCCAGCCGCGGCCCTCGAGCCCGCCGGCCAGCCAGAAGAGCACGGTCTTGACCCGGAACTCCTCCGTCGCCACCAGCATCACCGAGGTCATCGCCGCGGCGAGCGACGAGACGGCGATGCCCGTGAGCAGCAGGCCGTGGACCCCGGCGCGCCCGGAGGCCCCCGCGATGAAGTAGACGCAGAGCACCGCGGTCATCGCGCCCGCGAAGGCGGCGAGCGGCAGCGCGAAGAAGACGGCGCTCGCGAGGCCGAGATGGACGGCGAGCACGGCGCCGAGCGCCGCGCCCGAGCCCACGCCCAGCAGGCCCGCGTCCGCGAGCGGGTTCCGGAACACGGCCTGCAGCACCGCTCCCACGACCGCGAGGCCGCCGCCGACGAGCCCCGCCAGCAGCACGCGCGGCAGCCGCACGGTGAAGAGGATCGTCTCCCCCGTCGCGCCGAGCGACGAGGCGTCGCCCGGCAGGCCGAGCTTCGCGAAGAGCGCGCCCAATACGCCGCGAAACGGCAGCGGCACGCTCCCGAGCGCCGTGGCCGCGAGCAGCGCGGCGACGAGCGAGACGGCGAGCGCCGGCACGACGAGCCGCGAGCGCTGCTCGCTCAAGGCCGCGCGCCGGGCGAGGCCGGGACGAGGTTCGGGTGGAGCAGGTGCGCGAGCTCCCACGCGGCGTCCGCCGTGTACTGGGAGAGGGCCACCAGGAGCTCCGTGTGGAGCGCCACGATGCGGCCCTCGCGCACCGCGGTCCACTGCGACAGCAGCGGGTGCGTCGTGAGCGCCTCCTTCGACCCGGGCCAGGTGCCGACCAGGACCGCGTCCGGGTTGGCGACGAACGCGCGCTCGGCGCCGGGCGGCGCGATGCCGACGATTCCCATCTCGCGGCCGAGGTTCACGGCTCCCGCGGCCTCGATCAGCGCGCCGATCGCGGTGTCGGCTCCCGCCGTCATGTTTCCCGACCAGTAGAGAACCCGAGGCCGTGGCGCCCCCGTGAGGCGACGGGCCAGCTCGGCGAGCTTGCCGTCGTACTCGGCGACGAGCCTGCGGGCCGCCTCGTCCTCTCCCACCGCGCGTCCCAGGTCCAGGATCGCGCCGCGCACGCCGGCGAGCGTGCTCAGGCCCAGCATCCGGTGCACACGCAGGCCCGAGCGCTCGAGCAGCTTCAGGAAATCCGCGTCGGTGTACTCCGAGACCACGACCAGGTCCGGCCGCAGCGCCACGAGCTGCTCCATGTCCGCCTTCTCGAAGCGGTGGACCGCGGGCGGCACGCGGCCCACGACGTTCGACGTCCCGGGCGCGTCGGCCCAGCGCGTGACCGAGACGAGCCGCCCGGGAGGCAGGATGGCCACGAGCACCTCGTCTGCCGAGAGGTTGATCGAGGCCACGCGCTGCGGCTTGGCGGGCGCCGCGCGTTCGGCGGCCGACGCGAAGCCCGCGAAGGCGAAGGCACCCGCGAGAGCGGCGATGAGCGCTCGACGACTCATGCCTGCGCTCCTGCTTCGCCCGCCGCATCCGCGGCCGGCAGGAGGTCGGCGAACACGAAGCCCTCGCGCTCGACCACCTCGCCGAGGCGCACGCGGACCGGGCGCCGGAACGCCGGACCGTCCCATGCGAAGCTGTGGAACTCGCCGTTCTCGCCGCAGGGATCCACACCCTCCGGCAGCTCGCGCAGGAGCGCGGCGTCGAACGCGCGGCCCGCGAACTCCCGCGGCAGGACGCGCGGGTCGACGCAGGTGAGCACGGCCTTCTGCCCCCGCTCGATCATCTCCAGGGCGAGCGGGCCGGTGGGACGTCCCCAGAGCGGGAAGAGCGGCTCGAGGCCGCTGCCTTTCATCCGCTCCTCGCGGTAGCGGCGCACGTCCTCGAGGAAGAGGTCGCCGAACGCGACCGCCGTAGCGCCCTGCTCGCGCGCGCCGGTGAGCGCCCGAGCCATGGCCGCCTCGTAGGCTTCGTTCGGGCACGGCCACGGGATGCGCACTTCGACGAGCGGCAGCCCGGCGGCCTCGGCCTGGGCTCGCAGCAGCGAGAGCCGGACGGCGTGCATCGCGACGCGCTCGAAGGCCTCGTTGACCGTCGTCAGGAGCCCGACCACCTCCACGCCCTGCTCGCGCAGGACGTGGAGGGTGAAGGCGCTGTCCTTCCCGCTGCTCCAGGCGACGAGGACGCGCGGCGCGCTCACGCGCTCGTCCTCATGGACGTCCGCCGCCCGCGCGGAGCCGCAGCCCGCCGCGCACGGAGCGGCCGAGCGCCGGGTAGCCGAGTGCTTCCTGGTACTGCTCGTCCGTCAGATTGTCCGCCACCAGGTACGCCTCGAGCGCGCCCACGACCCGCACGCGCACGCGCGCGTCGAGCCGCGTGTACGAGGGATTGCGGAACGACGGGTCGTTCGCGAGGCCGAGGCCCACGAAATCGCTGTCCGCACGCGCGCCGACGTAGACGAGCGTGAGGCCCGCGCTCAGGCGCGAGCGGCTCCACTGGGCCGCGAACGAGGCCTGGTTCGAAGGCCGCCGCAGCAGCGGGCGGCCTTCGGCGTAGACCGGGTCGACGTCGCTCGGGCTCTCGAGCACCTTGCCGTCGGTCCAGGTGTACTGCCCGAAGAGCGAGAGCGCCGCGGCCGGGCGCGCCTCGAGCGAGAGCTCGATCCCCTGCGCGCGCGTGTGCGCGAGGTTGACGTAGGTGCCCTGGAAGGTCGTGAAGTCCACGACCGTGTAGGCGATCTGGTCGCGGTAGTCGTGGTGGAAGTACGTGGCCGACGCGCGCAGCCGGCTCGCGAAGAGCCGCTGCTCGACGCCCGCGTCGAAGGTCGTGCTGCGTTCGGGCTCGAGATCCGGGTTGCCCTGCGCGAAGAAGGAGGTGCCGTACGACTCGAAGAAGTCCGGCTCCTTGATCCCCATCCCCGCGCTCGCGCGGAGCGTGGTCGCGTCTTCGCCGTCGCGCAGCCGCACCGCGAGCGCGGCGCGCGGCACGGCGTGAGTGCCGTAGCTGCCGTTGTGCTCGACGCGCCCGCCGAGAGTCAGGTAGGCGCGCGCTCCGAGCAGCACGCGGTCCTGCAGGTAGGCGCCGTAGTTCGTGCGCGACGGACGCAGGCGGTCTTCCGACTTGTTGCCCAGCGCGCCCGTCTCGTGCTCGAGCTCGGCGCCCGCCGAGACCAGGTTCCGGGACCCGGCGGCGAAGTCCGCCTGGTACGAGCCGACCAGGCGGTCCGTCTGGTTCTGGAAGCCCTCGGGGTTCGGGAAGTCGCAGTTCGGATAGGAGCCCGTGACGCTCTCCCACTCGGGCACGTAGCAGCCCGAGTCGATCGGGTCCTTCGAGAGCTGGTCGGTGTAGGCGTAGCCGAGCATGAGCTGCTGCGAGAGCGACGCACCGGAGCGGCGCAGCGCGGCCGAGAGCGCCAAATCGTCGCGGTCGAAGGAAGCATCGAGGTCGGGCCGGCCGTAGGCGGTCGGCCCCGGCGTGCCGACCGTGCTCGTTTCGTAGCGCGCGACGAGCCTGAGGTCGGTGCGTGCGTCGAAGCGCGCGCCGGCCGAGAGCGCGGCAGCCCAGTCCTCGAAGCGGCTGTTGGGCGCCTGATTGTCCGTGGTGAGGCGCTGGACGCCGGCGTTCCAGTCGAGGCCGCCGGCAGCACCCGAGGTTGCGCCCAGATAGCGCTGCCAGTCGAACGAGCCCGCCTCGGCTTCAGCGCGCAGCGACGGGCTGTCCCCGGGCCGCGCCCGCCGCGTCTCGAGGCTCACGACGCCCGCGAGCGCGTCGGTCCCGTAGAGGCTCGAGGCCGCGCCGCGCACGACCTCGACGCGCTCGAGCTCGAACGGCAGCGCGCTGCCGAAGTCGTAGGCGCCGCCCGGCTGGTTGATCGCGACGCCGTCGATCATCACGCGCGCGAAGCGCGACTCGCCGCCGCGCACGAACACCGAGCCCTGCTGCCCGGTCTGGCCGGTGCGCGACGTGGCGACGCCCGCCACGTCCTGCAGCAGCGGCAGCAGCGACGGCGCCTCGCGCTCCTCGATGCGCTCGCGGTCGAGCACGTCGGCCGACACCCCGAGCGAGGAAAGCGTCGCCTCGCCGCGGGTCGCGCTCACGACCACGCGCTCCCTGACCGGCGCGGGAGCGAGCACGAGGTCCTGGCGGGTCTCGCCGGCGCCGACGGCGACCGGCTGCGGATCGCGCAGCACGAGGCCCGGCGCGTCGACGCGAAGCGTGTAGCTGCCGGCAGCGAGGGCCGTTCGGAACGAGCCGTCGGGCCCGCTCGTCACGCGGCGCTCGCCCGCCGCCCCCTGGACCACGACGGCGACGCCCGGGAGCGGCTCGCCGTCGCTCGTGCGCACGACGCCGCCGAGGGACCCCGACGGCTCGGGCGTGGCGGCGGCGAGGACGCTCGGAAGCAAGGCAACAGCAACGAAGAGAAGACGAGAAATCCGTCGCACGACATCCTCCTTGCGGAGGCTTGGTCTCGAAGGGCGGGATCGATGATCCAGGAGCTCCCTCACGCGAGAAGCCTCTAGCACGGCGGTCAGGGCAGGTTTCCTGGCTACCGGGTCACGGCCTCGCTCCCGACCTTCCCCGGCTTCCTCTCGCGAGGTCGCCGAGTGGCGGCGCGCTACTGGCGCCTATGGAAGCGGGCTCGCCGGCTACAGTGGCGGGACCGCGCAGGCTTTCGACCTGCTTCCCTTTTACCCCCCCGAAGCGGGAGGCACCCTGACGTTACGTTCCGGAGTCTAGGGAAGGGCGGCCGGCCCTGTCAATCGCAGCGGGTTATCATGCCCGTTCGTGACGAAGACGGCGGTCGCCATCATCGGCGGCGGTATCTCGGGCCTCTCGGCGGCGCTCGCGCTCCACAAGCAGGGCCGGCCCTACGTGCTGCTGGAGGCCGGCGACCGTCTGGGCGGTGTGATCCGGACCGAAAGCCAGGACGGCTTCCTGCTCGAGGCAGGGCCGGACTCGATCCTGGCCCAGAAGCCGCAGGGCATCGCCCTCTGCCGCGAGCTCGGGCTCGGCGAGCGGCTCGTGCCGACGAACCCCAAAGCGCGCGCCGTCTACGTGCTCCACCGCGGCACGCTGCACCCGCTGCCCGACGGGATGATGCTGGCCGTGCCGACGAAAGTGCTGCCGTTCCTCCGGAGCGGCCTCTTCTCCTGGCCCGGCAAGCTGCGCATGGGCCTCGACCTCGTCAGGCCCGGCCGCGACGGCAGCGACGACGAGTCGATCGCCTCGTTCCTGCGCCGGCGCTTCGGCCAGGAGGCCGTCGACCGCCTCGGCGAGCCGCTGCTCGCGGGGATCCACGCGGGCGACCCCGAGCGGCTCTCGATCCTCGCGACCTTCCCGCGCTTCCGCGAGCTCGAGAAGGCGCACGGCAGCCTGGTGCGCGGCGCGTGGGCGGCGCCGCGGCCGAAGCGGAGCGACGGAGCACCGCCGCCGGCGGCCTTCTATTCGCTCCAGGGCGGGCTCGTCGAGCTCGTGACGGCGCTCGCGGCGCGGCTCGACCCGGCCTCGCTGCGGACGCGCTCCGTCGTGCGCCGGGTCGCGCGCGACCCAGGCGGCTTCGCGCTCGAGCTCGCGGGCGGCGAGCGCGTGCTGGCCGCGAGCGTCGTGATCGCCGCGCCGGGCCCGCGCATCGCGCCGGCGCTCGCGCCGCTCGTGCCCGCGGCCGCGCGCACGCTCGGGGCGGTGCCGTTCGCCTCCTCGGCCACGGTCCTCGTCGGCTTGCGCCGGCAAGACGTGCGACATCCGCTCGACGGCTACGGCCTCGTGGTTCCCGCGAGCGAGAAGCTCAGGACGAGCGCGCTCAGCTTCGTCTCGACCAAGCTGCCGTTCCGCGCCCCGGAGGGCCACGTGCTGCTGCGCGGCTTCCTCGGAGGCGTCAGAGACCCAGGCGCGCTTTCGCTGACGGACGATGAGATGATCGAGACCGTGATGAGAGAGATGTCCGGAGTGCTCGGGCTCGCCGGCCGGCCCGTGACGACGCGCGTCTTCCGCTGGCCGTCCGCGACGCCGCAGCTCGAGGTCGGCCACCTCGAGCGCATGCGCGCGGTCGAGCGCGAGATCGCCGAGGTGCCGCGCCTGTTCCTGACGGGGGCTGGCGTGCGCAGCACCGGCATCCCCGACTCGGTGGCGGACGGCACGCGCGCGGGCGAAGCCGCCGCCGAGGCGACGCGATGAGCGCGGCGCTCGCCGCGCTGCTGCTGCTCGCGCCGACCGCCGCGAAGGAGCTGCCCGCCACCGGCAACGGCGTCGCCGCGTCGGTCGTCTACGTGCAGGTGTTCCGCTCCGGCTACGACTGGTCGCAGCCCTGGCAGCACGAGCCGGTGAGCGGCGTCTCCGGCAGCGGCTTCCTGATCGAGGGCGGGCGCATCCTCACGAACGGCCACGTGATCGCCGACGCGCGCCAGGTGCTGGTGCGGCGCCCCGACCAGGCGAACCCGTACGTCGCGACGGTCGAGGCCGAGGGCGTCGACTGCGACCTCGCGGTGCTGCGCGTGGCCGATGCCGCGTTCGCGAAGGGCCTGAAGCCGCTTCGCTTCGGACCGCTGCCGCGCGCCGGGACCCGGGTCAATACCTACGGCTTTCCGCTCGGCGGGCAGGACGTTTCCTCGACCGCCGGCATCGTGTCGCGGATCGAATCGCGCGGCTACGTCCACAGCGGCGCCGACCAGCACCTCGTGGTCCAGACCGACGCCGCGATCAACCCCGGCAACAGCGGCGGCCCGGTCGTACAGGACGGCAAGGTGGTCGGCGTCGCGTTCCAGGGCTTCCCGGGCGCCGACAACATGGGCTTCTTCATCCCGATCCCGATCGTCCACCACTTCCTCGCCAACCTTCAGGACGGCCGCTACGACGGCTTCCCCGACTCGGGCCTCACGACCACGTCGCTGCTCTCGCCGGCCTACAGGCGCGAGCGCGGACTGCCCGCCGGCCGCTCCGGCGTCGTCGTCGACCGCGTGGCGCCGGGCGGGACCGCCGAGGGCATCGTCAAGGAAGGCGACGTGCTGCTCTCGGTGGAGGGCCAGAAGGTCGCCGACGACGGCACGATCACGCTGGGCGACGCGCGCGTGACCTTCGAGCACGCGGTCGACATGCTGCAGGTCGGCGACCGCGCTCACTTCACGGTCTGGCGCGGCGGCAAGGAGCTCGCGGTCGAAGCGACCGCGCGCCGGATCGCGCGCTACGACAAGAACCGCAACCGCTACGGCATCGCGCCCGACTACGTGGTCTACGCAGGGCTCGTGTTCATGAAGCTCGAGGTCGAGCTCCTGAAGACGCTCGGCCGCGGCTGGCCGCAGACGGCGAACCGCGATCTCGTGTGGCACCAGCTGTTCCGCGAGGCGGAGGACCCCGCCGAGGCCGACCGCGACGTGATCGTGCTGACGCGCATCCTGCGCCACGCCGTCAACTCGCAGATGGCGGTCAACACTCCCATCGGCGTCGAAAAGATCAACGGCCGCGCGATCCGCTCGCTCGAGGACGTCACGCAAGCCTTCGCCGGAAACCAGGGCCGCTTCCACACGCTCGAGTTCGAGGGCGACGGCGGCATCGAAGCGCTCGACCGCGCGCGCGCCGACGCCGCGCAGCCGGAGATCCTGAGGCAATATGCGATCCCAACCGCGCATCACCCGTAGCCGGATTGCACTCGCGTGCGCGGCCGCAGCCTGGGGCGCGGCCTGCGCCACGGCGCGGCCGCAGACGACGCCCGTCGTGGCCGCGACACCGGCGCCCGTCGCTGCCGCGCCGGAGCGGCTCCACGAGCCGGGCGGCAACGGCTCGCTGCGCGCCGCGGTCGTGACCGTGCGCGTCACGGGCCAGGACTGGAACTGGCGCGCCCCGTGGGAGAAGCTCGCGCCCTGGACGCGCACGGTGACCGGCCTCGTCGTCCCGGGCCGGCGCATCCTCGCGACCTCGACGGCGTTCGGCAACCCGCTGCTGGTCGAGGCCCAGAAGCTCGGCAGCGAGGCGCGCAGCGTGGCGCGCGTCGAGCTCGTGGACCACGAGGGGCCGCTCGCGCTCATCGCCGTCGACGACCCGTCGTTCTGGGAGGGCCTCGAGCCGCTGCCGCTCGAGACGCGCGCGGCGGCCGAGGGCGCGGTGACGATCCTCCGCTGGCAGCGCAGCGGGCTCCTGGACGCCTACCCGGGCACGCTCCGACAAGTGCGCTCGGGCCGCCACGGCCTGTCCCAGACCAGCCTGCTCACGATCGACGTCGCTTCGAGCGCGGAGGGCCTCGGCGAGTCGGAGGTCGTGGTTTCGAAGGGCAAGGTGGCCGGGCTCGTCACCGGCAGGAGCGGCGACGCCTACCAGGCGCTCGCGGCCCCGGTGCTCGGCCAGTTCCTCGAGGAGGCGAAGACCGGTACGTGGCGCAGCTTCGCGCGCGCCGGTCTCGCCTGGCAGGACCTGACGAACCCCGCGCTGCGGCAGTCGCTCGGGCTTTCGGCCGGCGAGACCGGCATCCGCATCACGCGCGTCCTGTCCCACGGCAGCGCGGGCTCCGTGCTGAAGCCCGGCGACGTGCTGCTGGAGCTGGGCGGCGCCAAGCTCGACCCCACGGGCTACTACGAGCATCCTCTTTATGGGCGCATGCTGTTCCCGCTGCTGTTCACGGACGGCCGCCATCCCGGCGACACGATGCCGGTCAAGGTGCTGCGCGACGGCCAGCGGCTCGAGCTCTCGATGACGCTCAAGGCGATGCTCCCCGAGCAGGACCGCGTCCCGCCCTACGTCTACGGCCGCGGTCCCGACTACGTGATCGTGGGGGGCCTCGTCTTCCAGGAGGTCACTCGCCCCTACCTCGCATCCTGGGGAGACTGGACCCGTCGCGCGCCCCCGCGCCTGCTCGTGGCGATCGACCGCGAGCCGGAGGCTGAGGAGGCGGGCGCCGGGCCGCGGCGCATCGTGCTGCTGGCGAGCGTGCTGCCGGACACCGCGAACCTCGGCTACCAGGAGCTGCGCGACGTGATCGTCGAGAAGGTGAACGGCAAGCCGGTCTCGAACCTTCAGGACCTGCGCAAGGCGTTCGCGGCGCCCTTCGGCGGCTTCCACGTGGTGGACTTCCTGCCCGGCCAGGCGGCGGTGCGGATCGTGGTGGACGCGGGCGAGGCGGTCCAGTCGCAGAAGCGGCTGCAGCAGGCCTACGGCGTCGAGCGGCTCGACTCGGAGGCCGCCGACCCGTCGCCGAAAGGCGCGCGGTGAAGCTCTCGGAGCGCCTCGCGCGGCTCGGGACGGAGACCGCGTTCGAGGTCCTCGTGCGCGCGCGCGCTCTCGAGGCCAAGGGCCGGAGCGTCGTCCACCTGGAGATCGGCGAGCCCGACTTCGACACGCCCGCACACGTGGTGGAGGCGGGCGTCGCGGCCTTGAAGGGCGGCGCGACCCATTACGGCCCGGCCGCGGGGCTGCCGGAGCTGCGGCAGGCTGTCGCCGAGGACTCGACGGCGCGCCGCGGCGTGAAGGCCACGCCGGAGATGGTGGTGGTGACGCCCGGCGGCAAGCCGATCATGTTCTACCTGATCCTCGCGCTCGTGGACCCGGGCGACGAGGTGCTCTACCCGAACCCCGGCTTCCCGATCTACGAGTCGATGATCCGCTTCATCGGCGGAGTCCCGGTGCCGGTGCGCCTGCTCGCCGAGAAGGGCCACCAGCTCGACGTCGACCAGCTCATCAGCAAGATCACGCCGAAGACGCGCCTGATCGTCCTCAACTACCCGCACAACCCGACGGGCGGGATCATCCCGGAGGCGGGGCTCAGGGCGATCGCCGACGCGGCGGCGCGCGCCGGGATCCCGGTGCTTTCGGACGAGATCTACTCGCAGATCCTCTACGACGGCAAGCACGTCTCGATCGCGGCGATGCCGGGCATGGAGTCGCTCGCGATCGTGCTCGACGGCTTCTCCAAGACCTACGCGATGACCGGCTGGCGGCTCGGCTACGGCATCATGCCGGCGCCGCTCGCGCAGGTGGTCGCGAAGCTGCAGACGAACGCCGTTTCCTGCACCGCGAGCTTCACGCAGCTCGCAGGCGTCCAGGCGCTCAAGGGTGACCACTCCCCGATCGACGCGATGGTCGCGGAGTTCCGGAAGCGCCGCGACGTCATCGTGGACGGCCTGCGGCAGATCCCGGGCATCCGCTGCGCGCGACCGCAAGGAGCCTTCTACGTGTTCCCCGACATCACGGGCACGGGCTACTCGGCCAAGGCGCTCGCCGACCGGCTGCTCGACGAGGCCGGCGTCGCGTGCCTCTCGGGCACGGCCTTCGGCGAGTGGGGCGAGGGGCACCTGCGCTTCAGCTACGCCAACAGCCTCGACAACATCCAGGAAGCGCTGCGCCGGATCAAGAGCTGCCTCGAGAAGTGAGTCAGGCGCGCCCGAGCGCCTTGGCGAGGATCCAGAGCTGGCCCACCGCCAGGTGGACGAAGTTCCGGAAGAACGCCGGCGAGTTCTTCTCGTACACCCAGTGCCCCACGCCCTGCAGGATCCAGCCGACGACGAAGAGGCCGAGCGCCGGCCAGGGCGGGATGAAGCGGCCTGCCGCGTCGAGCGCCGCGTAGGCCGCGAGCATCGCGGCTGCGAGCGTCGCGTCGAGCGTCAGGTAGTAGAGGACGAAGAGCAGGATCACGACCTCGGCCAGCGTCAGCTCGAAGCCGCCGACGGCGAGAAGCGGGACCCGGGCCAGCAGCGCGAGCAGCGACAGCACGATGATGGGGATCCCGAACGAGTGGCAGGCCTTGTTGCCGGCCGTGCGGTGGAACGCCGCGTAGTCGGCGAAGTGCGTCCGCAGCGCGTCGGTCATGGCTGCCTCCTGGCAGGCTCGTCAGTATAGACCCCCGACTGATGGCCGAGGTCGAAGCCTTCCGCGCGACCGGGATCCCGGGTCGCCTCCTCGAACGGAAGTGGATGCGCCCCAGGAGCCCTCCCGGCTCGCGCTCTCCGTGGCGACCTCGGCCTCGGTCGGTGTGGCTAGAGCTTCTTGACGAGCACCTTCGAGCGGCGTCCGCTCTGCTCGTAGCGGACCCGGCGTGCAGCGGGCAGGTCGTCCGGGCTGCCCTCGACGAAGCCCGCCTTCGACTGGAAGAAGCTGAAGGCCTGGGTCGAGAGCGCGAGCAGCTGCTGAAGGCCCGCCTCGCGCGCCTTCGTTTCCGCGTATTGCACGAGCTTCCGGCCGATCCCCTGGTTCTCGTGGCTCGGCCGCACGTAGAGGCAGGCGAGCTCGCCCTTGCGCTCGGCCGGGAACGGGTGGAGCGCGACGCACGCGATCGAGTTTCCGTCCACCACGAAGATCGAGTAGTCCGAGAGCTCCTTCTCGATCGAGGCGCGCGAGCGCGGCGCGAGCTCGTCCCGCTCGACCGAGCTCTTGATGAGCTGCTCGATCGTGCGCACGTCGGAGCGGCGCGCGCGGCGGATCTGCTGGTAGTCGTTGGCGTAGACGAGCGTGCCGATGCCCTCGTTCGAGAACACCTCGGACAAGAGGCCGTCGTCGACGCTGCCGTTGATCACGTGCACGCGCGGCACCCCCGCGTCGCAGGCGGCGCGCGCGTGGCTCGCCTTCGAGATCTGGCTCGGGTCGACCGCCCCGCGCTGGAGCGCCTCCCCGAGCTCACGCACCGAGAGCTGGCGCGCGATCTTGCCGTCGACCTTGAGCCCGTCGGACATCGTGATGTAGACGAGCTTCACGGCCTGTAGCGCCCGCGCCACCTCGAGCGCCACCGCGTCCGAGTTCACGCGGAAGCTGCGGCCCTCGCCGTCGAGGCCGAGCGGCGGCACCACGGGCACGATGCCGCTCGCCAGCAGCGTCTGCAGGAACGCGGTGTCCACGCGCTCGACCTTGCCCGTGTACAGGTGGTCGACGCCTTTCAGGATCCCGAGCGGATGGGCGGTGACGGCGTTCGTCGCCGCGGCGCGCAGGTCCGCGGCGGCGAGCCCTTCGAGGATCTCGTGCGTCAGCCGGTTGGCGGCGGTGAGCGCGAGCTCGAGCGTCGGGGCGTCCGTCACCCCCGAGCCCTCGAGGTCGGAGGGCTCGATCCCGCGCTCGGTGGCGAGCGCCCGGACCTGCACCGAGGCGCCGTGCACGAGGACGGCGCGGATGTTGAGCGACCACAGCACGGCGACGTCCATCAGGATGTTGCCGAAGTTGCCGTGCGCGACGGCGGCTCCGTCCACCGCGACCACGAACGCCTTCTCGCGGAACTGCGGGACGTACTGGAGGATGCCCCTGAGGTCGGTCGGCCGCACGCGCGCACGTTAGCAGGGCGGGCAGGGGGCGACAAGCCAGGCCCGGGCGGTGATATCTTCGGGCTCCCTCGCAAGAGTCGAGAGCCTCGAAACGTCCATGCCTGCGCCCCCCCGGATCTTCGCGACCTGCGACATCGGCCAGCCGGCGCTCGACCGGCTGCGCGAGAAGGGCTACGCGGTCGAGGTCTACCCGGAGATGCAGGCGCCGCCCCGGGCGCTCGTGCTCGAGAAGGTGCGCTCGGGGATCGCGGCTCTCATCACCACGCTGCGCGACAGGATCGACGAAGAGGTTTTCGCGGCGGGCGCTTCGGCGGGGCTCAAGGTGGTGGCCCAGATCGCGGTCGGCGTCGACAACATCGACCGCGCGGCCGCCAACCGCCACAAGATCCCCTACACGCACACGCCCGACGTGCTGACGGGCGCGACGGCCGAGTACGCCTTCTTCATGCTGGGCGCCGTCGCGCGGCGCCTCTACCCCGCCGAGCTGCAGGTGCGCGAGCGAACCTGGTCCACCTGGCACCCCTACCTGCCGTGGCTCGGCGACGAGGTCACCGGCCGCACGCTCGCCGTGATCGGCATGGGCCGCATCGGCCGCTCGATGGTCACGAAGGCCACGGGCTTCGACATGGACGTGCTCTGCCACGACGCGAGCGGCATCCCGCTCGGCGACTACGTCGCGGGAGTGCAGCGCGTCATGGACCTGCGCCACCAGGAGGGACACGCCTCGCGGCGGCAGACGGCCGAGGCGGTCCCGCTCGAGGACGCTCTGCGGCGCGCCGACTACGTCTCGCTCCACGTGCCGCTCGTCATGCCGGGCACGGGCGCCGAGCCGACCTACCACCTGATCGAGGAGAAGAGCCTCAGGCTCATGAAGAAGACCGCGTATCTCGTCAACACCTCGCGCGGGCCGGTGGTGGACGAGGCGGCGCTCGCGAAGGCGCTCCGCGAGGGCTGGATCGCGGGCGCGGCGCTCGACGTCTACGAGCAGGAGCCGCTGCCCGACGCGAGCCCGCTCCGCGATCCGGCGCTCGCGCCGACGCTCCGGCTGTTTCCGCACGCGGCTTCGGCGGCGCGTGCGACGCGGCTCTCGGCGGACCCCGACGTCGGGATGGCCGGCCGCTGCGCCCAGGGCGTGATCGACGTGCTCGAGGGCCGCTACGGCGGCGACCCGAAGCAGATGCCGTTCGTCTTCAACAAAGAAGCGTTCTGAGCGCGCTCTCGCGGCGCGCGAGAAGGCTCGCCGCTGTCAATGCGGCGCGGTGTTGTCGGCCCCTTTGACAAAGGCCCGCCTCGAGAGGGAGCGGGCGGGCGCTGTCGGAACTGCGTAAGCCTCTTTCCTCGAGCGCATTGCAAACACGCTCCCGCGTGCTCGATGAACCGGCACGGGCGTTGCTTTACTCAAGGCACGTCCGGAGGTTCTCAAATGAGGAAAGCCGCCTCGTCCGTCGCGCTCGCTCTCGGCCTCACGCTCGTGGCGGGGGCGGCCCACGCCGTCCCGGTCTCGTTCACGAAGCTGACCGGCCTCACCGGCGGCACCCTGGCGGGCACCGCCGTCTACAAGGCCGATCTCTCGTCGCTGATCGCGGCGATCCAGTCGATCTCGATCACCGACAGCGACAGCATGCTCGGCGGCGCCGCCGGCCAGTTCAGCGGTTTCGACCTCGATGCGATCAAGCTCTCGACGACCGACTGCGCCGACGCCGCCTGCGCGGCCGCGGCCGTCGGCCTCTCCGTGTTCGACTTCTCGAGCGCCGGGATGGCCTTCACGCCGGGGACGCAGCGGCCGCCCGTCGACCCGAAGCTCTTCGGCACGGACGCCGCCGGAACCTCGATCGACAACCTGGTCGCGACCCTGGGCCTCTTCGACGCCGAGTCCACGACCGCGATCCCGGGCGCCTTCGGCTTCGTGAGCCTCGGCGACGGCGGCAGCGTCGCCTTCAACCTGACGAGCCTGACGAGCACCGCCGGGCTCTTCCTCTACATCGGCGAGGTGGGGGACAACGGCGAAGTCGCGGCCGGCACGATCACGGTCTCGGACCAGCCGGTGCCCGAGCCGACGACGCTGCTGATGGTCGGGACGGGCCTCGGGCTGCTGCGGCTGCGCCGCCGCGCGAGTTAAGGGGTTTCATCTCCTCGAGCCCCAAGACCGCAGGAGCCCAATAGTCGTCGTTTGTCCCACTCAGGGGCCTCGATTCACAACATTCGACCGACACGCCAACGTTTCCTCACACGCGTTTACCGTCTGTCTTTTCTGTAAGGCCGCACGGGCGAGCGGCCTCCCGGAAAAGCGAGGCGGACATGCAATCAGCCGAGAAGAGGGCCGAGCGCGGCCTTCGCAACGGCGTCGACACTCCGACGCTGTTCGCGACGCTCGATGCCGTCAAGGGCAAGCCCGAGCTCGCACAGTTCCAGTCAAGTGGCGCATGG
>Ga0335076_10004140_pt1 | contig 14637 bp, 11 predicted proteins | sample Lox_Sample_25_FD_206717 | JGI IMG/M metagenome (GOLD analysis project Ga0335076, IMG submission 206717) | Soil microbial communities from Loxahatchee National Wildlife Refuge, Florida, United States - Lox_Sample_2.5 | ecosystem: Environmental > Terrestrial > Soil > Wetlands | place: USA... | reverse complement strand
CGGAAAAGTTAACTATCAAAGCAGGCCAACTGATCAACGTCGTTGCGATCCTCGCAACTGCACATACAAAACCGTTCTGGGACTTCGGTTTTGCTCTCCTCGTCCAGGGCACGACAGTAGTGGACGTGCTCTTCGCAATGCGCCCGGATGGGGTCAATCAAATAGGTGACATGGGTCCAAACGTTTTTCTTGCTTCTCCGACTGCCGGTGTTTCATTTCAACAAGCATTCAATGATTCCAACGGACTGCATTTGGGCGCTACTGGAATCGTGTTGAATGGTGTGGATTATGGATCCCTCGCCAACGCCGGATGTGGAGATATGTCCACATATCTCCTATCGAAGTGCAAACCTGTGGCAGGTGATTATCAGATTCTCTTTGGCATGTTCGCGACCTTGAATAACGTGAACCAGGCAAGACCCGCTGCTATGGTGATTCCCTTCTTCAACGTAACCTCGAAGTAGTTTCGACCTTCGACGTGCCCAGGGCCGGCCGCAGAGACAGGTCCGGCTTCATGCCGGGGATAATGCCTTAGGGATGGCCATTCAGCTCTTCCCTGAAGAAGCACAATAATGGGCAGGCTCTGTTATGTACCAATTCAAAGTAGCGCAAGGACGGGCAGTTACGAAACAAATTCTGGTCTCGCTGCCCTATCGCTGTTTTCCAAGCATCAAACCGGCCAAATGCTCTACTCTGGCTTGTAACGTCCATGACGCGCTACTTTTTCAGAATTCGGGAAGCTCTCCTGCAAGCCCTGGCCCACGACGTCGTCAACACTGCAAAAGCGGCCGCATACTCGGGGATGCTCATGATCTTCCCCGCCGTTCTGGTGATCACCACGCTCCTCTCGCAGGTTGAAGCGGGCCCCACCATGGTGGGACAGACGCGCTCCGTCCTCGAGCAGTTTATTCCGCCCGATACGCTCGACTTCATCCAGTCATCCCTCCAGATGCGTCACTACTACTCGCTGCAGGTCATCCTCTCCGCGACAACTCTCAGCGTCTTCGCCGGCCTCGGCGTCATGCTTTCGCTCATGGAGGGATTTCGCCGCGCTTACCAGCTCCCCCCTGAGGACTGGACCTTCTGGGGACGCCGCGGCCGTGCCTTGCTCCTCGTTCCCATTGCACTCATCCCTCTCGCCCTGGCCTCACTGGTCATTGTCTTCGGCCACGAAATCGAGCGATGGATGATCGATAACGCCGGCCACGAGCTTCTCTACATTGTCGTCTTTTTCTGGCGCATGGTGCGATGGGCGGTCACCTTCATTACCATCGCCACGGTGCTCACGGCTCTCTATCACTTCGGAACCCGCCGCACCGAGCACTGGCTTTGGGTTCTCCCTGGCGCTGTCGCGGGCACCATCATCTGGTTCCCGGCTACACTGGCCTATGGTTGGTACGTGACTAGTGTTAACAACTACACACGGCTCTACGGTTCCTTTGCTGCCGGCATCGCCACGCTGGTTTGGCTCTATCTCTCTTCCTTCAGCGTATTGCTGGGCGCGGAGCTCAACGGCGTCCTCTACTGGGAACGCCAAAATCAAACATTATTGAAGCCGTCTGCCCCCGAGCACGCGCAACTTGCTCGCTGACTCCACCACCTCATCTGTATCGCGCCACCATACCCCCACCGCATTCGCTTGTCCCTCGCCAGTTACAATAAAGACAGCATCGATCCTCTTTCCTATTTTTTCACTTTCTCAAAACTATTCTTCGCTTCATTTAAACCCGCACTGGAGCCCTCTTTATGCCCTTCGCCGATCTTACCTTGACCGAATCCCCGTCTCAGCGTCGCGCCAAGATTGTAGCTACGGTCGGGCCAGCCTCCAACACCGAGCCCCTGATTCGCGAGATGATCCGCGCTGGAGTGGACGTGTTTCGTCTGAACTTTTCGCACAGCACTCACGAGCGCAAGCTTGCCGTCATCCAGAAGATCCGCAATGTAAGCAAAGAAGAACATCGCCCCGTCTGCATCCTGGGCGATCTGCAGGGCCCCAAAATCCGCACCGCGCTCCTCAAAGACCACCAACCCGTTTTGCTCAAGGCTGGCCACCGGCTCACGATCACGCCCCGCGATATCCTCGGCACAGCCTCTGTCGTCGGCACCACCTTCAAAACGCTCGCCGAAAACGTTGAACAAGGCTCGCGCATCCTGCTCTCTGACGGCCTCATCGAGTTGCGCGTTCACGAGATCACCGGCGACGACGTTGTGTGCGACATCGTCAACGGCGGCATGTTGGGCGAAAGCAAAGGCATCAACCTTCCCGGCGTTCTCGTCCGCACTCCCTCACTCACTGAGAAAGATTCCGTCGACCTCGAGTTCGCCCTTAACCACGACTTCGACGCCATCGCCGTCTCCTTCGTGCGCACTGCCGAGGATGTCGCTCTCGTCCGCAATCGCGTCGCTGCTCACGGCGCCGACACCTGGATCATCGCCAAGCTTGAAAAGCCCCAGGCCGTCGAACACCTCGACGCCATCCTTCAGGTTTCCGACGGCATCATGGTGGCCCGCGGCGATCTCGGCGTTGAAGTCCCGCCGGAAAAAGTCCCGGCCATCCAGAAGCACATCATCCGCCGCGCCGCCGAGTACTCCAAGCCCGTCATCACCGCAACGCAGATGCTCGAATCCATGATTGAGAATCCGCGTCCCACCCGCGCTGAAGTCTCGGATGTGGCCAACGCCATCTACGATGGAACTGACGCCGTCATGCTCTCCGGCGAGTCGGCCGTCGGCAAATATCCCGTCGAGTCCGTCGCCATGATGGCGCGCATCGTCACTGAAACCGAAGTTCACATAAAGGAAACCGGCAGCGGCGTCTCCCACGAACATCGCAGCGGCCTCTCTATCCCGGAAACCATCTGCGAGGCCACGGCTCACGCAGCCGACGATCTTGACCTCCGCGCCATCGCCGTCTTCACTGAGTCGGGCTCTACCGCGCGTCAGCTTTCCAAGTACCACCCCAGCGCGCCTATCTTCGCCCTCAGCCCTCTCGATATCACCGTCAATCGCCTTAACTTGCTATGGGGAACCACGCCGCTCCGATGCCCGCGTGTCAACACCACTGAGGCCCAGGTCCACTGGGCCGAGACACTTCTTGAAAAAGGCGGCTACGTTCGCTCGCGCGAAGTGGTCGCCATCGTCGCTGGCACGCGCACCAAATCCGGCTCTACCAACTTCATGCGCCTGCACGCTTTGGGAGAAACCAATTCTGCCGGCTCACGCCACGCCGCCCATCACGCTACGGCCACGGCCCCCGCTGCCAACGGCGCCGGCAAAAAACGTCGCGTCTCCCGTTCCGCCAAAGTCGCCGAAGCGAGCGTTTGACCACGCAGTCAACACGCCCTCACACTCATTTTCTCCGCTGGTAGTATCCTGATTCGTTCCCCAAAAACAAGGATGCGGGCTGCGCTCCAGCCCGCATCGAGGGAGGAAACATGCCAGAAAGTCTGCTATCCCTAGCATTCCTACTGAAACTCGGGACCTTCGCTGCAGTCGCGTTCTTCATCTTTCTCATCGCCAATTCCATCATCAGCATCGGACCCACGCAGGTCGGCTTGGTGCGCAAGCGCTTTGGCGCAAGACTCGCCGGCGACAACCCCGTCGCCTTCCATGGCGAGGCCGGTTATCAGGCAGAACTTCTCATGCCCGGCCTGCGCTTCAAGTTCTGCCTGATCTACGCGGTGGCCAAGCATCCCTGGGTCCAGGTCCCCGCGGGGCAAATCGGCGTCGTCATCGCGCAGATTGGCGCGCCCACTCCGATCGGAGCAAAGTCGGGCGCCTACAAGCGCGAATTCGGCAACTTCACCGATATTTCCAGGTTTGTCGCCATCGGCGGACAGAAGGGGGTGCAGCGGCCTGTGCTTTCTCCCGGTATGCTCGCGCCCATTCATCCTGTGGCTTTTCTCGTCATCACCAAGCCGCAGGTCTTCGGTGTTCCCATCAGCGACACCTACCGCCAGCTTTCCGACTCCACGGGCCGTCTCACTTTCGCCGCCTTCGGGCTCGATGAGCGTCAGCTCGAAGTCACGCGCATTGCGCCGCGTCCCGCCGATGCGGGCAAAGTCGTCGATATGATCGGCATCGTAACCACACTTGAAGGCCAGCCCCTACCCGCCGGCTCTATTGCCAGCCGTCTCGGAACATTCGACGACATCGCGGAACTCGAATCGAAACCCGAGACCACCGACTTCCAACTCATCGCTGCCATCCTCGGCAGCAAAAACACACTGCACAACAACTACCAGGACTTCCAGCAATTCCTCGACGCCGGCGGCAAAATCGGCCTGCAGCACGACCCCCTTCTCTACGGCGCCTACAACCTGAATCCGTTCCTCGTCCGCGTCGAGCAGGTTCCAATGCTGGTGGTCGAACAAGGTCAGGTCGCTGTCATCAAAGCCTACGTCGGCCTTCCCACCCAGGACACCTCCGGCGCCGACTTCAAATTCGGTAGCCTCGTGCGCCCCGGCCATCAGGGCATCTGGCAGGAGGCCCTGCGCACCGGCAAGTACCCCATCAACCCGCGCATCTACGACGCCAAAGTCGTGCTCACCTCCATCCTCAAGCTTGACTGGGCCAAAGATGTCACTGGCGCCCACGGGCTCGACGCGCGCCTCGAGCCGATTATCGCCAAGAGCAACGAAGGCTTCGTCTTCTCCATCGACCTCCAGGTGCTCATCCACGTTCCCGATACCAAGGCTCCGCGCGTCATCTCCATGGTCGGCTCCATGGAGAATCTCGTGAATGAAGTCCTCCAGGCCGCCGTCGGTAATCTGTTCCGCGACAAGATCGGAGGCATGCAGGCGATCAAATTCATCCAAACTCGCCAAATCGTTCAGGAAGAGGCCTATGCCTACATCCAGAAGAAGCTCGCCGAGTATGAAATCGAAACTCGCGGCGTCTACATCCAGGATGTAATCTACCCACCTCAGTTGGTCACGGTGCTCACGGAGCGCGAAGTCGCTCACCAGGAAATCGAGACCTTCCGCATGCAGAAGCAGGCGCAGGACCAGCGCATCGAGACCGAGAAGGCGCGCGGCACCGCCGACATGCAGGCCCAACTCGCGCAGGCTGCGGTCGGTGTCGACATCAAGAAAAACAATGCCGAAGCCCGCAAGGCTGAAGCTGATGGTGAATCCACCTACATCGAACGCACCGGCACGGCTCAGGGTGCGCAGGTTCGCGCCATCGGCCTGGCACGAGCCGAAGCCTATCAAAAACAGGTTGAAGCACTGGGGCCGGGAGCTACCGCTCTGGTCAACGCAGTCGAGGCCCTGTCTCGAAGCAACGTCCCGTTCATGCCCAACACGCTCGTCGCGGGTGGCGGCGGTTCGCTGGGCGGTGTTTTGGAAGGATTGGGCGCGCTCCTGATGCAGAAGACGGGTCCCAACGGTGCTGCCGAGGTCGGGCAGCCGGTTCTCGCTCCGCCACCGCCGCACAAACCGGGCAAGGAACAATAGCCGCAACCGCACAAAACAAGGCCCCGGCTGAATCGCTCTATACACGATCAATCGGGGCCTTATTCTTTCCGGCTGCTGCCGGACCATTCACTTGAGACGTTCAACAGTTCGGTCGCTGCGACCCTACCGTCCGCCGAACCCGCCATCATCGTCACCATCGCCGCCCGGCGCAAACGAAACGCCGCGCAGCGCCTCGCCGGATTCCGCCGTGCGCAGTGTAAAGAACTTCTCGCTGGCCGCGCCACTCGCAGTGGTATTCGCTAATTTGTCGGTAATCACCACCAGCTTGTCAGGGTCGGCGCCCGCATCGCCCCCGCCGCTCACCGTCGACGTCACGGCCCAAACCGTTGCCGTCCCGTCGCGATTTACCTTGCCTGCAATGTTGCGCAGTCCATCTGTCGCAGGCGCCCAGGGAAGATTCGTTGCCGTGTTGGTACCCGTCGGATAGCCGCGCACTCTGTACGGCGTGCCCAGATCGAGACCCTTCTGCAGGGTGTAGGCCAGCTTCCAGGTCTTCGTCGACGAGTCGAATACCCACTTTTCAAGACCGGCCAGCGTTTGGCCCGCGGCATCGGTATAAGTATTCGTCGCAGCGTCATAAGTAGTAGTGCCGTCGCCTTCATCGGCCACATAGAGCGTATTGGCATCCGCAAACCACAGACCAAATGGGAAATTCACCGGATTGCCGTTCTTGTTTGAAAGCGTCGGGAAACCGGCCAGCACGCACATGTTGCTCGGCAATCCATTACTTTGCACCGTGGAGGGATTGTAGGCAAGCGGCATGGTTGGCAAAGTCGCGGTTGCTGACGGCAGTCCCACGCCGCTGGGGCAGGCCGTGCCGGTCGTGTCGACGAAATACACCGTATTCACGCCGTTACCGCCGCTGCCCTTGGTGAAGTACACCACCTTGTTGAAGATCGTCATGCCGCGGAAGTTGTCGTCCTTGCCGATCTTGTCGGCCTTGTCGCCTAACTGCGTCACGCTGAAGCTGCCTACCGGAGTCGGCATGCCCGGCGCCTGTTTATCTTCCCGCTGATCCACGAAATCGAAGATCTGCGCTCCCGCTCCCAGCACCACGCCCGTCGGCTGCGGATTGCTCCCGTTCCCCGCATTCCCCGCACTATAGAAAACCGGGTTTCCGCTGGTATTGTTCAGAATCACGGCGCGGCCGTTATTCCCGCTGTACGCATTCGTCTCCGTGAAGTCGAAGTTCCCCCAGCGGTCAACGCGGGCTGCGGCACGGTAATACGCGCTCGGAACCGGGTTCGTCGCATCGATCACCGCAGGCGTATTCGAATTGGAAACGTCGATCGTGTTCACTGGCGCCACATAGCCCATGAAGTCCAGGTAACGTCCGTCGGTGGAAAGATGCAGCTCCAACTCCGACTTCGAGCTGAAGCTGGTCACCAGTTGATCGCTCGTACTGGAAATCCCGTGCATCAGATTGTTGGGAACTTCGATCGTACCCAGCGGCCAGCCCCACGGCGTCATCTGGTCCAGGAAGATTCGCGACGTAATACCGAAGCTTCCATCGACGCCGTCGTTATTGAAGACGAAGGGATAAGTGCCGTCACTCACCGCTGAAACGCAATTGCCGGCCGTACATCCCGGCGGCAACTGTTCACCCACCGTCACGTTGCCCGCGCGATTGTCATACACTGTGCGGCTCACAACAAGATTGCCGGGAATGAACTGAAAGGGCCGATGGTCGTCGCGATCGCCCTCGAAGCCCTGTGCGACAAGGCCGACGGGAACTGCAAGGATCACCGCGAAAAACATGGCAGAAACACGGCGCAACCGTTGTGAGCGAGCGCCGCTGGACGCATGGAATTGCATCGGGGAAACCTCCTGGGGATTCTGAATTGGTTTGGGGCTGAATTAACTGTGAATCTTGTACCGGGAGGAACCGTAACAGGCGGGAATGAACGGAAGATGAAAAAGCTTTGGAAAAGATCTGACGACCGCCCACCTGTGCTTCGTCGTGGACTTAGCATCGATTTGCAGTTCGCCGGCCGCTTTTCGAAGAGGAGGTTGCGTGTTGAACCTGGAAGGACTCAACTGCGGTGAACTCCCGGACGGGCAGCACCGAAACACACTTCTGCTTCCGGGCCTTGTTGTTCTCTCGGTCCCTTGTTCCCTGCTTTAATCGTCGTCCGGCGGGCCCGAGTCGTCCTCGTGGATCAGTTGATCCGTCGTCACTTTGGTCGCAAGCGGCGCGAACGCCGCCACCTTCTGGCTGTAGTCGAAGCAATCCGCAAATACATCGGACCCCGCGTCTCGCGTCCCCAGAGTGCCCAGGTTGAAATTGTTTTCGATAAATTTGATAAACCCGGCCGCCGTGTGCATTTTGTGCGTCACGTATCCATGCTTCGCCCACGGCGAAATAATCAGCAGCGGCACGCGGAACCCAGGCCCCATATCGTCCATCTTGGGCGGAATCACATGGTCGTACCATCCGCCCCAGTCGTCCCATGTAACAAATATCGCCGTCGAGTTCCAGTATTGGCTTTTGCCAACCGCGTTCACGATCGAAGCCACCCAGTCCGGCCCTTCCGTGCCCGATCCTGGATGGTCCGAATGCGCCCAGTCGGGCACGATCCACGTCACCTGTGCCAGCTCGCCGTGCTGAATGTCGATGATTGCACGGCTCGACGGAGAGATCACATTGTCATTCCAGTCTTTGCTGTAGCGAATGTGTCGCACAGCATCGTACGCCGAAAGAATGAAGTAGCTGTCGCCGCTCGACGGAGCGTAGTACCGCCACGTCACGCCCTTCTCGTCCAGCAGATCCGCGATGGTCTGGTAGTCGAAGCAGGGAAACACCCCCGGCAGTATCGTCCCATCCGGGCCTAACAGCGGCGCTGTAGTACCGGGCGATGCGTCGCATCCCCACTTTGAGCCGCCGGGATTTCCCGCCACATTGGCCGATTGCCCGGCAATCATGTACTGGTGCGCAACAAAGCTCGGGCCCGTATTCGACTGGAACATCCGGTCGCCAATCACGTACTGCCTCGCCAGCGTCCAATATGGCTCTGTATCCTTCTCGGGAACATAGGAGTACGGCAGCGTGGACGGGCTCCCGCCATTCCGCTCGAAGCCGTCCATCTTGCCCTGGTTCCAGTCCTGCCACCAATTCAAGTGCGAGTGCTCCAGGCTTCGTGAGTCGCCCAGCCCCACCGGCTTCAGTGGAATCGTCTTTCCGTTGCTCATCCCCGTCTGCACGGTGTCGGCGCCCGGAAATCCGTTGAACAGATTATCGAAGGAGCGGTTCTCCTGCATGATCACGACAATGTGGTCGATAGGCGAACCGGCAACCGGAGAAACCGTATCTTCCGGTACAGGCGGCGACGGGCTCAGGAGGAACGACGCGTTGCAGCCGCTTAGCCAGCCCATCAGAGCCGCGCTCGCTGCTGCGAGGCAAATCGATGCCACCGCGCTCCTGCGGTGTTTTGTCGCTACGGTTCGCACGCTCTGCAACCAAGACAATCTCCCAATCCCCATGGGATACCGTTCTCCGATTCGATCGAGGTTATCGTTTCTTGTCGAATATTCCAGTGATTGTAGTCACCCACGAATGTTTCGCCAAGTCATTTCAGTCAGTTACGACACCATTCTCTGGTACCCGGCTCCGGTTACCGGCACGGGTCCCGGGCCGTATGCACTTCGACTCGCGAATCCCAAAACGTGCGGCCCAGGCCTCTACCACACCTTGCCCATCGCGCACAAGACTTGCATTTTCTCCGCATCGCCCCTAGTATCCGCATTAGAAACCGGCCTGCAAAGCAGGTGGGTGATCAACGCTGGTTGAACCAACATTCATTGAACAGGGGCTCGACTCGAAAAATCGGTTCTGTGTGCAGTGTCCGCCAGTCCGGAATGCCTAATGAACCGCGGAGAGCTCCACCGTCTTAGGACGGGTTCACCGGCGCATTGCCCACGGCCCAGCGGGTCGGCTTTCTATTGCTCACCAAAATCCTCTCTGACGTTCTAAGTCAGCTCTCCGCAGCCAACTTGCTGACCCGCCGACTCGCCTTGCCTTATCCTGTCTTCAAGTGCATCCGGTTCTCTTTCACATCGGATCGGTCGTGATCCCCACCTACGGCGCTTTCGCCGCTTTGGGTGTGGTGGTCGCCCTTGTCTTCGCGCAGCGCACCGCCCGCATCGTCGGCGTCGACGCAGCCAGGGTTTGGAATCTCTGCATCCTCAGCCTCTTTGCCGCCCTCGTTGCTTCGCGGCTGCTTCTGGTCGTAGCCAACTGGAGTGCTCTTCGCCTTCACCCCGCATGGCTGCTCGGTCTCGCCATGGTGCACCATCCGTTGCTGGCGGCCACCGGAGCGCTGGCCTGCGCCGGCTGCGCAGCATGGTATGCGCGACGCAGCAATCTGCCCCTTCGCGCTACGGCCGACGCCCTGGCTCCCGCACTCGCCCTCGGCCTTGCCTTTGAACAGCTCGGCGCGCTGGCCTCTGGATCGGGCTATGGTGTAGATGCCCCGCCCGGCCTGCGCTGGGCGGTTACCTACACCAATCCCCTCGCCGCCATCTGGAGCGGCGCGCCGCTCGGCTTTCCACTTCACCCCGTTCAGGCATACGCCGCCGTCGCCTTCCTCACCGTCGCCATTCTTCTCTACGTCTGGCTGCCCTTCGAGCGTCGGCAAGGCGACGTCGCCGGCTTCTGCCTGCTCGGCCTTGCGATCGCCATCTACATCACCGAACTCTGGCGCGACCACGCTGGCCGCGGCGCGCTTCTTCACGGTGCCATCGATGGACCCCAGATCGCCGCCGTCCTCATGGTGCTGGCCGGCGCGCTCGTTCTCCGCGAGCGCAAATCCGGGCGCCGCGCCCAAACCCCGCTCGCCTCTGCGATCCCCGCCACTCCCACCACCCCGCCAGATCCGGCTCCTCCTGCATCTCCGGAACCGGGCGCCAGAGGCTCCGCATGAACTCTCTGCGCGCGCCATCGAGCGCCTCGCGTGCCATCGACGTCCCCGCTGAAGCCCGCGGCCTGCGCCTTGATACGTTTCTTGCCGCGTTCCTTACCGCCAGCCTCCAAACCGTCAGCCGCAGCCGCGTGCAGCTCCTCATCGACCAGGGCGACGTGCTCGTCAACGGCACTCGCTCGAAACCCTCACTCAAGCTGCGCGGCGGCGAGCACATAGTCATTACCGGCGAGCCTCATCCCGCACCACTCAAAGCCGTACCTGAGAACATACCGCTCGACGTCGTCTATGAAGACGACGACCTGGCCGTCGTGAATAAGCCGGCCGGCATGATGGTCCACGCCGGCGCGGGCCAATCCGACGATGCCCGCAGCCGTGGCACTCTTGTCAACGCTCTGCTTCACCGCTTCCAGTCGCTCTCCTCCACTGGTGGCGATTTACGTCCCGGCATCGTCCATCGCCTCGACAAAGACACCAGCGGCCTCATCGTCGTAGCCAAAAACGACCGGGCTCACGCCGCTCTCGGCGCTTTGTTCTCCGGCCGGCACATCCGCAAAACCTACATCGCCCTTGTGCACGGCTCCGTCCCGCGCGACAAAGGCACCATCACCGCACCTGTCAGCCGCGATCCCGTTCGTCGCACGCGCATGTCCACGCGGCCCAGCGAACACACCCGCTCCGCAATCTCTCACTACGAAGTCGTGCGCCGCCTCACCACCCGCTTCGGCAAATTCACCTTACTGCGCGTCCGCATTGAAACCGGCCGCACCCACCAGATTCGTGTTCACATGGCATCTCTCGGCCATCCTGTTGTCGGCGACACGCTCTACGGCGCTCCCGCCCAGTTGGCCGCGCAAATCGCCGCACCGCAATCAGGAACCGCGCGCACCAGGACCGATCCCGAGCGCATCCGCCTGGGTCGCAACTTTCTCCATGCCGCTCAGCTTGAATTCACACATCCCCTCGCCCGCAAACCGCTTGCGCTCGAAGCTCCCCTCCCTGACGAGCTGACCGCTTTCCTCTGTCGCCTTGAATCCGTCTAAGCCATATCTGTCGCCAACTTCGGCACGCTCTGCGGCTTGCTGACAAAAGTACCCTGCCCGTCAACCCCCATCGCTCCGCTCGAAAGCACAGCGATTGCTAAAATGAAGCAGTGATGATCAAACACCTTCCCACTCCGCCCGCGACGGTCCGTCGTTGTGGGTATTGGCTTGGCGTTCTCGCTCTCGTGGCGTCCCTCGGCGTAGTCGCCCTTACACAGCAACCCGCCCCAGGCACTCCTGCTAAGGCAGCCACAGTCGCACCGCCTGCGCAGAATCCCGCTCAGCCGCCGGCGCAATCCACGCCATCCGACTCGGGCACCCCCTACAAGTTGCCCCCCATCATCGTCAACGAGGTTCCCCTGATCTTCACCGTCACTGACAGGCACGGGCACTACATCCCCAATCTGAACCAAAACGACTTCGCCCTGCTCGATGATCAGAAAGCGCCTGAGAAAGTCGATTCGTTCCACCAGCAGATCAATCTTCCACTGCGCGTAGGAATCGTCATCGACGCCAGCTCCTCCATCCGCTCGCGCTTCCAGTTCGAGCAACAGTCGGCCACCGAGTTTCTCTTACAGGTGCTCAAAGGGCGCAGCGACCGCGCCTTCGTCATGGGATTCGACGTCACGCCAACAGTCACCGCCGACTGGACCAATAACATGGATGCTCTGGAGACCGGCGTCAACAAGTTGAGCCCCGGCGGCGGCACCGCGCTCTTCGATGCTGTCTACACCGCCTGCCGCAACAAAATGCTCACCGAGCGCGGCCCTGAGCCTGTGCGCAAGGCCATCATTCTCATCTCCGACGGCGACGACAACCAGAGCCGCGTCTACTTGCAGGAAGCCATCAAGGAATGCGAGCGCGCCGAAACCATCATCTACGCCATCAGCACAAACTGGACACCCAGCCGCGGCCCCGGCGATAGGGTTCTGCAGGAACTCACTGAGGAAACCGGCGGTGAGCCCTTCTGGCCGCCCTCGGTTCAGGAGATGGCAGTGAGCTTCAAGAGCATCGAGGAGGAGCTTCGCAGCCAGTATGAGCTCGTCTATACGCCGGCTGATTTCAAAACCGATGGCGCGTTCCGAACTATCTACCTCTATTGCTACGACCGCAAATACCAGGTGCATGCTCGTAAAGGCTACTTCGCCACCGGCCAGTAGCAGCCGCGCAACCCTCCCGCAGTCATCCTTAAACTCGACCACTGAGCGCGGCCCTCGCCGCGCTCTTTAACTCTCCACTCCAAATTATTTGCACCGCGTCCTGTTTCGGCACTGCCTCGGGCCGCTCCTTCCTAATTTGAATTGCCCCGTCATTCTCTCGCCATCTGCCTCACCTGTTCAGCCCTTTTCCGCGATCAACTAGAGAGAGACAGCTAAAAGTTTCTCACTCAGGCGCGCCGTCTCGCTCCGGCGCAGCCTTTCATCGCACAGGAGGGGCGAATCCGTACGGCTGGCATGAGTACCTCAGGAAATGCGATGCGTAAAGTGGAGAAGATTCGGTGATTCGCCAGGCAATCTCGTGCGATATCTGTGGAACGGAGAAGCGGCAGACCAACCATTGGTTCGTCGCCTACGAACAAGCTGGAGAACTGCGCGTCAGCGGCTGGACCTCGCGCCACCGCCTTCGCACCGACTCTAAGCACCTCTGCGGGCAAACCTGCCTGCACAAGCTCGTCGACGAGTTCATGGCGAAATCAATCGCCGTGCGCGTACAGCCTCCTGCGGATGAAGTCGAATCCGAGCCGCGTCTGTCGGCGCCACCCATTGACGCCAGCTTGACCTCTGCCGCAGCCTACGATGAGCCTGAATCGTCGGTCCGTCTGATCACGCCGCCCGCTCCCGTCCCTCCCAAGCCTCTAGCCCGGCCTCAGCCCGAACTCGTCATCACGCCGCCTCGTCCGCAACCTGAAGACATGCCGCCCGCTCCCACCGAGCATTCGCGCTACTCCTCGCGCAGTTGGCGCGCCGAAGCCTGGGAACGCGAACGTGCCCGCGAACTCCGTGCCGCCGGCAATCATCCCGACATCGCGGCCCGTCGCCGAACGAACGCTTAGTCCGCACTCCAAAAGGAGATTCCAAATGATCATCGACGCGATTCTCACAATCCTGGCTCTGCTGCCACTACAGATCAGAAGAAGCAACCCTTCACGAAGACTGCTGCGCCTCGCAATTGGCTTGCCGTGCGATTGACCCAGTTTCGCGGAAAGCTTCTCGCGACTACGCCGACACACCTGCATTGGCGACGATGCGAATAAAGTCGCTCTCTCCAAGAATGCGTATATGCTGCCCTCTGCTGATGAGCTCTTCAGCCTTTCGATGTTTTGAGCTCTTATCGTATCCTGCCAGTCTTCGAAGGTCCTGATCTCCTACGACCAGGATAGTCGTATGTTTTGTAACACCATCGTCCACGCAGCATCCGCCTTCCGCAGCCGCCTCTGCCGCCTCCTCTCGCGAGATCGACAGAGACCCTGTGAACACGACTACCTCTCCGAAGAGCTTGCCCTCCGGATTCCCGTTTCTTTTGACAGGCGCCGGAAATGGCGCTCCACTGTGCCCAACGTGGCTTGGCGAGTGAATTGGCCGCCTCGCACGGATAAGCCATTCCTCCGGACTTAGACCTGTATCTGCAATCGCACGCAGTAGCACCAATCCAGCACAACGAGCGTCTTCAAGCGCATCGTGTGCGCGATATGTTATTCCCAAGCGTGTCGCGACTTTGGATAAGCCACAGCCAAAACCGGCGAAATCTGGCCACGCGATCCTAGCCACTCTCGCTGAATCGAGCCATCTGCACTCACACTCGGTCAGATTCGAACGCAGGCAGGCGCGTTCGAGAGCCGCACGGTCGAAAGGTGTATGGGATACCACAATCATCTCCTCTAAACGGGAGGCGATCTGCGGAAAGACGGTTCTCCAGTTCGGCGCGTCCTGCACACGGTTTTCATCTATGCCGTGGATTGATACGTTGAATCGGCTGAAATAGTCTTCCGGGTTGACCAACGACTCCCACGCTTCAACCAAACTGCCATCACGGAACGATACGATACCGACTTGGCAGATGCTGGATAGATCGGGATTGGCGGTTTCTACGTCAATAACCACAAAATCCATGCCCGCACTTCCTCGGCAACTCGGACGACAGGTAAAGGAGATTTGTCTGATTATCGCTCAGAAGTACGAATGGTTTTACGACGCGAGCATC
>Ga0335076_10004139_pt1 | contig 14637 bp, 15 predicted proteins | sample Lox_Sample_25_FD_206717 | JGI IMG/M metagenome (GOLD analysis project Ga0335076, IMG submission 206717) | Soil microbial communities from Loxahatchee National Wildlife Refuge, Florida, United States - Lox_Sample_2.5 | ecosystem: Environmental > Terrestrial > Soil > Wetlands | place: USA... | reverse complement strand
GTTCTTGTCAGCCGTTCTTGCCGCTACCCGGGCCGCCGCCGTGCGCGTGCTGACCCCGGCCGCCCTGGTCGGCCTGTGGCCGGCACCGATGCCGCCGGGCAAGGGATCTCCGCCGCCGGGGTCACGGCGCGCCGGCTTAGTCCCGGTCTGGGCGGCCGGCAGGCGGTCTGACCGCCGACACGGGGTGGACCGCTGGCAACACGTTCCGCAGAATCGTTTGGGGGTAGTGACGGGCAAGCTGGGCGGCGAAGGGCCCCCGCGGCCAGGAAGGCGACGCGATGGGCGGGCTCAAGCCAGAGGTGGACGCGGGCGAGGTAGGCCTGGACCCGGGCCGGCTGGACCGGCTCGACCGGCATTTCGCCCGCTACGTGGATGACGGCCGACTGCCGGGCTGGCTGGTCACGGTGAGCAGGCGCGGCCGGCTGGCCCACGTGTCCTGTTGCGGGTGCCGCGACATCGAGGCCGGACTGCCGGTGGAGGCGGACACCCTGTGGCGGATCTACTCGATGACCAAGCCCATCACCTCCGTCGCCGCGATGATGCTGTATGAGGAGGGCGCGTTCGAGCTCACCGACCCGGTCAGCGCGTTCATCCCGTCGTTCGCCGGCCTGCGCGTGTACGCGGGCGGCCCTGACCTGCGGCCGGTCACCACCGCAGCCGCCGGGCCGGTGCGGATCTGGCACCTGCTCACCCACACCGCGGGCCTGACCTACGGGTTCCACCGGGTGCATCCGGTGGACGCCATGTACCGGGCCGCCGGGTTCGAGTGGTCGTCGCCTCCCGCGGTGGACCTGGCGCAAGCCTGCGACATCTGGGCCGGCCTCCCGCTGCTCTTCGAGCCGGGGACGGAGTGGAACTACTCGGCGGCCACCGACGTCCTCGGCCGGGTGATCGAGGTCGTCTCCGGGCTTAGCCTCGACGAGTTCATCACGGCCAGGATCCTGCGTCCGCTGAGCATGACGGACACCTCGTTCTGGGTGGACGACCGTGATGCGGGGCGGCTGGCCGCCCTGTACACGCCGGGCGCGGACGGGAAGGCGTCCAGGCTGGACGCCCTGGGCGACGCGGCCAGGGCGCGCCCGTCGATGCTGAGCGGGGGCGCCGGACTGGTGTCCACGGCCGCCGACTATCACCGGTTTACCCAGATGCTGCTGCACCGCGCCGCCAGCCCGGCCGGGGAACTGGACGGCACTAGGCTGCTGAGCCCACACACGGTCGGCTACATGACCCGCAACCACCTTCCCGGTGGTCTCGACCTGGACACCTTCGGCAGGCCGCTGTACGCCGAGTTCCCGTTCCGCGGGGTGGGCTTCGGCCTTGGTTTCGCCGTGACCATCGATCCCGTGCCGGGCAAGGTGGTCTGCTCGGCGGAGGAGTTCTCCTGGGGCGGCGCGGCCAGCACCGCGTTCTGGGTCGACCCGGCGCAGGAGCTGACCGTCTGCTTCTTCACACAGCTGCTTCCCTCCAGCGCCTACCGGCTCCGCCCGCAGCTGCGCCAGCTCATCTACCAGGCACTGACCGACTGACCGGGGTCCCGGTCACCCGGCGTCAGTCGCACGGACCGCCGGCCAGCCAGCGGGCGCCCCGCTGGTAGACCGCCTCAACCTCGGGCCCGGCCAGCCCAGGCATGTCGGTCTTGACGTCGTAGCCCGCTTCGACCTGGAGGTAGGCCAGGTGGCGGTAGCCGCCGGGGAACCGGGCGAGCGTGGCGGGGGAGAGCTCGACCCGGGCGGCCGGGTCAACCGGATCCATCCGGTCCTTCTCGTAGATCGGCTGGCGCAGCACGATCCCCCAGCGCCCGTCGCGGCGTTCCAGGAAATCGTAGAAACGCCCGGTGCACACCACGTCGCACAGCACGCCGTGGACCAGCCCGCGCTGGGAGATCGTCATCTTCGTCTGCGCGATGGCCCGGTCGCCCGCCAGGTCGGCCGACATCCCGCCCAGGAAGTGCAGGATGCTCACCCCGCGCGCTAAGCCTTCCTGGCTCACCCGGATGAAATCGCCGGCCGGCCCCTGGAACCAGGTGGCCATCATCCTGCCGTCGGGGTGCCAGACGGTCCGGAAGCGCTCCCAGTCGCCGCTGTCCCGCCACACCACCCAGTTTTCGACCAGCTCACGTATGGCCTGACGGTCCGCTGCCGGGTCGCTCATGGGGTCTGCCTTTCCGGCTCCGTCCCGCGCGGAGCACCGCCGTTTGGCACCGCCGGGGTGATCGTGCCTGGCTACGATGATGGCAGCAGCGGGAAGCGCGTGTCAGGACGAGGGAAGACGGGCGCTGTTCCCGGCGACGGGCCGGAGCTGAGATGCGGCCAAGGGCCGTACGCTCCGGTCCCCACGCACACCGGACACCCGCCCGATCACCGACCGGGCCAAGGAAAGCCTGTTCAACATCCTCACCCCCCGCATCCTCGGCAGCTCGTTCCTCGACCTGTTCGCGGGCACGGGCGGCGTGGGCATCGAGGCGCTCAGCCGGGGAGCCGCACACGCCACCTTCGTCGAGAGCGCGGCCAGCGCGCTGGCGGATATCCGGCACAATCTCGACGCGACCCACCTGGCGGCCAGGGCGGAAGTGATAGGCGCGGATGTGTTCGCCTACCTCCGCCGCCCCCCGGCGCCGTTCGATGTGATCTTCGTGGCGCCGCCGCAGTGGCGTGGGCTGTGGACGCGGACGGTCCAGCTGCTCGACCAGCGGCCGGGCTGGCTGGCCCCGGACGGGCTGATCGTGGTGCAGCACGATCCGTCCGAAACCGCCGACGTACCGCTCCGCCGACTGGGGGCGGCCGGCGAGCGGACCTACGGCCGCGTCCGCTTCACCTTCTTCGGCCATGCGCAAACCGCCGAGTCCGGATTAACAGGCCAGGGCCAGCAGCCCACGTCAGCAGGCCCGGTCAGCGGCCTGGCGCCTCCGGGGGCGGCTGGGCGGGCCCGGCCGGGCAGTCGTACAGGATGACCGTGACCGCGCGGGCCGTCTCCACTCCGGGGTTCACGTAGCGGTGGGGCATGGACGACGGGAAGTCGATGCTGTCACCGGGTTTCAGCAGGTACGCCTCGAACCCGATGGTGATCTCCAGGCACCCGCTCATGACCAGGACCATTTCCGTCCCGGGATGGGTGAACTGGCGCGGGTGGGACTCGGCGCCCGGCTCATAGACCAGCTCGAAGAAGTCGAGGTGATCCAGCGTGCTGCGGGTCAGCCGCTCCCAGCGCACGCCGCCCTCGATGTCGATCACCGCCCGGCCGCCCCGGCGCACCACGTAGCGGCCATCGGCGGGCGCCGATCCCTGGCCCGCCCCGGGCGGGGTGCGGCCACCGGCGTCGCCGCGCCCGGCCGGCCCGGCTGCTCCCGGTGGCCCGTCCGGGCCGGCGTCGGCCGCGGCCGGCTGTGCCGGCTCGCGGAAAAACGCGTCGACCGGCACGTCCAGTGCCTGGGCGATGGCGAACAGGGTGGATACCGAAGGGCGGGACAGGCCCCGCTCGATCTGGCTGATCAGGCTGGGCGTGACCCCGACCTCACGGGCGAGCCCGGCCACCCGCATCCCGCGCCGGTTGCGGTGCACGGCCAGGCGGCGCCCGATGTCGCCGGCCAGGTCGGTGCCGGCCTGCGCGCGCGGTCCCGGTCCCGGCTCGGCCGGACCGGCTGGCCCGCCGGGCGGCGGGCCGCCCTGGCCGGCCGCGGCGGCGGGATCGGTAGTCACGCTCACGTCTGACATGGTGCTTGAAGGCTACTGCACCGGCCTGCACCATCCGCTCCGGGGTTCCCCGCGGCGTTTAGTGCTGCTATCGTCCCAGGCTGAGAACGCCTGCTTCACTTATCGTCACTGAACGGGCAGCTTCGTGCGGCCTGACGACCTGAGGAGCCCCCGTGGCGCCAGGAACGGATCGCGGGCAGCACACGGCGCCGGCGTCCGCCGACGCGGCCATGGTCATCGAGCGGGACGTGCCGGTGCCGGCGAGCGACGGCGTGGTGCTGCGGGCCGACGTGTTCCGCCCGGACGGGCCGGAGCGCTACCCGGTGATCCTGAGCTACGGCCCCTACGCGAAGGGGCTCGCTTTCCAGGAGGGATACGCCGACCAGTGGCGGCTCATGACGGAACAGCACCCGGACGTCGCCCGCGGGTCGAGCAACGTCCACCAGAACTGGGAGGTCGCCGACCCGGAGAAGTGGGTGCCGGACGGCTATGCCTGCGTCCGGGTGGACTCACGCGGGGCGGGCCGCTCGCCGGGCTCGCTCGACCCTTTTTCGCCGCGGGAGACCCAGGACCTGTACGAATGCATCGAGTGGGCGGCGGCCCAGCCGTGGAGCACCGGGAAGGTCGGCCTCAACGGCATCTCCTACTACGCGATGAACCAGTGGCACGTGGCCGCGCTGCACCCGCCGCACCTGGCCGCGATGTGCGTGTGGGAGGGCGCCGCCGACCTGTACCGGGACGGCACGCACCACGGCGGGATCCTCTGCTCGTTCTGGACCAACTGGTACGACAAGCAGGTCACCGTGGTCCAGCACGGGGTCGGGGAGCGCGGCCCGCGGCACCCGGTCACCGGGGAACCCGTCGCCGGCCCGGAGACCCTCACCGATGCCGAACTGGCCGCCGCGCGGGTGCCGCTCGGCGAGCTGATCCGCTCCCACCCACTCGACGATGAGTTCTCCCGGGCCCGGTCGGCGGACTGGGACCAGGTCACCGTCCCGTTGCTGACCGCGGCCAACTGGGGCGGCCAGGGCCTGCATACCCGCGGCAACTTCGAGGGGTTCATCCAGGCCGCCTCACCACATAAGTGGCTCGAGGTGCACGGCCTGGAGCACTGGACCCATTTCTACACCGACTACGGGGTGGACCTGCAGAAACGGTTCTTCGCCCGCTTCCTGCACGGTGACGACAGCGGCTGGCGGGACCAGCCGCCGGTCCAGTTGCAGGTCCGCCGGCTGGACGGGTTCACCCAGCGGGCCGAGCAGGAGTGGCCGCTGGCCCGCACCGCCTGGCGGCGGCTCTACCTGCGGCCCGGCTCCGGTGAGCTGAGCCAGGCGGCCGGCGCCAGCCAGGAGCGCCTGTCCTACCGCGCGGACTCCGACGGGGTCACGTTCATCGCGCCCCCGGCCGAGCAGGAGACCGAGATCACCGGCCCGGTCGCGGCCCGCCTGTTCGTCTCCTCCACCAGCACCGACGCCGATCTGTTCTGCGTGCTGCGGGTGCTGCGCCCGGGCGGCCGGGAAGTCACGTTCCCGGGCGCCATCGACCCCTACACCCCGGTCGCCCAGGGCTGGCTCCGGCTGTCCCACCGCAAGCTCGACCCGCAGCGGAGCACCGCCTACCGGCCCTACCACAGCCACGACGAGATCCAGCCGCTCACCCCGGGCGAGATCTACCAGGCCGACATCGAGATCTGGCCGACCAGCGTGGTCCTCCCGCCCGGGTACCGGGTGGCGCTGACCGTCCGCGGCCGCGACCACGAGGTCCACCGTCCCGGGGCCCCCCGGCTGGGCTCGTTCAAGAACGAGATGACCGGCTGCGGCCCGTTCCTCCACGACGACCCGGTGGACCGCCCGCCGCACCTCACCGGCAGCACGCAAACCCTCTGGCATGGTTCCGGCCGGCTCTCCTATCTGCTGCTTCCGGTCATCCCGGCCGGCTGATGGCATCCCGGCCAGGTGAGATGAGCGATATGAGCCAGACCTTCAAGGTGGTCGTGACCGACCAGGTGTTCCCCAGCATCGCGACCGAGACCCAGCTGCTGGCGGCGATCGGCGCCCGGATCGAGGTCGCCGACGGCACCCCGGAGGGCGTTGCGCGCATCGGTGGTGACGCGGACGCGCTGCTCAACACGTACCTGCCGATCACCGGCCAGCTGCTGGCCCGCCCGACCCGGGCCTGCTCCCCGGCGACCTGGCCGGCCTGCTGGTCACGCCGCATGTGGCCTACTACTCAGAGGAATCGATCGCTGAATCACAGCAGAAGGCGGCGACCCAGGTCATCAAGGTCCTGACCGGCGGCCAGCCCGATTACCCGGTGCGGCCCTAGTATTCCGTGGCCCTCATCCCCGGGCCGCCATGAGAAAGGACGGCAGTGCATGAAGGAAGCGTTCGGTGGCCTGAGCACGGACTGGAAGGAAGGCATCAACTGGGCCGCGGTCCGGGCCTGGCGGCTGCAGCGGGCACGGGAGGCGATGGCCCGGCACGGCCTGGGGGCGCTGCTGCTGTTCTACGACGAGAACATGCGGTACGTGTCGTCCACCTACACGCCGGGCTGGAACCGGCTCAAGCCCGGCCTGCGTTACGTCGTGCTGTGCGAGGGCCGGGAGCCGATCGTGTACGAGCAGGGCGACATCGGCATCCACCTGAAGGCGCACAACCCGTGGATCCCGCCCCAGAACGTGCGCCACTCCTACTCGTGGATCAAGGGCGCGGCGGGCCCGGCCTCACAGAGCCAGGTGGCCAAGTTCACCACCGCCCTGGTCGCCGATCTGGAGGACGCCGGCGTGCTGGACAAGCCGCTCGGGGTCGATTTCATCGACATCAACATGATCCCGGCGTTCCAGAAGGCGGGGGTCTCCTGGGCCGACGGCATGACCCCCATGATGGAGGCCCGGTCGATCAAGAGCCCGGACGAGCAGAAGGCCTCCCGCATCGTCGGCGCCATCTGCGACTCGCTGCACTACGAGTTCACGCAGTTCCTGCGGCCGGGGCTGACCGAGAACGAGGTGGCCGCGTTCGGCTTCGAGTACCTGTACAACATCCCCGGGATGGAGGACGTGGAGGACATCATCGTGTCCTCCGGGCCGAATGCGTGGCCGAACTGGCGCAACTTCTCCGACCGCATCATCCGCCCCGGCGAACTGGTCATCGTCGACCTGGCCGCGCTCACCTGGAACGGGTTCAAGTCCTGCGTCTACCGCACCTACTGCGTCGGCGGCACGCCGACCGACGAGATGAAGCGGTACTACGACACCGCCCACAAGTGGCTGTGGGACGCGATCGAGGTGGTACGCCCGGGCGTGACCACCCGCGACATCGCCTCGAAATGGCCCTCGGCCAAGGAGGCCTGGGGCTATGAGGAGGAAGACCAGGCCGCCGCGAACCTGTGGGGCCACGGCCTCGGCCTGGCCCAGTACGACCGGCCGGTCATCTCCCGGATCTGGTCCCTGGACTACCCGGAGGAGATCAAGCCGGGCATGGTGTTCGCCTTGGAAACCCAGCACGGCAAGGTGCATGAGTTCGGCGTGCGCCTCGAGGAGATGCTGCTGGTGACCGACGAGGGGCACGAGCTGCTCTCCTCGTACGCCTCCGACCAGATCATCAGCGCCGGGTGAGCGCGCCTCCGGCGCCGCGGCTGCTTCCGCTGGGCGGCGAGATGACCCGTGCGGCGCGAGCTGTCGGGCCGCCCGGTCAACCGCTGCTTAACGAGGCTGCGTGGCTCCGCGGAACCGCAGGGCTGGACGAGCCCGCCCGGCTGGCGGGGGACAAGGCGGCGCGGCTCGCCCTGGCCGCCAGTGCCGGGCTTGCCGTGCTGCCCGGGTGGGTGGTCCCGGTGGCCGAGGGCAGGCCCGCGCTGAGCGCGGGCGCGACCGCGGTGCGGGATGGTCGGCCCGCCGCTGCGCGGCGGGCCGTGCTCGGGCACCAGCTGGACGACGGCCTGGCCGCGGAGCTGCGCGAGGCCGTGGCCGGGCTAGGCGGCCGGGTCATCGTCCGCTCGTCCAGCCCGCTGGAGAGCGATCCCCGCTGGTCCGGTGCGTTCTCCTCGGTCGCCGAGGTGGGCCCCGGCGATGTCGAGGCGGCGGTGCGCAGCTGCTGGGCGTCGGCCTTCGCGGTGGACCCGCTGGGGCGGCTCGAAGCCTGCGGCCTGCCACCCGAGGCGCTGGAACTCGGCGTCCTCCTCCAGCCCGAGATCCGCCCGCTGGCGGGCGGCGTGGCCCGGGTGACCCAGGCGCCCGGTGGCCCTTACGGCATGGTGGCGCCCACCACGCGCTTCGTTGGCCGTGGTGGGCGCAACCATGACCAACGAGCCGCCGAGGTCACCGTGGAGGGTGTGCTCGGCCACCCCGGCGCGCTGCTGTCCGGCTGGGCGGAAGGCGCGTCCGCGCGCGTCCGGCTCCTGGATAGCTGGGCGGAAGCGGAGCCAGCGCGCGGCCGGCTTCCCGCCGGCTGGCAGGGAGCTGGCTGGCTGCCAGCACAGGACACCGGGCGGGCGCCGGGCCGGCGGGACGAAGGCGGGCTTACCGGTCTGATCGGCCAGGAGATGATCGCCGCGGTGGCGGCCCTGGCCGCGCGTGCCTGGCGGCTGCTGGGCGACGACGTGATCGAATGGGCGGCCGACGGCGGCGGCCTCTGGCTGCTGCAGTCCCGCCGATCCGCCGCCACGGCGGCCCAGGTAGTGGCGGAAGGGACGACGGCGGCCCGGGTAGCGGGCGAAGAGGTCACAGCGGGCCCCCCGACCGGGGATACCGGCGGCGGGCTGCCCACCTCGCGCGCGCGGATGCCGCTGCTCGCGGCCACCGTGCTGAGGCGGGGCGAGCACGTGCCGGGACGCCCGGGAGCGCCCGGGATGGCTGCTGGCCGGCTGATCGCCTGCCGCCCGCATGAGCGCCCGGCGGGCGATTGCGAAGACGCCATCCTGCTGGTCGACCGGCCGGTGCCGGCGCTGGCGCCGCTGCTGTTCGCCGCCCGCGGCGTCATCGCCCGGACCGGGGCGGCGGGCTCGCATCTGGCCGAGGTGGCGCGCAGCCTCGGCGTGCCGATGGTGCTCGGCTGCCGCCCGGAGCGGGTAACCGGCGGGCCGGCCGTTGCCGACGGAGCCTTCCTCGCCGCCATCGACGGCTCCACCGGCGACGTCGCGCTCCTTCCGGCGATGGGGGGATGACCCGTGCCCAGGCGGGTCTACATCATCCGGCGTGCCGCTCTTCCCGCCCCGGACCGCAGGGCGGCCAGCGAATCTAGGTGGCGAACAACATGGTGCGATGGGGAATCATTGGCCTCGGCAGGATCGCCGACACGGAGATCGCCCCGGCGATCACTGCCAGCCCGCAGGGCGAACTGCGGGCGGTGGTCAGCCGCGATCAGGGGCGGGCGGACGCCTTCGCCGCGCGTCACGGTGGGGCGCGCGCGCTCACCAGCTTCGATGAGATGCTCGCCGATCCCGGCGTGGACGCGGTCTACATCGCCACGCCGAACGCGCTGCACGCCGACCAGGTGGTGACCGCCGCCCGGGCCGGCAAGCACGTCATGTGCGACAAGCCGCTGGCGCTGTCGGCTGAGGACGCCAGCCGGGCGGTCGCCGCGTGCGCGGAGGCCGCGGTCAAGCTGGGGATCACCTTCCAGACCCGGTTCCATGACAACTACGGCCGGTTCCGCGAGCTGGTCCAGGATGGCTCTCTGGGGGAGATCCGGGTGGTGCAGGTGGAGATGAGCCCGGGGCGGACGCTACTGAAGGGGTGGCGGACCGACCCGGCGCTGGCCGGTCTCGGCGCCATCAACAACCTCGGCGTCCACGCCTTCGACCTGATCCGCTGGCTGCTCGGCGCCGAGGCCATCGAGGTGACCGCGCTGGCCGGGCACGAGGGCGGCCTGGCCCCGGAAACGCTCGCGCTGGTGCTGCTGCGTTATGCCACGGGCGCGCTCGCGTACGTGAACGTCAACCAGTCGGTCGCCTTCCCGCAGGCGGACATCACCGTCTACGGCACGAAGGGCCGGGTGGTCGGCCGGTCCACCACCCGGATGAACATGAAGGGCACCCTGGACGTCCTGACCGATCAGGGCGAGACCACGATCGAGACCGCCAGCTACCACGCCTACCGTGGCGCCGTCATGGCCTTCGAGGACGCCGTGGCCACCGGCCGCGAGCCCAGCCCGTCGGGGCTGGACGGACTGCGCAGCGTGGAACTGACCAGTGCCATCGAGGAGTCGCTACAGGCCGGGCAGACCATCGCGGTGCCGGCCTAAGGGCGGGCGGTCATTCCTTCTAGCACCGCGAACACGCACGCGGGATCCTCGTCGAGCCGTCCCTGGGCCATCGCCGCGAGGTGCAGCTGCGCGGCCGCCGAAAACAGCGGCAGCGGGCTGCGCACGGTGCGCGCCAGGTCGCTGATCAGGTCGATGTCTTTCTGGAAGACCTCCAGCGCGATGTTGGCGCGGGAGAAGTCGCCCTCGATCATCAGCGGGCCACGGATCTCGAGCATCCGGGAGTTGCCGGCCCCGTCGGACAGCGCCCGCAGCGCCAGCGCCGGGTCGAGCCCGGCCCGCTGGGCCAGCAGGAGAGCCTCGGCCGCCGCAGTGTGGTGCACCGCGACCAGGTGGTTGGCGATCAGTTTCATGCGCATGCCATTGCCGAACGCTCCCACCTGGTGCTGCACCCGTGAGAAGGCCGCGAGCACGTCGTGGCTGCGCTCGATCGCGGCCGGATCACCGCTGGCGTACACGGCGATGTCGCGGGCCCGCATCTGGCTGGCCGTGCCGCTGAGCGGGCAGTCCAGGACCACGGCGCCGGTCCGGCTGAGCGCCTGGGCCGCCTCGGTCTTGGCCGCCACCGGCAGGGTGCTCGTCTCGATCAGGATCAGGCCGCGGCGGCCGGCACTGACCAGTCCATGCTGGCCGCCCACCACCTCGGCGAGCGCGGCCACCGAGGGCAGGGAGGTGATCACCATGTCCGCGCCGGCCGCCGTCTCGGCCGGGCTGGCGGTGGGCACGCCCCCGGTCCGGGCGAGCGCGTCGACCGCCTCAGGACGCACGTCGTAACCCCGGACGCCGAAACCGGCGGCGAGCAGGTGTCCCGCTATCGGGAGACCCATGTTGCCCAGTCCGACGACGCCCACCGTGACCGGCGCGGTTGCCATGGTGCTGCTCCTCTCGCCCGGCCGGTGGCCTGGGCCAACACCGGCGGCGCGCCGGGGAGCCGGGCAGGTTTGCTGGTCTGCGGAAACGTACCGGTCCCCGGTAGCAAGATTAAACGTGAAATTAGCATGGCTACCGGCTCGCCGTGAGCCGGCCCATCACCACCAGGAGGCTGGGTGTATATCGACGTCCACAACCACGTCATCCCGGACGCCGTGCTGCGCCTGGGCGAACAAGACAGCAGGCTGGGCATGTCGGCCGGCGGCGGCGTGTTCCGAAGTCCGCACCACGTGCCCTTCCCCCTGCTGGCGCCCTTTCACGACCCGCAGGAGAAGATGGCCGACCTGGCCGCCCGCGGCCTGTGGGGCGCGGTGATCTCGCCCGCCCCGGTGCTGTTCGGCTACGACCTGCCGGTGGATGCGGCCGCCGCCCTGTGCGAGGCCAGCAACAAGGGAATGGCCGAGTTCTGCGGGTACGCCCCGGACCGCCTGCACTGGCTGGCCAACCTGCCGATGCAGGCGCCCGCCCTGGCGGCGGGGATGTATGCCGACGCGGTGACGGCGGGCGCGGTCGGGGCGGCGATGGGAACCTCGATCGCGGGCCACCGGCTCGACGAGCCGGACTTCGGGGTCTTCTGGGCGCAGGCCGACACGATCGCCAGGCCGGTACTCATCCATCCCGCCTTCAACTGCCCAAATCCGGCCCTCGACCAGTGGTACCTGCAAAACGCGATCGGCAACCCGCTGGAGACCACCATCGCGGTGGAACGGCTCATCTGCGCTGGTGTGCTGGCACGTCACCCCCGGGTCCGGCTGCTGCTCATGCACGGTGGCGGCTTCCTGCCCTACCAGACGGGCCGGCTGGTCCATGCCCGCAGTGTGCGTCCTGAGCTCGCCGGGACCCCCGAAAACGCGTGGGAGTTCTTCGGGCAGCTCTATTTCGACACCATCACTCACGACGCGCAGGCGCTGCGCTATCTGGTCGAGCGGGCCGGCCTGGACCATGTGGTGCTCGGCACCGACCTGGCCTTTGACATGGCGCTGGCCGCCCCGCAGGCTGCCCTGGCCGAGGCTCTCACCGAGGCGCAGATCCAGGCGGTGGCCGTCACCAACCCCCGGCGGCTATTCGGACTGGGCTGAACGGCTGTTCGGCTGGACTGACCTAGTTCCGCCTGGCAGGATCGGCCGGAGCCATGAGTCTAAACTGACCACCAGCCTGGCTGACCGACCGGGATTGCGGAGCCGGGGCCGCTGCCCGCGGGTCATGAGAAGGAGAAAGAGTGCGACCCGAAACGATCGCAATCGATGGGCCCGCTGGGAGCGGCAAGAGCACCATCGGCCAGGCCCTGGCCGCGCGTTTGCACTACGCGATGGTGGACACCGGGCTCATCTACCGGCTCATTGCCCGCGGGGTGCTGGATAGCGCGGTGGATCCCAATGACTGGGAGGCGGTGCTGGAGGTCGCGGTCGGCGTGCTGAAGGAGGTCGATGTGGCCAGGACCGACACCGGGGGCGTCATCAGGGTCGCCGGCCGGCCGCTGTCGGAATTGCGGCTGCACGCCGACGACATCACCCGGACCGTGCCTCGCGTCGCCCGCTTCGAGCGGGTGAGAGAGGTGGTCAGGCAGATACAGAGACGGGTGATATCGGAAGGGCCAACGATCCTGGCCGGGCGTGACATCGGCACCGTCGTGGCCCCGGAGGCGGAGCTGAAGCTGTACCTCGACGTGAGCCTGCAGGAACGCGCCGCCCGGAAGCTGTGGGCGCAGAGCGACGAGGAACTGAGGACCCAGACCGAGGTGGAGCGGCAGCTGGCCGACCGGGACCAGATGGACCGTGAGCGCGAGACGTCCCCCATGCGGGTCGCGAAGGATGCGGTGGTGATCCGCACCGACAAGCTGTCGGTCGACGAGACCGTGGATATCGTGGTTGCGATGTGCGGGCTGGAGGCCATGCCGCACGGTGACGTGGCCGACGCCGTCTCCCGGGAGCGATGAGATGAAGTACCTGCGGGATGCGACCTATGTCGTCGGTGGGTACGTGGTGCGCGACGGCCGGATTCTGCTGCTGTGGCACGGCGGCCTGTCACGGTGGGTGCCGACCGGCGGCCGGATTGAGCTTGCCTCTGGGGAATACCCCCATGAGGCGCTGATACGCGAGGTAAGGGACGAGACCGGGCTCGCGGTCCGCGTGGCCGGCGGAGCAGGTCTCGAGGTGAGGGACGACGCGGCGACCCCCTTGCCCATGCCCATCTCGATCCAGGAGATCCGGATCAGCGAGACCAAGGAGTACCTCGACTTCGTCTATTTCTGTGAGGTCGTGGGCGGCGAGCTGTCACTTGACTACCGGGCGGCCCGTGCCTACCACTGGTTCAGCAAGGACGATCTCGGGCGGTTCCCGCTGTTGCCGCACGTTCTCGCGCACGCCTCACGCGCGCTGGACGACCTCTCGTCCGGCCAGGTCCAGGGCGTCGAGGCGACGTCGATGACGGGCCGCTAGCCGGCCACCCCGGCCGGCCGCGGGGCCTGCTCCGGCGATGCGGCGCCGGCTCAGCGCGACGAAAGAACTTCCGCTATCTTCGCGGCGGCCGCCGACGGGTCATCCGCGTCGTGCAGCACTTCTCCCCACGACCACCGGTAGTACCAGCGCAGGCGGCCGCTGTCGTCGGTGCCGGGGGTGCAGTCGATGCTTTCGGCCAGCATGGCCGCGCCCGGCGTGAAGATGTGAAGCGCCGCAGGGTAGGTCGTCTTCACCGTGGACTCCAGCCCCTTGGTGTCAAGGGCGGCGGCCAGCCGGTGCAGATGGTAGGTGCGGGCGTGATCCCGAGGGCGGTCCAACGTCCCCCCTGCTCTATGTCGCGGTCCGGACATTCTCCGCCCGCGTCACGTGGATCTGTCAACCCTGGCTGGCCGGGTAACCGCCGTATTCGTCGTGCGCGTACGGATCGGTGCCGTAGCTGTCCTCCGGGTAGCCGGGCGCATACGTGCCGGCATCGTAGGAGTCAGCGTATGCGGCCTGGCCGGGGTGTTCGCCCTGGTATCCGCCGCCTTGCTCAGCGTAGCCGGCCTGCGGGTAGGGATCGGTGTACGGATAGCCGGGGTGCTGAGGGAACTGGCCAGTACCGGATGACTGACCGTCGGCCCTGTTCGCTGCCGCGGCCGGCTCGTAGGCCGGCTCCTGGTAGCCACCGTGGTCACTGGGGTAGGCCGGGTAGCCAGCCGCGGCGTGCTGGTCCTGGTATGCCGCCGGCGGGATGGAGGGGTAGCTGGCAGCGGGGGCCGACTCCACGTAGCTGCCGTACGGATTCCCCTGGGCGGGCGTATGCGTGGGTGTGGTGCGCCAGCTGGCCTGCTGCGGGGTATCGGCTGGCGGGGCCGGTACGTAGGCATAGCCCGGGTCGGCGTGGTCGGGGAGGTGGTACGCCCCGCTGCCCGGAGTCTGGCCGGGTGGCCCGCCGTTGGGATAGTCACCGTTTCCGTAATCGCCGCTGGCGTAACCGCGGTCGCCGTGGCCGGGCGCGTTGCGGCCGCCGTTGCCATAACCGGCAGCGGCGGCGCCGCCGTTGGTGCTGGCACCGTTGGCCAGCGGGCTGGTCCTAGCCCCGCGGTAGGACCGGCTGTCTGGCGTCGGCCGGAACGACGGGCTGGTCAGCGGGTCGTCATCCAGCGCCCCGGCCGGCGCGCTGGCCAGGCTGGCCAGCATCGCGAGGCTGGGCTCGCCCCCGGGTGGGGTGGCAGCGGCATTCGGCCGGCCGGGGACGGTTGGGGCCATGGGGGCGACAGGTGCGGGATGGGCGGCTGGGCCTGGGGTACCCAACGAGCC
>Ga0335076_10004138_pt1 | contig 14641 bp, 13 predicted proteins | sample Lox_Sample_25_FD_206717 | JGI IMG/M metagenome (GOLD analysis project Ga0335076, IMG submission 206717) | Soil microbial communities from Loxahatchee National Wildlife Refuge, Florida, United States - Lox_Sample_2.5 | ecosystem: Environmental > Terrestrial > Soil > Wetlands | place: USA... | reverse complement strand
TAAAGCCAGCCCTATAGGAGAGAAATGTTTCAGGACGATGGCGAGCGGTCGCCCGCGCTCACTTCTTGGCGGGGTGACGCCTGATGCGAGGTTGGTTCGACACGCGAAGTGCGGAGTTCCCGCGGTCCAGCTCGCTATCCTCCGCCCAGCACCCCCCTCATGGTCAGATTGGTCTCCTGCGCGTAGCGGCGCGCGGCATAGGCTTCGCCGAGCGTGCCGAGCACCTGCTCGGTTCCGCGCGTGGTGACCGCGAGCGTGTCGGCTTGCGAGGCGCCGAAGATGTCGAGCGCTCGACGGACATTGTCGTCTGGACGCAGGACGGTCGCCGGAAGATGGGCGATGGCCGCGATCGGGCCGCCGTCGCCGACGTTCTCAATCGGAAGCGCGTGCGCCTCGGCCACGTGGATCAGTCCCTGATATTCGCCGCCGTGGCCGACCGCGACGACCACATTGGCGCTGCCGAGCGGATAGGCTTCGCAGAACGCGCGCGCCGATCCGTCGGCGGGAAAGGTCGGAGGCGAGGGAATCATCATCCGCGCCACGGTGAGATCGCGCAGCCAGCCGACGTCCTGCCCGCCGCGGATCGTCTCGCCGCGCAAGTGCAGGCGCCAAGTGGTGAACGAGTAGCCAAAGGTCGCTCGTACGGCGAGGGTGGTGGCGATCGAGGCGGCGAGCACGCCGCCGGCGACGCCGAGATTTCCGGTGCTCTCGAGCACCAGAAAGGTCATGGTCAGCGGCCCGCCGACAATCGCCGCGCTGAGCGCGCCCATGCCGACCAGCACGCACGCCGTCGTCTCGATGTTTATCGATGGCGCGACGGCGTCGATTCCGATCGCGTAGAGCTTGCCGAGCAGCGAGCCGACAAACAGCGAGGCGAAGAACAATCCGCCGCGAAAGCCGGAGGCCAGCGAAACGAGGCAGGCGGTGAGCTTGAGCACGATAAGGGTCGCTAGTTCGCTGGCGCTCATCGGCCAGTAGAAGTCGAGTCCGAGCGCGCCATGGCCGGCCCCCAGAACCTGGGGGGTGTAAAGAGCCATCGCGCCGACCATGAGTCCGCCGACCGGCGGACGCACGAGACGCCAGGGGATCGCCGCCCGAAACGCCCGTTCGATCAGCGCCGCGACCCGCATCGCGCCGACCCCGACCGCTGCCGCGACCAGGCCAAGCCCGATCAGCGCGCCATAATGCGCGAAGGTCAGCGGAGCGACGGCGGGCGCGGTGATGTCGTAAGGCGCGCCGATGATCGCCTGGGTGGTGAGCGACGCGGCGAGCGTCGCCGCGAACACCGGAATGGCGTTGGCGAGCGAATAGGCGCCGATGATGAGCTCGAACGCGTAGAAGGCGCCCGTCAGCGGCGCGCCGAACGCCGCCGCGATCGCGCCGCCCGCGCCGCAGCCGACCAGCATGCGCAGGTCTTGCCGGCGCAAGCGCGACCTTATTCCCAGATAGGAGGCGACGCCGGCCCCGATCTGCGCATAGCCCGCCTCGAGTCCGACCGACGCGCCGCAGCCGTTCGAGATCACGGTCTGGCTCGCCACCAGGAGGCTTTGGCCGAGCGACATGCGTCCGCCGCGCAGCGCATTGGCCTCGACCGGATCGACCGCCGGGGGCGCCTTCCTGCGGGCAAGCTGCATATCGATCGCGCCAAGAATGAGCCCGCCCAGCATCGGCGCGCCAAAGGCGGCGACCGGCGCGACCCGCGCGGCGGCGCTCAGCCGAACGTCGAACGGGATGCCGAAGATGCGCACATGCGCAAAGTTGACGATCGTGGTCATGACCGCGACGCACAGGCCGGCCAGCGCGCCGACGCCGATCGCCAGCGCCGCCATGCCAAATTCGTTCGCGCGCAGGCGCGCCCGCACGGTCGCCAGCGCGACCAGCGCCGGGCGCGGCAAGGAGATCAGCCGGGCGCGGCGTTCGACGGAACCGCCCATGGGGCCAACTTATGCGCGGCGAGGCGCTCCATGCCAAGAGAGCGCAGGTCCGCCGCCGCAGCCGGCGCGCCCTTTGTCAGCGGCCGCCCAGCGCCATGTCGTCGCGGTGAATCATTTCGGCCCGCCCGGCGGTTCCGAGGATATGGGCAATGTCGCGGGAATTGCGCCCGCGGATGCGCTCGGCGTGGCTGGCGTCATAGGCGATGAGCCCGCGCCCGATCTCGGCCCCGCGCTCGTCGCGGATGGCGACGCAGTCGCCGCGCGCGAAACCCCCCTCGATGCGCGTGACCCCGGCCGGCAGCAGGCTCTTACCCCGCGCCAGCGCCGCGACCGCGCCGGAATCGACGAACACCGCGCCTTTGAGCTCGAGCGATCCGCCGATCCATTTCTTGCGCGCCGCCACCGGATTCGACGGGGTCAGGAACCAAGTGCAGCCGCCGCCCTCGGCGATGCGGGCGATCGGATGGACGATGCGGCCGTCGGCAATCACCATATGCGTGCCGGCGGCTGTGGCGATGCGGGCGGCCTCGATCTTGGTGCGCATGCCCCCGCGGGCAAGCTCGGACGCCGCGCCGCCGGCCATCGCTTCGATCTCGGGCGTCACGCGCTCGACGACGGGCAATAGTCGCGCATGGACGTTGTGAACCGGCGGCGAATCGTAAAGCCCGGCGACGTCGGAGAGCAGGATCAAGAGGTCCGCGCTCGCCATGGTGGCGACGCGCGCCGCCAGGCGGTCGTTGTCGCCATAGCGGATCTCGCTGGTCGCGACCGTGTCGTTCTCGTTGATGACCGGAATGGCGCGGATGGCGGCCAGACGCGCCAGGGTGGCGCGGGCGTTAAGATAGCGCCGGCGCTCTTCCGTGTCCTGCAAGGTCAAGAGCACCTGTCCGGTGACAATGCCCTTTTCGGCGAGCGCCCGCGACCATTCGCCGGCGAGCGCAATCTGCCCGATCGCCGCCGAGGCCTGGCTGTCCTCGAGCTTGAGCGCGCCTTTTGGCAGCCCGCCGATCGCCCGGCCGAGCGCAATCGCGCCGGAAGACACCACGATCACGCTCGCGCCGCGCTCGTGCAGAGCGGCGATGTCGGACGCGAGCGCCTCGAGCCATGCGCGCCTGATCGCGCCGAGGGCGCCGTCGACCAGGAGCGAAGAGCCGACCTTGACGACGATACGGTTGAATCGGTCGAGAGGGGGAAGCTGAACCACGATCGGCGAACGGAGGAGGATGAGCGCAGGCGGCTGCTAAAGCGCGGGCGCGGCGCGCATTTTTCCGTCTAGACCAGCTTCGCCGCGCTGGCAAGGCGAGGTCGCCGGGGCGGCGCCCTAAGTTTGGACTTCTGTTTTGGAGCCCCGGCGATCGGCCTTTCGCAAGGGCCGTTGACCTGGGACCGACTTTAGAAACATTCTAAATTAGAAACATTCTAAATCGGGACCCGGGACGCGCCATGCGCAACTTCGAGGAATTGTCCGAGCGGGAGATTCTCGCCCTCGCAATCAGCAACGAGGAGGAGGACGCACGCATTTTCGCCGATTTCGCCGATGGCCTGCATGACGACTACCCGGCCAGCGCCAAGGTGTTCGGCGAGATGGCGACCGAGGAGAACGACCACCGGCGCAGGCTCATCGACCTGTTTGTGTCGAAGTTCGGCCAGCACATTCCGCTTGTCCGGCGGGAGCACATCCGCGGCTACATCCCGCCGAAGCCGGTTTGGCATGAGCGACCGCTCGGCCTCGACGCCGTGCGTTCGCATGCGCGCGAGATGGAGCGCACCGCCGCGCGCTTCTATCGCCAGGCGCTGACTCACACGACCGACGCCTCGACCCGCAAGCTTCTGGGCGATCTCGCGGAAGAGGAGGAGAAACACGACCAGATTGCGGCCGGGCTCGAGGAGCAAATCCTCACGCCTTCCGCCCGCCACAGCGAGGCCGAGAGCCAGCGCCGGCAGTTCATTCTGCAGGTCATCCAGCCGGGGCTCGTCGGGCTCATGGACGGCTCGGTTTCCACGCTCGCGCCGGTGTTCGCCGCGGCGTTCGCCACCCACAATTCGTGGAACGCGTTCGTTGTTGGGCTTGCGGCCTCGGTCGGGGCCGGGATCTCCATGGGCTTCGCTGAGGCGCTTGCAGACGACGGCAAGCTTTCCGGCCGCGGCTCGCCGCTGTTGCGCGGCGCCGTCTGCGGGCTGATGACCACCGCAGGAGGCATCGGCCATACCCTGCCGTTCCTTATTCCGCAGTTCTATACCGCGATGGCCGTCGCCTTCGTCGTGGTCGTGTTCGAGCTGCTGGCGATCTCCTATGTCCAGTGGCGATACATGGAGACCCCGCCGCTCTCGGCCGCAGTGAAGGTGATGTTCGGCGGCGCGCTGGTGCTGGCGGCGGGAATCCTGATTGGCTCGAGCTAGGACAGTGGCACTCCTCGCCCCGCTTGTGGGGAGAGGGAATCAAGAAGAGTGCGCTCCGGTGAACGGCACGAACGGAATGATCGCGCCGCCGTAGATGTCGGAGCGGACGACGGACACGCTCCCGTCGGGTGACCGCCGCTTGACCGCCTTCAACACATGCTGCGCGCCCGGCGGGCCGATCGGAATGACCATGATTCCGTCCGGCGTGAGCTGCTGGATGAGCGGCGGCGGGATGTGATCAATGCCGCAGGTGACGATGATCTTGTCGAACGGCGCTGCGTCCTCCCAGCCATAATAACCGTCGGCGTTGCGGGTGCGAATGGCCCGATATTCGCTGTAGCCGCGAGCAATGAGCGTGTCGTAGAGGGCGCGCGTGCGCCGCGCGAGGCCTGGGATGATCTCGATCGACCAGACATTGGGGGTGAGGTTGGAAAGGTAGGCCGACTGATAGCCCGAGCCGGTACCGATCTCGAGCACCTTGTCGCCGCGCCTGATCTCGAGCGTGTTGGTCATCCGCGCAACCGTATGCGGGCCGGTGATGGTGACGCCGAAGCCGATGTTGAGGTGGTGCCATTCATACGCGCGGTCGAGGTTCTCGGCCGTCACGAATTCCTCGCGCGGCGTTAAGAGGAATGCGCGCATGTCGGACTCGTCCCAGACGTCGTGGTGGGAGACGAGCTGCTCGAACCGGTCGAAGCGTTGGCCGAGAAAGCGCGGATCCTCGCCGCGGTTCTTGACCATCCAGTCGACAAACGCCTCGCGGCTCGAGCGCGGCGGCGAACCATTCCAGTCGTAGGGCCTGGGTACGTTCGCGCGCGCCGGGCAGGCGACGAGCGCGGCGGCCGCGGCTTGAGCCATTCCCAAGAGAAAACTGCGCCGGTCCATTGGAATCCTCGCCCTGGTTCGCTCATCGGGAAGAAAAGGGCGCCGCCGGTCAAGCGAGAAATGAGAATCGAAGGCCCTGCGGCAATGGCCGTCCGCGAGACGCCGCGCCAACGCCGGAAAAAAGTCTGGCCGAGAATTCGGCGAAGCGGCGCGGGCCGGAACTTGGTACTGCTGATCCGGAGACCACGCGGAGGGGGACATGCAGCCGAACTCGTTCGATGTTATTCGCATTCCGACCGAGGGGCCCGGAGACGTGTCCGGCCTCATGGCGCTGATCGACCGCGGCGCGCTGGAGCCTGCCGCCATTCTCGCGGTGCTGGGGAAGACCGAGGGGAACGGCGGGGTGAACGACTTCACCCGCGAATACGCGGTCGCCGCCTTGTGCAACGCGCTCGCGCCCCGTCTCGCGCTCGCTCCGCGCGAGGTCGAAGGCAGGATCGCGTTCGTGATGTCGGGCGGCACGGAAGGGGTGCTGTCGCCTCACCTGACGGTGTTTGTGCGCAAACCTGGAGGCGAGGCCGGCGGCGGCGCGGGCGAGGAGCGGCTTGCCGTCGGCGTCGCCCATACCCGCGACTTCCGGCCCGAGGAGATCGGCCGCGACGCCCAGATCGACGAGACGGCGAGCGCGGTCGCGACGGCGATGCGCGAGGCCCGGATTGACGCCGCGAGCGACGTGCGCTTCGTCCAGATCAAGTGTCCGCTTTTGACCAGCGAGCGCGTGCAGGATGCGCTTTCGCGCGGCAAGACGGCGGTCACTGCGAGCGGCTATGCGTCGATGGGCTATTCGCGGGGCGCCTCGGCGCTCGGGGTCGCCAAGGCGCTCGGCGAGATCGGGGCCGACGTCGGCGAGGCCCGACTCCTCAAGGATTGGAGCGCCTATTCCTCGGTCGCCTCTTGCTCGGCTGGGATCGAACTGATGCACAACGTCGTCATTCTGGTCGGCAATTCGCGATTTTCGACGGCCCCATTCAAAATCGGCCACGCGGTGATGAAGGATGCGATCGACCTTCCGGCGGTCAAGCGGGCGCTCGAGAGCGTGGGCCTGAGCGCGCTTGACCCCCAATCGCAAGACCGGCTCGTCAATATCTTCGCCAAGGCGGAGGCGTCGCCCAACGGCGTCATTCGAGGGCTCCGGCACACCATGCTCGACGATTCCGACATCAACGCCACCCGCCACGTCCGCGCGGCGGTCGGCGGATTGATCGGCGGCGTGGCGGGAACCGGCGCCGTCTATGTATCGGGCGGCGCCGAGCACCAGGGTCCGGCGGGCGGCGGCCCGGTCGCGGTCATCGCGCGGGCGTGAAGAGGGCGGGGCTTGCGATCCTCGGCGACGGGTCATAGAGCCAATGCCACGGACGTGGAATCGCCACTGCAAGGGAGGAAGCGCATGCGCATGAGGGCGATTGCGGTGGCGAGCGTTCTGCTCGCTTTCGTCGCTCCCCAGGGGGCTCTGGCCCAAGGCGAGGGCTGCACGAAGGTCACCACCGAGTCGCTCGCGATTTCCGGCCTCGTCATCGACGGATCGAAGACGCAGGAGGCGGGCGGGGGCCTGCCGAAACACTGCATCCTGACCGGCGAGGTCAATGATCGGACCGGCGCCGACGGCAAGCATTATGCGATCCGGTTCGAGATGCGGCTGCCGGTCGAATGGAACGGGCGGTTCCTCGCCCAGGAGAATGGCGGCGGCGACGGCGCGGTGGTGCCGGCGATCGGCGACGGGCCGGGGGCGCTCGCCTCCGGTGGCCGGCCGGCGCTGGCGCGCGGCTTTGCGGTGCTGTCATCCGACGCCGGGCATTCCGGCCAGGACCCGGCCAACAAGGCGCTCGGCCTTGCGGCCGGCGCGGCCTTCGGCCTCGATCCGCAGGCCCGGCGCGACTATGGCTATTCCGCCGACATGACGCTGGCGCCGATCGCCAGGGCGATCATCGCCGTTCACTACGGCCGCAAGCCCGACTTTTCCTACATGATGGGCTGTTCGAACGGCGGACGCCACACAATGGTGGCGGCGACGCGGATGCCCGAGGCTTACGACGGCTTCCTGGTCGGCGATCCCGGCTTCGATCTGCCGCGGGCTGCGATCCAGCACGCCTGGGACGCGCAAGCCTTCGTCAAGGCCGATCCCGACATCCGCAAGTCGATTACAGCGGATGACGCTGCGCTGGTCTCGCGCAAGATCATCGCCGCCTGCGACAAGCTCGACGGCCTCGAGGACGGGCTGACCGAAAATCTTGCCGCCTGCCAGAAGGCGTTCAATTTCGACAGCCTCGTTTGCGCCGACGGCGCGACTGCGGACTGCCTGCCTGCGGCCAAGGTCGAGGCGCTCAAGATGAGCTTCGCCGGGCCCCGCAATTCGAAAGGCGAACAGCTGTACGCCGACTGGCCGGTCGACGGCGGCGTCGGCGCCGGCAATTGGCGAATGTGGAAGGTCGAAAGCCCGATCCCGCCCTGGGACCACTATCCGATCATCGCGACGATGGGGGCGTCCTCGCTGCAATATATTTTCACCACCCCTCCGACCGAGGTCGCCGGCTCGACCGACGCGCTAATGAAATCGCTGCTGAGCTTCGATTTCGACAAGGACGCGCCGAAGATCTACGCCAAGACCGACGCCTTTCCGGAATCGGCGATGGAGTTCATGACGCCGCCGGACGCCGACGATCCGAAGCTCGCGAAGTTCCGCGAGCTTAAGCGCAAGATGATCATCTACCACGGCCAGGCGGACCCGGTGTTTTCGATCGACGACACGATCCGCTGGTATGAGAAGCTCAACGCCAATCTCGACGGCAAGGCCGAGGCGGAAGTGCGCCTGTTCGCGGTCCCCGGCATGACTCATTGCCGGGACGGCGTCACGCTCGACAAGTTCGACGCGCTGACCGCGCTCATGGACTGGGTCGAGAACGGCAAGGCGCCGAACCGGATCGTCGCCGGCGCCAATCCAGCGAACAACGAAGTCCCCATCTCGTGGAGTCCGAGCCGCGCCCGCCCGCTCTGCCCGTGGCCGAAATACGCGCGCTACACCGGCGGCGATCCGGACAGCGCCGATTCATTCGAATGCGCGACGCCGTAAGTCGTTTTTGCGCTAGAAATTGGTCTTCGCCAGCACCTTGGTCACAAGGTTGTACTTGACCGCGTCGGTCGCGCTGAGCGGCCAGTCCGGCTTGCGGATGGCGTTCATCTGCGCCGGCCAGTCCGGATCGTCGGGCATCGCGAAATAGGTTTCGCGCAAGCCGGGGGAGACGCCGTTGGCCTCCATGGCGGCGAACGCTTCGTTGGTCCGGGCGAGCGTCACCTCATACCAGCGATTGAGGAATTGCCGGCAGCCGGTTTTGCGCGGCTCGAACACCGCGCCCCCCTCGAGGTCCTCGAAGCAGAGCCCGCGGAAATTGGTGGTGTAGCCCGGCCCGAGCCGCGCGCCGTGAATGCCGATCCAGGTATCCTCAGCGGCCACCCGCTCGCGGCCGGCGGCGAAGATCGTGGCGCAGGCGCTGGCGCAATAATGCTGCGACCTTAGGAGCGTCGTCTTGCCGAGCTCCTTGATCCGGCGCGCGATCTCGAGCGCCCACTCGACGTTCCCGCCGAGCGAATTGACTTCGACCGTCCGAACGGCGGCCACTCTGGGCGCTTCGAGTTGGATGTAGTCGTAAATGTGCGAATCGATCCGGCCCTCGATGATCAGCGTGTCGCCCTCGATGTGGGGCGAGATGATGCGGCGAAGACGGGCGAGATCGGCGCCGCCGTCCGGCGCGTCCGCGAACTCGCGGGAGCCGCCGACCGCGGAGCCGGACAGCATCAGGGCGACCATTGCCTGGAGCGCAATCGAGGCGAATCGCATCGACGTTCCTCCCCAATGGAACAGAACGTTTCATACGAGGCTTTTGATTTGGTTAACGGAAACTAAATTTTCATATGCCCACAGCGCAGGCAGGCGGCCCGGATGCCTATTTCCGCGCCAGCGCTTCCCGCACCCGCTCGATCAGTTCCGCCTCCGGGGCGAGAAACTGCGCCCGCTGGCGCAGTTCGAGATAGTCGGCGCGGTCCTTGGTCGCTTTGGCGAGCTCGGCCCCGAGCTTGAGATCGCGGATCGAGACTTGCGCGCCGCCCGGCGCATTGCGCTCGTTCGAGCCCTGGATGACAGCGACGCGGCTCCGGCGCCGGTCGGCGTATTTGAGCTGGGCGTTCATGCCGCCCGAGCCGAGATAGAGCTCGGCCGCGATGCCGGCGGCGCGCAGGCGCCCGACCAGCCGCTGATAATTGGCCATCGAGTCCGCGTCGCGGTCGAGCGCCAGCACGACGACGGGGCCAGCGCTCTCCGCAGCGGCGACGATCGGGCTTTTGATCGCCTGCAAGGCGGCCAGCAGGCGGGAGACGCCGATCGAAAAGCCGGTCGCCGGAACAGGCTCGGAACGAAAGCGCGCGACGAGCCCGTCATAGCGCCCGCCGCCGCCGACCGAGCCGAAGCGGATCGCCTTGCCCCCCTCGTCCTGCGTCTCGAAAGTGAGTTCGGCCTCGAAGACCGGGCCGGTGTAATATTCGAGCCCGCGCACGACACCCGCATCAATTCTAATCCGACGAGAGCCGTACCCGGCTGCTTGTGCAAATCTGAGTATTTCATTTAACTCCGCAATTCCCTGTTCGCCGATTGGAATGCCTTTCAGGGCGTGAGCCCACCGATCGATCAGCCCCTCGTTTGAGTAGTAGGAATAGTCGGGGGCTTCCTTGATTGCGTGATCGGGACGACCAATCAATATGACTTCCTTCGCAAGGATAACTTCGTCGTCGGTAGGCAATCTTGAACCGGCATTTACGGGTGACCAAGACATATTTCCGGCACCCACCAGCCCGACAAGTTTTCCGATCTGGTCCGAGTCTAGTCCTGCTCCTTTCGTGAAATCTCCGCTCTCATCTTTTCTGCCACGGCCTAGGAGCTGTTGGACGCCGTCGACTCCTAAACGATCAAACTTATCGAAAGCGCGCAGCACCGTCAGCCTTCGCCCGGCGTTGGCGTCGCCGCCGAGGCCGATCGCCTCCATGACGCCGTCGAGCACCTTGCGGTTGTTGACCTTGATGACATAGTCGCCGCGCTTGATCCCGAGCGCCTCGAGGCAGTCGGCGGCCATCATGCAGATTTCGGCGTCGGCGGCCGGCGAGGCGCTGCCCACCGTGTCGGCGTCGAACTGCATGAACTGGCGGAACCGGCCCGGCCCCGGCTTCTCGTTGCGGAACACCCAGCCGGCCCGATAGGAGCGATAGGGCTTGGGCAAGCGGTCGAAGTTCTCGGCCACATAGCGGGCGAGCGGGGCGGTCAAATCGTAGCGCAGCGACAGCCACTGCTCGTCGTCGTCCTTGAACGAGAACACGCCCTCGTTCGGCCGGTCCTGGTCGGGCAGGAACTTGCCGAGCGCCTCGGTAAACTCGATGAACGGCGTCTCGACCGCCTCGAAGCCATAGAGCGCGTAGACCTCGCGGATCTTGGCCATCATCGCCTCGGCGGCGGCGATGTCGGCCTCAACGCGGTCGGCGAAGCCGCGCGGCAGCGCGGCGCGGACGAGGGCGGAAGGATCGGTCATGGGCGGCTCTATATCCGGCCAGCGCCCCGGCTAGAAGAGGTTGGCGGTGACGTTGATGGTCAGCGCCAGGATGATGGCGTTGAAAAAGAATCCGACCACGCCCTGAATGACCACGATCCGCCGCATACGCATCGAGGTCACGTTGACGTCGGACGAGGCGAAGGTGCAGCCGATGACAAAGGACTGGTAGAAGAACTCCATCCAGCCCGGCTGCGGCGTCCCGGGAAAGTCGAGCCCGCCCGCAACCCCGCCCTTCTTGGGCTGGAAATAGGCGCCCGCGTAGTGCAGGCCGAACATCACATTGAGAAAGGTCCAGGCGCTGAGCACGGTGAAGAGGACCAGCACGAGATGCCCGGCCTTCAGCCAGCCGGTCATGTCCTTCACCGGACCGAGCTCCCAGACGATCGCGGCGATGGCGGCGAGCGCCGCGACGCCGCCCAGGACCACCAGCACCCACTGGTTCTCGTCCTCCGGCCTCGACTGGACGCGGGCCTCCCGCCTTGGGTCCATCGCCATGAGCAGGATCATGACAAGGAACGCCCAGGCGCCGATGTTCCAGGCGACGAGCAGGCGCGTCGCTTCGCGGATGTCGACTGCGAACTGGAGAGGAATATAGGCCGCGACCATGATGGCCGCTCCGGCGAGCAGACGCGGGCGATGCGCGAATGTCGCGAGGAAGCCGCCCGCGGACTTGCCGGCTTTTGGCTGAGGCGGCGGTTGCGGGGCCGGCTGTTTAGCCATGCGAAAGCGGTTCTGATTCGGATGACGGCCTGCCTTGCCCGACACTGCCCGGAGGGTCAAGCGCGCGGCCCGCGGCCAGCTTCCGCGCTTAATCCGCGGTTCGTTCGATGCTAAAGAGCGACATGGAAAAGGAGAGCCGGGAGAGAGCGACCGTTTCCGTCCGCGCCGACGGTCGGGTGACGGTGGTGACGATCGAGCGGCCCGAGCGGCGCAACGCGGTCGATCTTGCGACCGCGCGGGCTCTGTTCGACGCCTTTGAGCGCTTCGACGCTGACCCCAACGCGGACGTCGCGGTGTTGACCGGCGCGGGGCGAGCGTTCTGCGCCGGGGCCGATCTCAAGGCGATCGCCGAAGGCGAGACGCGGCCAATCGAGCCGGACGGCGCGTTCGGCCCGATGGGCCCGACGCGGCTCAAGCTTGGCAAGCCGGTGATCGCCGCGATCGAAGGCCCGGCGGTCGCCGGCGGGCTGGAGCTTGCCCTGTGGTGCGACCTCAGGATCGCCGCCCGGTCTGCGGTCTTCGGCGTCTTCAATCGGCGCTTCGGCGTGCCGCTGATCGATCTGGGCACGATCCGCCTGCCGCGCATCGTCGGCCACGGCCGGGCGCTCGAATTGATCCTGACCGGCCGGGCGGTTCACGCCGAGGAGGCGCTCCGCATCGGCCTCATCAGCGAAGTGACCGAGGACGGCCAGGCGCTCGCCCGCGCGCTCGCGCTTGCCCGAACGCTCTCAGGCTTTCCGCAAACGGCGATGCGCAACGACCGCATGTCGGCGATCGAACAATGGGGCTTGAGCGGGCCGGCGGCGATCGGGAACGAGGTCGCCTGGGGCCTTAGAACGCTTGCCAGCGGCGAAGCGGCCGCCGGCTCCGCGCGCTTCAGGGGCGGCGCCGGCCGGGGCGGGGCGTCCGTCGGCGAGACGGCGAGTTACATTGGCGAGACGGAGAAGAATCTCACCCCGCGCAGTTGATCGCCGCGCCCCATTTGACTCCGGAGGCGAATCCTTCAACGTCTCGGCTTCGGCGGGAGGACTTGAAGCAATGGGTTCGAACCCCGTAGACCGCGATGACTCCGCGGCCTTGCGCGCGCGCCTCGAACGGCTCGGCGGCGAACTGAAAGGGCGCGCCGCCCCGCCGCCCGCTCCCCAGCCTAAGCGCGAGACCAGGAGCGACGGCGTGGGTTCGGCGATGTCGCTCGGCTTGCGCGCCGGCAGCGAGTTCGTCTCCGCGGTCGTCGTCGGCGTAGGCGTCGGCTGGGTTCTCGACCGCGGGCTGGGGACAAAACCGGCGTTTCTGATTGTGTTTTTCCTCATCGGCGTCGCGGCGGGGGTGTGGAACGTCATTCGCCTGACTTCGCCCAAAGCGACGACTTTGGGCCGCGATTCGCCCTTGTCTCGCACGGACTCGCCGGATAAAGACGTGCGGCGCTCGGCTTCCGGGGCCGAACGGGACGCCTCGTTGGGGGGGCGCGGAGCCGCCGGCGTGGCGGACGACGACGAGGACTAGAGGACGTGGCGACAGAGTCTGGGCCGGCGATCGATCCGATCCACCAATTTGCCCTGCATCCCGTCGTCTCGATTCAGGTTGCTGGCCACGACGTCTCTCTGACCAATTCCGGGCTCTTCATGCTGCTGGCGGTCGCGCTTGCGTGCCTTTTGGTCGCGCTCGGCGCGCGCGGCGGCGCGGGCGTGCCCGGCCGAATGCAGGCGATGGCGGAAATGGCCTACGAATTCGTCGCCGGAATGGTGCGTTCGGCGGCCGGCGAGGCAGGGATGCGATTCTTCCCGCTCGTCTTCTGCATCTTTCTTTTCATCGTGATCTGCAATCTAATCGGCCTCATTCCCTATTCATTCACGGTGACGAGCCAGATCATCGTCACCGCCACCCTTGCGCTTCTTGTCTTCCTCACCGTCGTCGTTGTGGGGATCAAGGACCACGGCCTGCATTTCCTCAAGCTCTTTGTGCCTTCGGACGTGCCGATCTACATCCTGCCGCTCGTAGTGGCGATCGAGGTTTTTTCCTTCTTTGTGCGGCCGGTCAGCCATTCGGTGCGCCTGTTCGCCAACATGTTGGCCGGCCATATCACCCTCAATGTCTTCGGCAGCTTCGTCGTCATGCTGCTCGGGGCTGGGATCGTGTTCAAGGCGTTCGCGGTGCTGCCCTTCATGATGACGATCGGGCTGTTCGCTCTCGAATTGCTCGTGGCTTTCCTGCAGGCTTACGTCTTCGCCATGCTGACCTGCATGTACCTCAACGACGCGCTTCACCCCGGCGGACACTAGTCTTCCGATCAACCGCAAAGCTTCAAGAAACGTCACGAAGGAGTCACGAATGGAACCCCATGAGCTCGCCATCGCCGCGAAATATGTCGGCGCCGGCCTCGCCGCCATCGGAACAGGCGCCGCCGGCATCGGCGTCGGCACGCTGTTCGGCCAGTTCCTGAACGGCGCGCTTCTGATCGCCTTCCTGTTGCTGTTCGCTGTCTGACGATTCAGACCTTTTTTCTTCCGGTCGAAGGGGGGAGCATGCGGCTCTTCCCGCGACGCTGACAAGGGTTCGTGATGGCGGTATCCGACCAAACGAGCGCGAACGACGAGGCGCCCCAGACTCAAACTGAGGTCGGTCAGGACGGCGGCGCGCCGCATTCCAACTTTCCTCCGTTCGACGCCAGCACGTTTCCCTCGCAGCTGGTCTGGTTGGCGATCGCCTTCGGCTTCCTCTATTGGTACATGTCCAAGCGCGGTTTGCCGGCGCTGGGCGCGGTGATTGACGGCCGCAAGGCGCAAATCGCGCGCGACCTCGATGAGGCGACCGCAATGCAGCAGCGGGCTGACGCCGCCGCGGCGGCGCACGAGAAGACGTTGGCGGAGGCGCGCGCGAAGGCGCAGACCCTCGCCCAGGCCGCTCGCGACGCCGCAGCCGCCGACGCGCAGGCCAAGCGCAAGGTCCTGGAGGACGAGCTCGCCGCCAAACTCGCCGCGGCCGAGCGCGAGATCGCCACGACGCGCGCCGGAGCGATGGCCAATGTCGCCGAAGTCGCGCGCGACGCGGCAGGCGCAATCGTCGAGCGCCTGTCGGGCCGCCCGGCCGATCCGGCGGCGGTCGCCGCCGCGGTCG
>Ga0335076_10004137_pt1 | contig 14642 bp, 11 predicted proteins | sample Lox_Sample_25_FD_206717 | JGI IMG/M metagenome (GOLD analysis project Ga0335076, IMG submission 206717) | Soil microbial communities from Loxahatchee National Wildlife Refuge, Florida, United States - Lox_Sample_2.5 | ecosystem: Environmental > Terrestrial > Soil > Wetlands | place: USA... | reverse complement strand
TGTGCTAGCTCACCGAAACCCACGTATAAGGGAAACGCGGCCTCGTCCTTCCATTTATTCAAGAACTTCTTCCACCGGTTCTCGAAGTTCGGAACTGCTGCAATCATCTGATCGATCCGATCGCGATCGGTGGGCATCGCCAGCTCAAATCTCTTCGGGTACGACGTAGGGAGCCCGGTATGTCCCGCGAAGCAGGGTGTTAGCTTCGTCGTCACCGATGACTTGTTCGGTGGCGGCATCGAATTTCAGAGTGCGGCCAAGGCGATAGGACGCATTCGCGAGATGCACCAGCGTCGTGGAGATGTGGCCCTCTTCGATGGGGCAGTGTAAATCTTCGGCGCGGCGGCTGCGCACGCAGGCGATAAAATTGGCGAAGTGGTCGCCCGCGGCTTTGCCGGAGGGACCGGGCTCCATTTGCTCCCCGAGCCAGGTTTTGTAGCTCTCGTAGCCGTCGATTCCCAGGTAGCCTTTTGAGCCATAAAAAACGTTGCCGATGGTGTTGCTCTTGGCGTCGCGCGGGCCCAGCGGCGCCTGCTGTTTTCCGCCAGCTTGCACCTTGAACGCGGCCGGTTTGAGGCCGGCATGTGGAACGGAGTTGCCACCGTAGGCGCCGGTGCCAATCTCCGCTTCGTGATTGGTCAGCCAGTGGCGGACTTCGAGTTCCATCATTTTGCGTTTGCCGCCGGCGTCCTCGAAATAGTACGTGGCGCTGAGCGTGTTGGGAGTTTCCTGATCGTCGTCGAACATGAAGTGGCCGCCCATGGCGGAAACCGTAGTGGGAAAGCGGACGCCGAGGCCCCACCGCGCGATATCAATTTCGTGGATGGCCTGGTTGCCGATGTCGCCGTTGCCGGTGTCCCAAATCCAGTGCCAGTTGTAGTGGAAGCGATTTCTGGTGAACGGCTTGAGCGGCGCGGGGCCAGTCCAGAGATCGTAATGCACTCCGGCAGGAACGGGTTCTTCGGGTGCGTGGCCGATGGAGGCCCGCCACTTGAAGCAGAGCGCGCGGGCCATGTAGACGTCGCCGATGGTGCCGCTGTGCGTGTGGTGGATGGCCTCGATCATTCCGGGATTGGAACGGGACTGGCTGCCGTGCTGGCAAATGCGGTTGTACTTGTTGACGGCACGGACGAGCTGGCGGCCTTCAAAAGTGTTGTGGGAGCAGGGTTTTTCGACGTAGACGTCCTTGCCGGCCTGGCAGGCCCAGATGGCAATCAGCGAGTGCCAGTGGTTGGGCGTGGCGATGGAGATGGCGTCAATTTCCTTGTCTTCGAGAAGCGTGCGCACATCCACGAAGGATTTCGGCTTGGCGAGGCCGAGCTTCTGGACGTCGGCGAGGCGCTGGTGCAAGACGTTTTCGTCTACGTCGCAGAGGGCTGCAAGCTCGACGCCGGGAACGTGGGCGAAGCCGTGAATGTGGTCGACGCCGCGGCCGCGCGTTCCGCAAATCGCGACACGCACGCGGTCGTTGGCGCCGAGGATTCTGCCGCCGAGCGCGAGGGCCGCGGCACCCGCGGTGATGGTCTTGCTCGTCGTTTTCAGAAATTCGCGCCGCTCCATATCCATGAGGACCGCCTTTCCCGCGATGGCCGCCGCGGGCTGGTTTTTGCGCGGCCTAGTATATCGCTACGGGGCGGAAGCGGAAGAAAATCGATTTGGCGGGCGGCGCAACGCCTCGCCTGTTCGGCGGGCAATTGCTACCATAGCCGCGGAATCTATGATCCCCAAACGTACAGCCGGAATGCCGGCAGTGACAAAGCGGCTGCTGCAGCGCCTGACGCACGGCGCGGCGTGGCGCGCGGGCGAAGTGGTCGGCGTGGGGGTGTCCGGCGGCGCGGATTCGGTGGCGCTGCTGCGGCTGCTCCTGGAAGCACAGGAAGAACTGGGTCTGGTGTTGAGTGTGGTGCACCTCAACCACCAACTGCGCGGCAGGGCATCGGATGCGGACGAAAAGTTCGTCGCCAACTTGGCGGCGAAGCACGGTCTGGACTTTTGCGTCGAACGCATGGACGTCGGCGCGCGAGCGAAGCGCGAGAAAGCGAACCTGGAAGACACGGCACGACGGGCTCGCTACGAATTGTTCGCGAGGCTGGTGGCAGAGAAAAAAGTAGAGCGCGTGGCCGTCGCGCATACGGCGGATGATCAAGCCGAGACGGTGCTGGCGCACATCCTGCGGGGGACCGGGTTGGCCGGACTGGGCGGGATTCACCCGGAAACGGAATTCGTGGTACGGCCACTGCTGAACGCGCGGCGGGGGGAACTGCGCGCGTACCTGCGTGCTAGGAAGCAAAACTGGCGAGAGGACGCGACGAACCAGGACACGACACGGATGCGGGCGCGCATTCGCGGGAAACTGCTGCCGCTGCTGGAGCGGCAGTTTCAACCCGAGGTGGTGCGGCATCTCATTTCGCTGGCAGAATTAGCGCGGGAAGATGAAGCACTGCTTGGGGAGCTAGCACGGGAGCGCTGCGGGGCGTTCGCGAAACGAGAGGATGGAGTGCTGCGCATTTCGTTGCGCGATCTGCTGCAGCCACTGAAACAGAAAAGCTTTCACACGCCGGCTCCAAGGGGCCAGGAACGCAGAGAGGGCACAGGGAAGAAAGCCAGGAGCGAGACGGAGTTGGCGAGCGTCGCATTGACCAAGCGAATGCTGCGACATCTCCTCGAAGAGGTGAAGAACGCAACCGCAGCGAATCCGCAGCATGGGCCACAGCTTACGGCGCAACACATCGGGGCGGTGTTGGCGCTGGCACAACACGGGGAGAACGGGAAAATGCTGCAACTGCCGGGCGGGGTGGACGTGCGGCGAGAGCGGGACGAACTGGTGTTCACTGGAGGAGCGCGGGCTGCGCGAGGCGCAGCAGCGAAGCGGACGGAAGAAATCGCGTACGAGCACCAAATCGATTTTCAACGCGGAGAAGCAACCGTGGCCGTGCCAGCGGTGGGTTGCGTCTTGCGCTTCAGGGTGATTGACTGGCCCACCAATCGGGGAGACACTAAGGAATCAGGGCCGGTGCTGGACCGCGACCGGGTGCGTGAGCCGCTGGTGCTGCGCAACTGGCGTCCAGGGGACAGACTACAACCCACAGGACATCAGAAGGCGCACAAGCTGGCACGCTTGTTCAACGAGAGGCGGATCAGCCGGTGGGGGCGCCGGGGTTGGCCCGTATTGACGGGCGGCGCGACGCTGGTCTGGGCGCGCGGTTTTCCGGTAGCGGCAGGATTTGCGGCCAGCGAGAAGACGCGCGAAGGAATCTTGATCGCCGAGGCGAAGCTTTGATGCATGGCGGCCCAGCCGTCAAGGCCAGCAGACGCGAGGCAACCGCGATCTCCGCGGGGCGTATCAGTGCCCGCGTAGAAGCGCTGGGGCGGGAACTGACGCGGGAGTATACGGGCCGACGCGTGGACGTGGTGGTCACGCTGGACCGCGGGTTCGTGTTCGCAGCGGACCTGTTACGCGAGCTGCACACCGCGGTGGTTTGCCATTTCGTGCGCGAAGACGTGCGCGACGTGGAGGATGGGAGCGGGCACGAACGCCGGGAAGTTTTTTTCGGCACGCGGCCGGAGTTGCAGGGCCGCGATGTGCTGCTGCTGGATGCCGTGCTCGAGAGCGGCGTAACGCAAGAGTTCCTGTTGCGGCGGCTGGGAGAAAGCCGACCACGGTCGCTGCGGCTGGTGGTGCTGCTGGACAAGCCCATGCGGCGGCGCGTGGGACTGGAGCCCGATTACTTCGGGTTCCGGACGGCATCTAACCAAGTGTGGGTCGGCTACGGCCTGGCGGCGGCTAACGGGACGGGTCGGAACCTGCGAGCCCTTTCGGCAAAGCGGGGCCACGGCAAGCGGCGGCGGAGCGATAAGCGGTAAGATGGTAGTAGCAGAGGGCCGCCGGGTGACGGGGCAATTCCCGCGCGGTGCAGGACAAAGGTGAGGTCAACGTGAACTCTAGTTCGACGGCAAAAACAATTCTGTTCTGGATTTCCATTGTCTTCCTCGGCGTAATGCTGTGGAGGCTGGTGTCAGCGAATGGGAGCCAGGCACGGGAACAGACGCCCAGCTACAGCGAGTTCATACAACGCGTCGACCACGGTGACGTAAAGGAAGTGACGTTTTACATCTCACCGAACAGCTACGAATTGCAGGGCGAATACAACACGCCGCCCAACACGAAGTTTGTGGTAACCGTCGTCAAAGAAGAAGCAGCCGGCCTGATCAAAGAGCTGGGCGACAAAGGCGCCACAATCAAGGGCATGAAGGAAGTGCGCAGCGGCGACTGGATCCTGATTTTGCTGAATGCACTGCCGCTGATCCTGCTGGTGGGTTTCTGCCTGTTTCTGATGCGCCAGATGCAGGCAGGCGGAAACAAAGCATTGAGCTTCGGCAAGTCGCGGGCGCGTTTGCTCTCGGCGCAGCAGAAGAAAGCGACGTTCAAGGACGTGGCGGGAACCGACGAAGCCAAGGAAGAGTTGCAGGAGATTATCGAATTCCTGAAAGACCCGCAGAAGTTTCAGAAACTGGGCGGACGTATTCCGAAGGGCGTGCTGCTCGTCGGACCTCCAGGGACGGGCAAGACGTTGCTGGCGCGGGCGATCGCCGGCGAAGCCAACGTACCGTTTTTCTCCATTTCGGGTTCGGACTTCGTGGAAATGTTTGTCGGCGTCGGCGCGAGCCGGGTGCGCGATCTGTTTGAGCAGGGTAAGAAGAATGCGCCGTGCATCATTTTCATCGATGAAATTGACGCAGTGGGACGGCATCGCGGGGCGGGCTTGGGCGGCGGACACGACGAGCGCGAGCAGACGTTGAACGCGTTGCTGGTGGAGATGGACGGCTTCGAGTCCAACGAGGGCGTGATCCTGATCGCGGCGACGAACCGGCCGGATGTGCTCGATCCGGCGCTGCTGCGGCCGGGGCGTTTTGACCGGCGAGTGGTGGTGGCGCGTCCCGATGTAAAAGGACGCGAAGAAATCCTGCGCGTGCACACCCGGAAAGTGCCGCTGTCCGACGACGTGGAGCTTTCCATCATTGCGCGTGGCACGCCAGGTTTTTCGGGCGCCGATTTGGCGAACCTGGTGAACGAAGCGGCGTTGTGGGCCGCGCGCCAGAATCGCAAGTTCGTCATGATGGTGGACTTCGAGATGTCCAAGGACAAGGTCCTCATGGGCGTCGAGCGTAAGTCCATGATTCTTTCCGACGAGGAAAAAAAGAACACCGCGTACCACGAAGCCGGGCACGCGTTGGTGGCGGCGATGACGCCAGGGGCCGACCCCGTACACAAAGTGACCATCATTCCGCGCGGCATGGCCCTGGGCTTGACCATGCAGTTGCCCGAAGACGACAAGCACACCTATACGCGCGAGTACCTGGAAGCCATGCTGGCCGTGCTGATGGGAGGCCGGTCCGCGGAGGAGATCTTCCTCGGCCACATCACCACCGGCGCGGGCAATGACATCGAGCGGGCCACGGAAATCGCGCGCAACATGGTTTGCGAGTGGGGCATGAGCGAGCTGGGCCCGCTGGCCTTCGGGAAGAAAGATGAAGCCATCTTCCTGGGCCGCGAAATTGCGCAGCATCGCGACTATTCCGAAGACACCGCGATCCAGATCGACAAGGAAGTGAAGCGCATCGTCAGCGGCGGCTATCAGAGCGCCAAGTCCATCCTCTCGAACAATCGGGACACGCTGGAGCGCATCGCGCAGGCTTTGCTGGAGCGCGAAGTGATTGACGCCGGGGAAGTGAAGCTGCTGATGGAAGGCAAGCCGCTGCCGGAAAAACCGCGTACGCCGCCGCAGGCGCCGCCTGCACCGAGCGCAGATCCCAAGGTGGTGCGGCCGGAGTTGCGACCGGCGCCCGGCTTCACGCGCGGAGAGAATCCAGCCAAAGCCTAAGCACACGTTTTTTTCCAGGAGCCGCAGGGGCACGAACAAGCGTGCCCCTCTTTTTTTGCCGGCGGCCAGGGCGACTGGTGAGGCGGCTCGGCGCTGAACTTTGACGGGAATTTGGCGTAGAATGCGGGTATGGGAAAGAGAGAGCCCGACAATTTGCAGGTGACGTGCCCGTGCTGCCAGGCCAAGCTGGTAGTGGATCCGGTCTTTGGCGCCGTGCTGTCGCACGAAGTGCCGGTGAAGCCGGGTCCGAACATCGACCTGGAAAACGCGCACGGCATCCTGGCCGAGCAACATCGCCAGCGGGAAGACAAATTTTCCAGGAAACGCACAAGGAAGACATCCTGGCGAAAAAGTTTGAAGAGGCCATGAAGAAAGCCAAGGACGCGCCGGCGGGTAAACCAGTTCGCGACTTCGACTTGGATTGATGTACCGCTGGTTGTCGCGCGCCTCCAGCGAACTCCTTTGAGCTTTGCGGCCGCGTTATTCTTTTGTTCTCGCCCGCGCTAAACTGCCCCTCGCAAATCGATGACGTACCGGAAAACGTTTCGCCTCAAGCTAAAAGACTCGACGCTGGTGCTCGGCCCGCGTACTCTCGTGATGGGTGTGCTGAATGTGACGCCAGACAGCTTTTCGGATGGCGGAAACTTCTTTGACCCACAACAGGCCGTCGAGCACGCCCTGGCGATGGAACGAGACGGAGCGGATTTGATCGACATCGGCGCGGAATCGACGCGGCCAGGCTCGCAACCAACGAGCAGTGCCGCGGAACTGCTGCGCTTGCTTCCGGTGCTGCGCGCACTGCGGCCAAAGCTAAAAGTCCCCATTTCCATCGACACGCGGAAGGCAGAAGTTGCAGAGGCCGTCTTGGCCGAGGGCGCGCAACTCATCAACGACGTTTCCGGGCTGCGGCACGACCCGCGCATCGCGGAAGTGGCGGCAAAGCACAAGGCTGCGCTCATTCTGATGCACATGCGCGGCGAGCCGGGCACGATGCAGAAAGGGCCGTTTGCGCGGGATGTATGGAAAGACGTCGTCAGCGGCCTACGCGCGTCGGCGGCAGCAGCGCGTAAAGCGGGCGTACCGCGCTCGCAGATTATCATCGACCCGGGCATCGGCTTCGGGAAGACGCACGCGCAAAACTACGAATTGCTACAGAAGCTACCGCGACTCGCGAAGCTGGGATTTCCCCTGCTGGTGGGCACGTCGCGCAAGGGATTTCTCGGAGCTACATTGGCACGCGACGGCAAGCCCGCTCCGCCGGAAGCACGGATCTGGGGCACGGCCGCGACCGTCACCGCCAGCATCCTGAATGGCGCACACATCGTTCGCGTGCACGATGTCGCGGAGATGGCGCAAGTCGCGCGCGTTGCCGACCGTATTGTCCACCTGAACTCGCCCGCTTGAGTCTCTGGCCGTCAGCGATTCAGCAGTCTCGCCTGTCCTCGACGCGCTAGCTTACGGCTTCAGTTCCAGCACATCCGTGGTCTGGCGATCCACGGCAGCTTTGCTGAAACTGAGCGGGAAGTATTGGCCGTTGGTCCAGAGTGGAATGAGATCGTCGTAATGTGCGCTGCCCGGCTGGCCGCTTTGGCCCGGCACGTTGACACCGACGCCCTCGTCCCAATCACTCAGGTCGAAAATCTCGCGATAGCTCGCGCCAGCCAACTGGTTGAAGGAACCGCCGTAGAACGCCGTCGCGTCCACGGTATAGCCGTCGCCGGGGCGCGGAACGGGTCCGCGGTCGAAAAGCTTGGCGAGTTGGCTGTTCACATCGAGCGAATGGCTGAACAGCATCTGATGCAGGCTGCCCCAAGACCAGTTTGCACGGTCGACTCCCAGCTTCGCGGAGGCCTTTTGTTCAGCAACGCTGAGCGTCCCCAGCAGCAGCGCGTCCCGGCCGAACTCGGGGTTCTCTCCGAAGACTTGCACCTCCGGATGCTGCAAGACCGCCACGACTTGCGGCAAATAAAGGCGTGCAGCGCGCCGTGCTTCCGCGGGGACCACCAGCTTTGTCACCGCATCCTGCAATTCTTCAATCCAGAATTCGTAGAGCGTCGCAGCCGCCGAATCTGTGCTTAGCGCGCAATCCCACCGGATGAGCAGCATGGCCGCGCTGCTCGGCGTATCTCCCACGGCATGGAGGAGCAAGGCTCGCAAGTCACGCGCCGGCAGCGAGACTACGTCATTCTGGAGGTTTTCCATGTCCGCCACCTGCAGCTTATGGCCGCTCTTGGCGGCGCTGCTCAGCACTTCTGAAATGCGCTGAAAGCGCTCCGGCGAGGCCCACTGAAAGCCCACATTGTACGGGTAGTGCTCTGGAATCATCTTGTGGTTCGCGGTAGCGATAAAGCCCGAGGCAGGATTGTAGGAATGGGGCAGCTCGGAGTTCGGCACGAAGCCGCTCCATTCGTAGCCGCCTTCTTCGGGTACCGGGAGCAGGCCCGTCCAGTTTTTGCGCAGCGGCGCAAGGCCGGTGGAATGCTCACCGATATTTCCGGCCGTGTCCGCGTACACGATGTTTTCCGAGGGTACTTTCCAGCGCGCCATGGCGGTTTCGAATTCCTGCCAGTTGGAGGCCTGGTCCAGCGACAGCGAACCGAGATAACCGGCCGTGCCTGGCTCCGCGCCCACCCAATGCAGAATCAAGGCGCGCTTTCCATCGTCCCACAACACTGGGCCGTGGCGCGTGAACTTCAGTTGCACCGTAACCGGAGCGCCTCCGCGCACGCGGATACTTTCCGTTTGCACTTCCATGCGCGCCCAACCATGCTCCGTCTCGTATTGTTGCGGATCGGCGGGATTCAGCTTGGCGACATACAGGTCCTGCTGATCGAGGCCGAAAATCGTGAAGCCCCAGGCGATGTGCTCGTTGTGGCCGACGGCCACGCCGGGAAGGCCCGGTTCGCCCGCGCCGATCACGTCCCAACCCGGCGCCACGAGGTGCACGATGTAGCGCAGCGAGGGCTCAGCAATCACGCGATGCGGATCGTTGGCCAGCAGCGGCTTGCCGCTGGCGGTCAGGGCGCCAGAAACCGTCCAATCGTTGCTCCCCTCAATCGGTGCGCCATGAAAATCAATGCGCACATCGCTGCCGACGAGATTCTCGAGCAGCGCCGGCGTCAAACCGGCAAAGTCGATTCCCGGTGCCGGGTCGAGCTTCACGGGCGGGTCCAATTCCACCAATTGGGCGGCCTTCTCCGCTCCGAGCAGCTGTACCAATTGCGCGTTGCGCAGCTCGCTCGCGCCATTGCCAGTCATGGAGTAGGCCGCCATGCGGTTCAGGCAATCTTCGGGTTTCCAGGGCTCGGGCTGGAAGCCGGCGATTTGGAACTCGACAGGCAAACCAATGCCGCCAGGCTTCTGAATCTCCGCGATGTACGCGTTAATGCCCTGCGTAAACGCCTCGAGGATCTCTTTGGCGTGCGGCGCGTAGCTTTGGTACTCGGCGCCCATATCGCCGCGATAGCGGAGCAGTCGTGCGTTGATGTCGCGCTTCACCGCGGACGGCCCGAGAATCTCCGCCAGGCGGCCCTGGCCGGAGCGCTTCCACAGTTCCATCTGGAACAGGCGGTCCTGCGCCACCACAAATCCCTGGGCAAAGAACAAATCGTGCTCGTTCTGCGCGTAGATGTGCGCGACGCCCCAATGGTCGCGCTGCACGCGCACCGGCGCACGCAGTCCGTGCACCTCGAGCGTCCCGCTCAGCTTGGCCAGCGCGGCTTTGGCGCGTTCCTCGAGGCTCGCTGGCGCGCCTTGCGGCGATGCTTGCGCGGCCGAGGCACCTATGCAGAGGAGATTCGCGGCCACTACCACAATCATTCGTTTCATCGCCATTCTCTCAGAGTGACTTCTCGCAATCGCGGCCCTAGCTTCTCAGTTAGGGCAAGTTTGTCCCGAAGCCGCGCGAGCTTATACTACTCCGCGCCAGGATGCACGGCCTCGCCGCGATGCGCGCCGCGGCTTCCACGACGTAGTTCCGGAGTGCACGGGATGTCCCACCGCCAAGCTCGCGTTTTCTTTGCCTCGTTGCCGCTCTGTTTCATTGCGTCCACATCGTTCGCGCAATTCCCTCCGGTCAAGGACACGCTGAGCCCGGGGCTGCCCGCGCAATCCTCCGGGGCCTGCTCCGCCACGGACGCTTCCAGTTGCGAGCAGGCTGCCGCAAAAATTCTGCCTATCGTGATGGGCCCATCGCCGATGGAGGAAAATCTTCGCCGCCTCACTGACGAAATCGGCGGACGCGTGTCAGGCTCAGCGAAAATGGGCAAGGCAGTGGACTGGGCGCTCGCTGCCTTCGGCCTCGCGAACGTCGCAGCACACGCGGAACAATACACACTGCCTACAACCTGGGGCGAAGCCAAAACCGAGTTATCCATCACCGATCCGTACGAGATCGAAACGGTGCGCCATGACACCGGCACTTTAATAGTCGCGGTGCCGATTTTCCTCCGTGTGGCCTCCGAAGCCTGGGGGCCAGCGACGCCTCCCGGCGGTATCTGGGCCTATGTAGTCGATGTAGGCTATGGTGCCGAAGAGGATTTCGCGCGTGCCCGCTCCTCGCTGAAAGGCGCCATACTCCTGGTCCACAGTGACATCGGCACAACCTGGGCTGATCTGTTCAACGAATACCTTCATCCGCCCGAGATCATACGCCGTGCGGTTGATAGCGGCGCGTCCGCAATTCTCTGGATGGGCGCACGCGAGCGACTGTTGCTGTATCGTCACACCAACTCGCTCAACGGCCAAATCGACAAGATTCCACAAGCTATCGTGGCGCGCGAGGACGCTATGCGTCTTGCCCGGCTCGTGGCCGCCTATCCCGGCAAAGTGCGTGTGCGGCTAAGTATGCCGAACAAGATTGGCGGACCGGTCGAGCAGCAAAATGTGGTGGGCGAAATTCGCGGCTACGAGAAACCCGACGAAGTGGTGATTCTCGCCGCGCATCTCGATTCCTGGGACCTGGGCACCGGCGCGCTCGATAACGGCTGCAACGCCGCCCTGGTCATCGAGGCGGCCCGCGCCCTGAAAGCTACTGGGCTGCTCCCGCGCCGCACCATTCGTTTCGTCCTTTTCAGCGGCGAAGAGCAAGGCACCATCGGCTCCAGGGAGTATGTCAAAGCGCACCGCGCGGAAATGGACAAAATTCGGGGCATGATCACCTTCGACGCCGGCAACGGCCGCGTCACCGGTTACTCCTTGGGGGGGCGCCGCGACACCGAAGCTGCGCTGCGTGAAATTCTGAAGCCGCTCGAATCCTGGGGCGCCAACCACCACACCTACGACGCCAGCTTCGGCACCGACAATCTCGATTTTCTGCTGGAAGGCGTGCCTACGCTGGTGGCGAACCAGGAACAGGCCAACTATTTGCCCAACTACCATGCCGCGTCCGATACGTTCGACAAAGTGGACATGCGGGAGCTGAAGCTCCATACCGTCTACGCCGCGCTCACCGCGTGGGGCATCGCCGACCGCACCGAGCCCTTTGGCAAGCGCCTCACGCGCGCCGAAATCGAAGCCCAGATGAAAGAAACCGGCCTCGACCAGCAGATGAAAATCCTCGGCTACTGGGATGACTGGCAATCGGGCGCCAGAGGCCGCAAACCGTAGTTTTTCGTCACCAACCCATCGATTTCCACCTGTCCTTTCGTTCAGGTGTCTATCCGATAGCGCACGCTGGTGCAGCGACCGGAGTCCTGCGGTTTTCGTCCCGGTATACTAGAGGGGTGAGCCAGACCTCATCAGGCACGAAAGCGGCTCGTTCCGGGCGTATTCTTGCGCTCGACTACGGGCGCGCGCGCATCGGCATGGCTATGGCCGGAGCTGATTCCTCCCTGGCTCAACCGCTGGCCACGCTGGAGCGCATTAATCGCAATGAAGATATGCGCCGCCTGCGCGAAATTGTGCGGGAACACGGAGTGAGACAAATCGTGGTCGGCCTTCCGCTACGTCTCGACGGCACGCGCGGCGAAATGGCCGAAGAAGCGGCCCGCTTCGCCCAGCGTGTGCACAAACAGCTTGGCCTGCCGGTGGCCATGGTGGACGAGCGGCTCACCAGTTGGGAAGCTGAGCGGCAGCTCGAAGAGCAGCAGGGCCGCGCCATTCATACCGCACCGCCGCACCCATCCGCCAGCGCCAAGCATCGCACCAAACGCAACGCCAAAACCAGTGTCGACGCCATGGCCGCCGCCATCATCTTGAAGGAGTACCTGGACCGGCAGGGGCAACCCACCGGGCCGGCGGCCTAGCACCAGAGAACCACGCGGGAGCCACAGATTCGTGAGGCTGACGTGAAAAAACTTGCCTTTATCGTCGCGCTGCTGCTCGTCGCCGCCGGGGCTACCGGGGCGTGGCTCTGGTACGCTTTCACCAAGCCTTATCAGGGCTTTCCTTCCGAAGGCGTGTACGTAACCGTGCCGCGCGGATCCTCCAGCCGTAATGTTGCCCGCGTCCTGCAGCAGAACGGCGTGATTCGCAGCAGCCTGGCTTTCGAGCTCTACGCGCGCCGCCATCCGAAGCGCACCCTGCAAGCGGGCGAATACTTCTTCGACAAGCCCGTCACCGGCCGCGACGTCTTCTGGAAACTGGCCAAGGGCCAGGTCTTCGTAATTCCCTTCACCGTGCGCGAAGGCGAGACCATCTACGACATCGCGCACGACCTCGAAGCCGCGCACTTCCTTTCTGCCGACGATTTCGTCAAAGCCGCGAGCGATCCCACGCTGGTCCGCGACATTTCCCCGCACGCGCTCACCCTGGAAGGGTTTCTTTTCCCGGCTACGTATCAGCTCACGCGCCATCCGGCAGCCAACGAATTGGCGGCGATGATGGTGAAAAAGTTCAAAGAGGAGTGGACGCGCATCGCGCCGCTGCCTCCCGCCGGAGCCACCACGGACAAAACCGGGCTCGCTGCCGGCTATCCCGTCTCTTCCATCGTCACCATGGCCTCGCTCGTCGAACGCGAGACGCCGAAGCCCGCCGAGCGCCCGCTCGTGGCCGGCGTCTTTGAAAACCGTCTGCACAAAGACATGCCCCTGCAATGCGACCCCACCGTGATTTACGCTCTCCAACAGGAAGGCCGCTACAACGGCACCCTAACCGGCTCTGATTTGCACGTCGACTCGCCCTACAACACGTACACGCACCCTGGGCTGCCTCCAGGCCCGATTGGCAACCCGGGTGAGATTTCTCTACGCGCCGCATTGCAACCCGCCCAGACGGATTACCTCTATTTCGTCGCCAACACGCAGGGCGGACATTTTTTTAGTGCTACACTGGCTGAGCACAACCGAAATGTGACAAAGTATCGGCGTCTGCTGGCCGGCCTTCCCGCGGATCCCCCGCCTCCGCCGCCGAGGGCCAAGCCAAAGCCGACGACCAGGAACGTCAGCAAGAAGAAAGCAATCAGCAGAAAGCAAACGCATAGGAACGCGCACAAGAGCACTTCGGGATGACCGATCCGCAGCACAGCAAGAAAGAATTGATCCTTGAAACGGCGCGCGAAATAGGCGCTTCCCGTTGGACTCTGGCGGAAATCGATCAGTTGCGCCGCCGGATAATCGCCGAGCACGGCGAACAAGCAAAAACCAGCTCGGACTACGTCGCGGAAGTCCTGAAAGACGCCGGCTGGAAGGTCCTGCTGAGCCTGCAGGAAGAAGCCGAAGAGCAATACGAAGAGGAATTCGAGGACCTGCTACATTTCAAAACTCTGGAAGACGCCGAAGTCAACATCATGCGCCTCGACGAGCTGATGCGCAAATTCCGGGCCCACGACGAGCGCGCCGCCGTCGAACGCGTCCTCGACATCGCCCGCCTGGGCAAGCGCCGCGCCGAAATGATCGCGCACAACCATAAAGTCGAACCACACAAGCGCGCCGAAAAGGAAGAAATCGCCAGTTGGTTCCGCATCTGGCTGGAAACTCCCGACGCGTTCTTCGATTGGCTCGATGTCCGCAAGCAATCGCCCGACTTCCGGGCGCGCTTCCCGGAGTCCGACGTGGAGTCCGTGGAATGAGTCTTCCCCCGGAAGCCGCCGGCGCCTTCGAACTCCCTGCTATTTCGCTCGATATCGAAGCTCAAGACCTGGGCAACACCGTCAAAGCCGTCGGCCTCGAACTGGTCGAAACCAACAACCGGGAGCCCGTTCGCGGCCAGCCGGCCGCCGAGATTTGGGCTGCGGCTTTCCCGGCCCTCGCCGCCGAGGAATTCCTCGCTGTGGACTTCTTCAGCCACCTCGAGCGCGTCCGCGAGTTCTGCGACGCCCGGAAAATAAAGTATCGCGAAGCCGCCGGCCGCTGTCTGGTCCTGCCGGGCCCCACGCCGCAGCAGCTCCACCAGCTTTTCGAGCGCTTTGAGGCCGAAACCTTCGGTCTGCGCGCCGGCGCCGCGGCGGGGCATCCTGACCCTGTCCTCGAGGGCGACCTTTCCAAGCGCGGCGTGGATGCCTACGAACCCGCCTACGAGCGCTACACCTTTTGTGCCATCTGCGACCTTCACGATGGCTGGGTCACTTTGCTAAGTGCCGCGCTTTGGGCCAGCGAGGTCCTCCGCCGCCTCCGCCCCGCCCTCGCGTCCTTCGACATCTACCTAGCCCGCCCACAGTGAGGCGTTCCCGCAGTTCCTGCCCAACCTTGGTTAACGACCTCGGTAGGGATGCCCTGGCACATCGTATCCCCCTGAGTCGTTGAGGTAGTAATCCAGGAAGACCGGTGGAAGCAAGCAGAGTTCGAGGGGCGAGCCAGGAGCGAGCCTCTCGATGATTTGCCA
>Ga0335076_10004136_pt1 | contig 14642 bp, 13 predicted proteins | sample Lox_Sample_25_FD_206717 | JGI IMG/M metagenome (GOLD analysis project Ga0335076, IMG submission 206717) | Soil microbial communities from Loxahatchee National Wildlife Refuge, Florida, United States - Lox_Sample_2.5 | ecosystem: Environmental > Terrestrial > Soil > Wetlands | place: USA... | reverse complement strand
CCCGACGTCCCCAAATCGCGAACCGCGGCAAAGCAGATGGTGTCCGGATTTCGGTTGGCTGCGCGGCCCGCCCTGCAGAGCCGACACACCGAAGGACGGGCCGTGGATATGACCATCGGTTGGACGGGCAACCTGACGATCAAGAACAAGGACGGGTCGGCCGTAACCATCACGAGCACGCCGAAGACGGGCACGAACGCCGATCTCAGTCGCGTCGGCGCAACTTACGGGGTCATAAAGGCGGTGTTCGACGATGACCCGCATTGGTCGGCCGACGGGCACTAGCCGGCCGCTGCTCCTGCGGGCGAGAGCGCTCACCGCCGCCGACAAGCGGCTTGTCCCTCGTCACGGTTCGCGCGGATAATGGCGGCGCGGCGAAGCAGCCGCGACAGGCAGGCAGGCGGAGCATCGGCCCATGGGCGTGACCGAGGCGCAGAAGCTGGCCTTCTTCGAGGCACATGCCGACGAGGCGCAGGCGGTCGGCCTGTTCTTCGGCTTTCCGATCTCGATCATGCTGGCGCACAGCGCCGCCGAATCGAGCTTCGGCACCAACACCGTCGTCAAGGACGGCAAGGACCACAACGTCTTCTTCGGCATGTCCGGCACGCCGTCCATCCCGTGCCGGCGCGTCGTCGTCGTGAAGTCTCCCGAGCTGCAGTTCAACATGGAGGCGAAGCCGAAGCCGTTCTGCTCGTTCGACGACTACATCGACGCCGCCATAGGCTGGTGCGAGTTCATCGCCCGCCATCCCAATGGCAAGAACGCCATGAAGAACCGCGACAAGCCGAATGTCTTCCTCGACTTCCTCGCCTGGTTCTATCGCGGCCCCGTGAACAAGCAGCAGCACGACGACTTCGTGGCCGACATCAAGAAGGTGGTGACCGAAAACCACCTGAAACAGTACGACAGCGTGTCGATGGTGCAGCGCGCCGTGCTGATGACTCAATACGGCATCCGTCTGACGCAGTGGGTCGCGAAATCGTCGGTGCCGTTCGACGGGCCGGGGATTGCCGGATTCGCCGGCACCACGGCATAGTCGGAGTTTCCAACAACCAACCTTGGGAGGATCCTCATGCCGATGCATTCGCGCACCCTGGCAGCGCTCGCGCTGGGCGTTGCAGCGGTTTCACTCGCCGGGCCGGCCGCCGCCGGAGGCGAGGAAACCATCACCCTGGTGGAGCGGGCGACGACCGACACCGTCATCGACACCGGCCCCAAGGGCGACAGTGTCGGCGACATCCTGCCCTTCGCCAACGAGGTGTACGACGAGGGCAACGCCAAGCTGGTTGGCCAGGACAACGGCTGGTGCGTGCGCACCGTCGTCGGCAAGGCCTGGGAGTGCATCTGGACCCTCACGTTGGAGAAAGGTCAGATCACTGCGGAAGGGCCTTTCTACGACACCGCCGATTCCGTCCTGGCCGTGACCGGCGGCACCGGCCGGTACGACGAAGCCAGCGGCTCGATGAAGCTGCACGCCCGCAACGACAAGGGCACCGAGTACGACTTCGTCTACAATTTGAAATAACCGCGACCGATCCGGCGCGTATTCACGCCGCCTTCACCTGCGTCCGGCAGGATGCGCCGCCTGTGGCACTCCTTCACGGTCCCAGAGGCGATGCATGCAGCACGCGACCGGCACGGTGATCATGTGGGCGGCCCTGGGCGGCTGGCTCGCCTGGGCCATCGTCGCGGGCTGGCCCTGGCGGCGCCAGCGGCGGTTCACGCTGCGCGCCGTCCTGCGGGCGCCGGCCGAGAGGATCTGGAAGGCCTACAACCCCCATCTCGGGGATCCTAACGCGGCGCCGTTTCACGAGGCGATCGTCTCGATCGAGCGCGTGCAGGACGATCCGCCGACTCACGACACCGTGAGCGATACCAGCGGCGGCTACCGCACCCACCTCACGACGGTCCGCCACGCGACCCTCGCCGAGCTGCCGAACCAGATGTGCGTCACCCGCATCCTGGCCATCGACGGCCGGGCGGACCCCTTCGGTCCCGATCAGCACGAGCGGCTGGAGCTGCGGCCGGCCGGCGACGGAACCGAGGTGACGCTGGCCTGGACTGGCGAGACAAAGACCCTCGGCCAGTTCCTGCGCCTGCGGCGGGCCTATCGGGTCTATCTCGGGCGCCTGCAGCGCTTCTGCGAATCGGGGGTGGTGCCGACGCGGGCGCGGCGGCCCTGGTGGGCGAGCGCCGCACTGACGACCGCCGCCATCGCCAGCTTCGCGATCGCCTTCGGCGCCCGCCTGGCGGCGCTGCTGACGATCGTCCTCGTCATCCACGAGTTCGGTCATTGGCTGGCGATGCGCATCACCGGGCAGCCGGCGCCGCGCATCATGCTGCTGCCGTTCTTCGGCGGCGTCACCATCGCCAACCATCCGCACAAGACGCTGTTTCGCGATGCCTTCTGCGCGATCATGGGTTCCGGCCTCAGCGTCGTCTCAAGCTGCGCCATCCTGCTGACGGCGCAGTGGCTCAATCCGGCGGGCCTCGATGCCCATGCGCTGCATCGCCTGACCCAGGGCGGCCCGGCCTATTCGGGAGTGTGGCTCGTCGTCAGCTTCGCCCTCGCCAGCGGCCTCACCAACCTGTTCCAGCTGCTGCCGTTGCTGCCGCTCGACGGCGGCCAGGTGCTGCGCGCCGTGCTGCAGTCGCTGCGCGCCGAATGGGCGCGGCTCGTCATGTTCGCGATCACCGGACTCGGCGTGGCGGCCGCGCTCTATGTCGGCTATCCGCTCCTCGCCGGCCTCTTCGTGCTCGGCTCCCTGCAGGCCTGGCACATGTCGCAGGAGACGCCGAAGGCGCGGCCGATGCAGGCCGCCGAGCTCGGGCTCATCGGCGCCGCCTATGTCGCCACTGCCGCGGCACATGCCGGCGTCACCCTCTACGCCCTGCACTGGTTCGGCCGCACCCTCCTCTAGGCGCCCGAAGCCCGGCCGCGAGTACCGCGCGGACAAAGGCGACCGCTGCATCGCGATATGCGCTAGAGTAGGTGTCGCTCAGCGCCGGGGGATCGCCCAGTGCCGCAGGCATCGCCAGAGCTGGACATCGATCGCACGCTCGGTTTCCGCGATCGGGAATGGGTGCGCGAGTGCATCGGCCGGATCGAGGCCGACTTCACGCGCTCGTCCGACACCCACCTGATCAGGCTCGACCTGCCCTGCCTGCGCGACGTCGACCTCTACCTCAAGGACGAGTCGACGCACCCGTCCGGCAGCCTGAAGCACCGGCTGGCGCGCTCCCTGATCCTCTACGGCCTGTGCAACGGCTGGATCACCAAGGGCACGCCCATCATCGAATCCTCGTCGGGAAGCACGGCGATCTCGGAGGCCTATTTCGCGCGCCTCCTGGGCCTGCCCTTCATCGCCGTCATTCCGACGACGACCGCGAAGGAGAAGATCGCCCAGATCGAGTTCTACGGCGGCGAATGCCGGCTGGTGCAGCCGAAGGAGATCTATGCCGAGGCCGCGCGGCTGGCAGGTCAGCTCGGCGGCCACTACGTCGACCAGTTCACCTATGCCGAGCGGGCGACGGACTGGCGCGGCAACAACAACATCGCCGAGAGCATGTTCACGCAGATGGCGCGCGAGCGCTTCCCGGCGCCGCGCTGGGTGATCGTCAGCGCCGGGACCGGCGGGACCTCGTCCACGGTCGGGCGCTACATCCGCTACCGCCGCGACCTCCTGACGACGACGCGGCTGTGCGTGGTCGACCCCGAGAACTCCGTGTTCTTCGATTTCTTCCGCAGCGGCGACGCCGGCCTGCGCGCCGAGCGCGGCTCCCGCATCGAGGGCATCGGCCGCCCGCGGGTCGAGCCGTCCTTCCTGCCGTCGGTCATCGACCGCATGATGCGCGTCCCCGATGCCGCCAGCATCGCCGCGATCTGGTGGCTGGAATCCGTGCTCGGCCGCAAGTGCGGCGGCTCGACCGGGACGAACCTCTTCGGCGCCGTCCAGATCATCGCGGAGATGCTGGCGAAGGGCGAGACCGGCAGCGTCGTGACGATGATCTGCGATCCCGGCGAGCGCTATCTGAAGACCTACTACGATCGGGCCTGGCTGCAGGACCAGGGCCTGGAGCCGGCGCCCTACGTCGAGCAGCTGGAAGCCTTCGCGACATCGGGCTGGCTCGCGCCGTAAGCCCGGCGCGCTTCTCCTTCGGTGGCGAGGCGATAGGAGTATATGCGTCTATCTGGGCGCATATGCGCTTATTTCAAGACTGCCGCGCAGCTGCCTCCCGTTGACAAACGCGCATCCCTTCTTATTTCGGGGCTCATACTCGCATGGTCATGCCGATCCTGGTGCCGCGCGCCCATGATCCCGGCGCCACGCCCTTCAGGAAGGAGTCCCCCGTGAGCACGCGTGACATCGTCCTCTCCAACCCCGTCCGCACCGCGATCGGTGCCTTCAACGGCTCCCTCAAGACGGTCCCGGCGACCGACCTCGGCGCGACGGTCGTGCGCGAGACGCTGCGGCGTTCGCGCCTCGAGGCCGGCGCGATCGGCAGCGTCGTCATGGGCAACGTCGTCCAGGCCGGCAACAGGATGAATCCCGCCCGTCAGGCGGCGATCGGCGGCGGCCTGCCGGTGTCGGTCCCGGCCATGACCGTGAATCGCGTCTGCGGCTCTGGGGCGCAGGCCATCGTCACGGCCACGCAGCAGATCGCCGTCGGCGAGATCGACGCCGCCATCGCCGGCGGCATGGAGAACATGGACCGCGCGCCCTACCTGATGGACGGCGGTCGCTGGGGCCACCGCATGGGTCCGGCGGAGATACACGACAGCATGCTGCGCGACGGCCTCGACGACGCCTTCTCGGGCAAGCACTCGGGCTGGCACACGGAAGACCTGGTCACCGGCGCCCAACTCACCCGCGAGGCGCAGGACCGCTTCGCCGCACGCTCGCAGCAGCGATTCGCCGCGGCCCAGAAGGCCGGCCGCTTTGCGGCCGAGATCGTCGCCGTCGAGGTCCGCGGCAAGAAGGGCGTCGAGACCTTCGCCGTCGACGAGGCGCCGCGGCCCGATACGACGACCGACGCGCTGGCCAAGCTGCGTCCCGCCTTCCGCCCGGACGGCACGATCACCGCCGGCAATGCGCCCGGCCTCAACAGCGGCGCGGCGGCGATGATCGTCAGCGACCGCGCCTTCGCTGAACGCAAGTCGGTCGAGCCGATGGCCCGGCTCGTCTCCTACGGCGTCGCCGCCGTCGAACCCGGCCTGTTCGGCCTCGGGCCGGTGCCGGCGGTCCGGACGGCGCTGCAGCGGGCAGGCTGGAAGCTCGGCGACATCGACCGCATCGAGATCAACGAAGCCTTCGCGGCCGTGCCGCTCGCCGTCGCACAGGCACTCGGCCTGCCCGAAGACATCATCAATGTCGACGGCGGCGCCATCGCGCACGGCCACCCGATCGGCGCCACGGGCGCCGTGCTCACCACGCGGCTCCTGCATGCGATGCGACGCGACGGCATCCGCCGCGGCGTCGTCACCCTCTGCATCGGCGGCGGCCAGGGCATCGCGCTGGCGCTCGCCGCCTTGTGATCGAGGTAGCCCGCCTCGGCAGACTGGGGTACACACGCGGAAGGCACGGCCCCTGTCCGCACATGAGTTGGCAAGTTGCCGGCGATGCGAGAGAGCGTCTGCCCTGATCGCGACGGGTGGTCGCACCTGACCGCTTCGGCTGGCCGGGGGTTCCTGCGGCGGAAGCTTGTCGGTAGGCTGCTTCTGATCGGCGCATGGGCGTCCCAGTCGCGGCAGGATCGTGCAAGCACCTTTGGTTCATGTCGCCTAAGGGTCCCGTCATGAAGCAGGACTTTGTGCCCCGCGCAAAGAACTGGTGGTCGGGGGCGACCGGCCCGCAGAGGCGCAACGAGCGCTCTCGACCTTCCGGTGCGACGCGTGGCCGCACAACCCGTCGGTGGGGCGGCATCGGCTGGCTCGTCGGATGCGCCGCGCTGCCGCTGGCTTCCTGTCAGCGGGCCGGGCTCCTGGATCCGCAAGGCCCCGTCGCGGCGGCGGAACGCCTCCTTTTGATCAATTCGACAGCGATCATGCTGGTGGTCGTGATCCCGGTGATCGTTGCGACCTTGGGTTTCGCCTGGTGGTACCGGTCGTCAAACCCGCACGCCCTCCGTCGCCCGGACGTGGACTATGAGGGGCGCATCGAATTCGTCACCTGGTCGGTCCCGGCGCTGATCGTGATCCTGCTCGGAGGGGTGATCTGGATCGGCTCCCATCAGCTCGATCCGCGGGCGCCGATGCCGGCGACCGCGCCGCCGCTCGAGGTGGATGTCGTGGCGCTCGATTGGAAGTGGCTGTTCATCTACCCCGATCAGAACGTTGCGACCGTCAATGAGCTCGTCGTTCCGACGGGGAGGCCGCTGCAATTCCGTCTCACCTCGGCGACCGTGATGAATTCGTTCTTCATTCCGCAGCTCGGCAGCCAGATCTACACGATGGGCGGCATGGTCACGCACCTCAACCTGCTTGCCGACGCGCCCGGCGAATACCCGGGCCTCTCGGCGATGTTCAGCGGCGACGGGTTCTCGGACATGCATTTCATCGTCAAGGCGATGGCGTCCCAGGACTTCGACGGTTGGGTCGCGCAGGCGCGCGGATCGGGACCGGCGCTCGATGACACCGGCTATGCCGCGTTGGCAAGGCCCAGCCAGGACGTAGCGCCCGCTACCTATGGCTCGGTGGCGCCGCGGCTGTTCGAGCACATCGTCGATGAGACGGCATCGGGCCAGAAGAAGCCCTCCGGTGCGGCCTTGCCGTCTCCGCTGCAAGAAGCGGGAGGCTGACATGCTGGGAAGGCTGGACTGGTCGGCCATTCCGTTCAACGAGCCGCTTCCCCTCATCACCGGCGCGGTCGTTGCCGTCATCATCCTGGCCATTCTGGCACTCGTCACTCTGAAGGGATGGTGGCCCGATCTCTGGCGCGAATGGCTCACCAGCGTCGATCACAAGCGCATCGGCGTCATGTACATGACCCTCGGGCTCGTGATGCTTCTGCGCGGCTTCTCCGACGCGATCATGATGCGCACGCAGCAGGCGATCGCGGTCGGCGACGCGCAGGGGTACCTGCCGCCCGGCCACTACGACCAAGTCTTCTCGGCGCACGGCACCATCATGATCTTCTTCGTGGCGATGCCCCTGGTCATCGGGCTGATGAACTTCGTCGTGCCGTTGCAGCTCGGCGTGCGCGACGTCGCCTTTCCCGTGCTCAATTCGGTCAGCTTTTGGCTGACCGCATCAGGCGCGCTTCTCGTCAACCTGTCACTCGTGATCGGCAATTTCGCGCGCACCGGCTGGTGGAACTATCCGCCGCTCTCCGAGCTCACCTTCTCTCCCGACGTCGGCGTCGATTACTACCTCTGGTCATTGCAGATCTCGGGCATCGGAACCCTGCTGACCGGCGTCAATTTCGTGACGACGATTCTCAAGCTGCGCGCGCCCGGCATGACCTATTTCCGCATGCCGGTATTCTGCTGGACGGCGCTGTGCGCCAACATGCTGATCGTCGCCGCCTTTCCGGTCCTCACCTCGGCATTCGCGATGCTGCTGCTCGATCGCTATCTCGGCATGCACTTCTTCACGAACGACTTCGGCGGCAACCAGATGATGTACGTAAACCTGTTCTGGGCCTGGGGCCATCCCGAAGTCTACATCCTGATCCTGCCGGCGTTCGGCGTTTACTCCGAGGTGATCGCGACCTTCTCCGGCAAGGGACTGTTCAGCTACCGCTCGATGGTCCTCGCGACCCTGGGAATCTGCGTGCTCTCGTTCATGGTCTGGCTGCACCACTTTTTCACGATGGGGGCCGGCGCCGACGTCAACGCCTTCTTCGGCATCATGTCGTCGATCATCGCGGTGCCGACCGGCGTCAAGATCTTCAACTGGCTGTTCACGATGTATCGCGGCCGCATCGTGTTCACGACCCCCGTGTTGTGGTCGGTCGGATTCATGGTCACCTTCGTGATCGGCGGAATGACCGGCGTCCTGCTGGCGGTGCCGCCGGTCGATTTCCAACTCCACAACAGCGCCTTTCTCGTGGCGCATTTCCACAACGTCATCATCGGCGGCGTCGTATTCGGCGCCTTCGCCGGCTACCAGTACTGGTTTCCCAAGGTCTTCGGCTTCACCCTCGACGAACGGTGGGGCAAGGCCGGCTTCTGGTGCTGGCTTGTCGGCTTCTACCTCGCCTTCGTGCCGCTCTATGCGCTGGGCCTGATGGGCATGACCCGGCGCCTGCAGCACATCTCCGACCCCAGCTGGCAGCCGTTGCTGCTCGTCGCCGAGGCGGGCGCCGTCGTCATTTTCTTCGGCATCCTCTGTCAGATCATGCAGCTCTACGTCAGCATCCGCACGCGCGAGCAGCGCCGCGACCTGACCGGCGACCCCTGGAACGGCCGCACCTTGGAGTGGGCGACGTCGTCGCCGCCGCCCGCCTACAATTTCGCGGTCCTGCCCAAGGTCGAGACGATCGACGCTTTCTGGGAGATGAAGCGGCGGGGGCCGGCTGCCGCCGCGCCGCGCTATGAACCCATCGAGGTTCCGCGCAACAGCGCCACCGGCTTTGTCGCCGCCTTCTTTGCGGTGATGACCGGCTTTGCGCTCATCTGGCACATCTGGTGGGTGGTGATCCTCGGCTTTCTCGCCGCCGCGATCACGATCATGGTGTTCGGCTGGAGCGACCATCGGGAACGCGAGATCCCGGCCGGCGAGATCGCACGCATGGAACAGGCCCGGATCGGCGCGCGGGGGGCGGCATGACCCTGGCCACGACCGAGTTCGTGCCCGCCGAGGTCGCTCGCGGCCGCGGCGGCGGCGGGCCGGCGCCGACCCGGATCGTCGTCGCCTACGGGTTCTGGATCTTCCTGCTGAGCGACTTCGTCTTGTTTTCCGGCCTGTTCGCCGCCTATGCGGTGCTCGCGGACCAGACGGCCGGCGGCCCGAGCGGCGCCCAACTGTTCCATCTCCGCAACGTCTTCATCGAGACCCTGTGCCTGTTGTTTTCGAGCTACACCTGCGGGATCGGGGCATTGGCGGCGGAACGGCGACGGGTCGACCATTTTTATCTGTCGGCCGTGTTCACCATTCTGCTCGGCGCCGCCTTTCTCTTTATCGAAGTGAGCGAATTCGCCGGCATGGTGAGCGCGGGTGCCGGGCCCTCGCGCAGCGCCTTCCTGTCGGCGTTCTTCACGCTCGTGGGCACGCACGGCGCGCACGTGACCGTCGGCCTGCTCTGGTTCGTCTACATGATAGCGCAGGTCTGGGTGAAAGGCCTGCGGGCCCACGTGCTGCGGCGGCTGCTGTGCTTCAGCCTGTTCTGGCACGCGCTCGATATCGTCTGGATCGGTGTCTTGACCCTGGTTTACCTGATGGGAGCACGCTGATGGACCGTGACGAGCGCGTCTTCGACGACCGGACTCCGGGTGTCGAAGAACATGAGCCTTCGGCCAGCTACCTGTCGTACACCGTGGGGCTTGGGCTCGCGATCGCCGCGACGATCGCCTCGTTCGTCGTGTCGCAGACCGATCTGCTGTGGCCGCCGGGCATCGCGGTCGGGCTGGTCGTGCTCGCCTTCGCGCAGATCGGAGTCCATCTCGTCTTCTTTCTGCATCTCGGCAGCGGGTCCGACAACACGAACAACATCCTGGCCCTCGCGTTCGGCGTGCTGATCGTGTTTCTCGTCATCGTCGGGTCGATCTGGATCAGTGCCAGCCTGCATGCCAACATGATGGACATGCCCATGACCGCGCCGCACTGAGCGGCGGCGGGCCATCGTGCGCGCTTATGGATCAGGACGCTATCGATCCCGTCAGTGTCAGGACACCCAGCGTGGCGAGCAGAGCGCCCGCGACACGCGGCCCCCAGGCGCCGAACGGCGCCGCCTTTTCGACCAGTACGAACACGGCGATGGCGGCGATCCACGTCAGGTTCATGATGCCGACTGCGAACAGGACCGCCATCAGCGCCCAGCAGCAGCCGACGCAGTAGGCGCCGTGCTCCATGCCCATGCGCAGCGCGCCCGACGGTCCCGGGCGCCAGTGCCGCGACAGGAACGAGATGGGCGAGCGGCAGTGCGCCAGGCAGGCCTGCTTCATGGGCGTCCACTGATAGAGCCCGGCGGCGATGAACACGGCACCGGCAAGCACTCTGCTGGCGCTGGTCATCGTCTCGGTCATGAGCGCCAGATCGACGAGCACACCCTGAACCGCCGCCGCAACGAGGCTGAACGCGCCCCACATCAGCAGATAGCCGGCTGCGAAGGCAGTCGTGGAGGCCAGAGGCGGGCCATCGGACTGGGCGCGCCGGGCGACGCGCGCGTACAGCATGATCATCGGGGCGGCGCTGGGGACCATCATGCCGACCATCATCAGCGCCCACATCGCGAAGCCCAGCGCGTACTCCAGGAGCCCCCAGCGACCCATGGGCATGAGCCCCATGAAGGCGCGCCAGCCGCCGGGGTGCCCCATGGAGGCCATCGCCTGGGCCAGCACGACGAGGTAGAGCCAGGCCAGAACGGTGACCCCCGCGAGGCTCGCGACCACGATCCAGCGGTCGCGGCGAAGTGCTGCTTCCAGTACCGTGTCGTCCGCCGCCGTCGATCCGGCCATGCTGCGGAGGTCGCCGGCTCAGACGCGCGTGCCGAGCTTCGTCTTGGCTTCCTCGTAGCTGTAGGCCACGCCCTTGTTGTTGAGGGCAAAGGGCGCCAGCGAGCTGTGCCGGTTGGCGTAGTCGAACTTGATGGCGCCGATGCTCTTCGCGGTACCGGAGGCGCCCTCGCACTGATAGAAGGTCCAGCCGTTGGGCAGCACGGTGAGGATGCGATGCTCCTCATCGGTTACCGGGTTGCGGATCGGCTCGGTCCGCGCGTGCACGATGCCGGGCACGTCGATAAGGGCGGTGCGCTTGTCGATGTCCCACTCGAACTTGATCTTGGTGAACTGCGGCTCGTGGATGGTCTCCACGACCGCATGAAAGATCTGGAAAATGGTGTTGGGCGGCTGACCTTCGCCGGACATGATCTTGAAGATCGCGTCGCGCTGCTCCGGCGTGGTCGAATCCGGCAGGATGGGCTGCATGCGGCCGCCGCCATGGTGCAGCGCGCGCGGGAAGAAGAATGTCGCGACGATGGTGATGCCGTCGAGCCTCACGTCGCCGTAGTAACCCTCGTCGATATGCATCGCGACGACGCCGTCGCAGTGGCCGCGCGACGGCGGCGCCTGCGACTCGCACGGGCAGCCCCAATCGCAGCTGCAGTACTCGAGCCACTTGCCCTTCCAGAACCATTGCGTATCGGCCATGACGTGCCTCCCGTCCACGGAATGAGGTGCACCTTCGCGGGCACCGGATTGATTCCTATTCGATCACAATATATCCGGCGACTACAAGAGATTGGCGATCATGGCGGCGGCCTTGGCAGCGCCGTCGGTCTCGACTGGCCGGAAAGCTTGGTTCGTGCCGAGCACGTCGGCCATCGCAGTCGCCAGGGTGTCGGGATCGGTCTGCTCGTAGCCGAGCCGCCGGCCGGCGTTGTAGCGCTCCAGGCGGTGACGGACGTGGAAGTTCTGCTCGAAGTGGTTGCGGATCGGAACATAGATGAAGGGCGTGCCACTGGCCGTCAGCTCCATGCAGGTCGTGAGTCCGCCCTGCACGATGGCGAGATCGGCGGCCGCCAGATGGCGCGGCAGGTCCGGCACGAACGGCCGGACCTCGACGCCGGCTGGCGCGGCCAGGCTGGCCGGGTCGATACGGGGGCCCGCGACCGCGATCATGCGCAGGTCCGGCAGGCGCCGCTTGACCAGGGGATAGGCGGCGAGCACGCGCTGGAGCAGCGGGCGCCCGACGCCCGAGCCGCCCACCGTCACGATGCAGACCCGCTCGTCGGGTCGATAGCCGAGCGTCGCGCGCACCTCCTCCCTTGGGCCGAAGTCGGCGGGGTCGAATCCGGTGATATAGCCGCTGAAGCGGAAATGCTTCTCGGTCCACTCGCGTATGCCCGGCAGAGTTGGGCCCATCCGCGTATCGACGCAGTCGTCGGGGTTGCCGACGAAAATCGCGAGATCGCGCAGGCCCGGCTGCCCGTCGACGTGCTCGATCATCTCGGCGTTGTAGTCCGCGGTCAGGAACGCATCGCGCTCGCCCTTGTCGGGCATCGGCAGGAATCCGACGAAGTCGGTGAACCAGGCGAGCGGCGCGCGCTTGAGTTCGGGGTGCTCGTGCCAGAAGTAGTCGACGTCCCAGGCCTCGTCGGCGAGGACCAGGTCGTAGCGGTCGTCTTGGACGATCTCCTGGAACAGCATGAAGTTGGCGACCAGGATCTCGTCCATGCGGCGGTAGGCCTCGAAGACATGCAGGTCGTGGCCGTCGGCCTCGGCCTCGATATGGGCCGATTCGTTGGCCAGCAGGCGGCTCGCCGGGTGGATGCGCTCACCCGCGGCCTCGAGCAGGGCCGTCACCGGGTGCTGGGCCAGCCAGTCGACCTCGAGGCCGGGGTGGTGCCGCCGCAGTTCACGCGCGATCGCGAGATCGCGGCGGCCATGGCCGAGGCCGATTGGCGAGGACAGATAGAGCACGCGCTTGGCGGCCCGGCGAATCGGCTGAGCGCGCGGCGGCGCGGCGGAAGCGCCGCTCAAGCGATCGATGAACTCCATGATCAGAAGATTGACCTTGGCCGGGATGCGCCCTTCGGGAACGTGACCGGACCCTTGCAACTCGATGAGCTTGCCGCCGCAGAGTCCGGCGAGGTACCGACTCTTCTCGATCGAAACGATCTCGTCCTCGGTTCCATGGATCAAAAGCACCGGACAGGACAGCTCGCGGTATACCTCTTCGCCCCCGCTGTCGCCGCCGGCCAGCTCGATATCGATAAGCACGTCGGGGGTTGTCTCCAGGGACCAGGAAACGCAATCTTCGATCTGTTTCGTCGAATGCGGCTCGTTCAGGCAGCTGGCCATGAAGTTCTCTGAGAAATCGCGGAAGTCCGTTCTCCAATAGTCCGCGTTCCACTTCTCGTACCGCTTGAAATTCTCGCGCTTGTCGAGAAATTCGTCGTAGCGCCACTTGACGAATTGCGGCCCGATCGGAGCAGAGGGTGCGATCAAGACCAGCGCGCTGACGCGGTCCGGGTGCCGATGCGCGAGCAACGGCGCGACGTGACCGCCCATCGAATTTCCGATAACGATCGCGTGCTTGGTGTTCGTCGCGTCCATGACGGCGATCGCATCGCCGACATATCGGTCCCACGTGTAGTGCTCAGGTCCGAGCGGCCGGTCGGATTTCCCGTTGCCGCGGCCGTCGAACGTGACGACACGATAATGCCGGGCGAGGGTCGCGATCTGCCCCTTCCACTTGCGGCTGTGGACGATCGACCAGGTTGGCAGCAGCAGGACCGTGGTCGCGCCGTCGCCGTAGACCTCGTAGTGAAGTTCGACGTTCCCATTCTTCACGCGGCCTTCCTCATCGGGATAGCGTGCCCGCGTCATGGTTCGTCCTCCCGGTTTGGTCGCGCTCGCTCCAAGGCCTCGATCAGCAGGCCGATCTTCCGGAGCGCGCTGCGGATGGGGATGTGCGTCTCGTCGATCCGAAGCAGCAGTTCGGATTCGGCACCGACGAAGGCGTTGCCCGCAAGCGCAGCGACCTCGGCTGGCGAGAACGGGCCCAAGGGTCCGAAGCGAGCCTCGGCCTCACGCGCGACCTCGGTCAGGAGCGAGGACCAGCGATGGAAGAGGGCGCGCACTCTCTCGGCGATGGCCTCGTCAGACCAGCCGAGCGCGATGCATTCCTGCAGCAGCCGAACGTAGCCGGACGCCAGATCCTCGTCGAGGAAATCGCAGGCCTTATACCAACGCGCCGAAAGCGACGCGCCGGTTCCGTACATGGCGCGCTGACGGCGGAGCGTCTGTTCGTCAGTGTAGTCGAGCAGGGCCAGCATCAACCCCTGCTTGGAGCCGAAATGATAGTGGATCTGGCTCAAGGGCTGGCCGGCCGCCGCGGCGACGCGCCGGGTCGAGACCGCGGCGACGCCCTCGGTCCGGAGGAGTCTCTGTGCCGCGTTGAGCAGGGCCGAACGGGCGCCAGGCAGGGCGGCCTCTGCCGGGGAATCGGCGCGAGTTCTAGCCTTCCTTTTGGCGGCCCGAGCTTCCACGGATGAAAACCCTCAGAGGCGTCTCGGTCGGTCGATCGACCGAAATAGTGCACCTCTATCTCCGCCCTGTCAAGGGCGGCTGTCGCGAAACACCAGCGCGATGTGTCAACCGATTACCGACATGCTGGCCGCGCAACTGCACGACGTTCTCGGCGGAGCTGCTGACCAGTGACAGGTGCCGCGGGCAAAAATAGGACGAGATTCCGCCGCTCGGCCACCGCTTTGCCGCGGTAAGCCGCCTCACCCCGGCGCGCGCAATGCGCAGCGGTCGGCTGCCGCCGTCAGGCGGGGCCGGCAGCGGCGATGGCGCGCCAGACGGCGAGCGCCTGCGCCGTCTCCACGACGTCGTGCACGCGGATGATCTGGGCGCCGCGCTCGACCCCGGCGAGCGCCGCCGCCAGCGAGCCGGCGAGGCGGTTGCCGGCGTCCTCGCCGCGGCTGAGCCGGCCGATGAAGCTCTTGCGCGAGACGCCCAGCAGGAGCGCACAGCCG
>Ga0335076_10004135_pt1 | contig 14642 bp, 7 predicted proteins | sample Lox_Sample_25_FD_206717 | JGI IMG/M metagenome (GOLD analysis project Ga0335076, IMG submission 206717) | Soil microbial communities from Loxahatchee National Wildlife Refuge, Florida, United States - Lox_Sample_2.5 | ecosystem: Environmental > Terrestrial > Soil > Wetlands | place: USA: Florida... | reverse complement strand
CGAAGCGAAAATCCCGGTCATCGTGAAGCTGACGCCGAACATCTCGGACATCGTTATGCCCGCGCGCGCCGCCGTTGCGGCTGGCGCGAACGCAATCTCATTAATCAATACGATCAATTCCATCGTCGGGATCGACCTCGACACGCTGGAGATCACTCCGAACATTGGCGGGAAGGGCGGCCACGGCGGTTACGCGGGTCCGGCGGTGAAACCCATTGCGCTGAATATGCTCGCCGCCCTCGGTCGCGATTCCGTAGTGAGCGGCTCCAAACTCCCCATTTCTGGGATGGGCGGCATTTCCACCTGGCGCGACGCAGCGGAATTTCTGCTGCTTGGCGCTAGCAGCTTACAGGTTTGCACGGCCGTGATGCATTACGGCTTCCGGATCGTCGAAGACCTGTGCGACGGATTATCCAACTGGATGGACGAAAAAGGCTTTGCGAAAATCTCCGATGTTGTGGGCAAGAGTCTGCATCGCGTTTCGGACTTCAACAATTTCGACCTGTCGTTCCGCGCCGTGGCGCGCATCGACCAGGCCAAGTGCATCCGCTGCGATCTCTGCTATGTGGCGTGCAACGACACAGCTCACCAATGCATTGATCTGATTGCCAAAGATGGCAGCGTGATTTCGCCCTACTCGTACGACGTGCGGGCCAACGGTAAGGACGATGCTGTCAATACCAGGCCGAGCGTGCATGTTCGCGAAGAGGATTGCGTTGGCTGCCGGCTTTGCTACAACATTTGCCCGGTAGAAGATTGCATCCACATGATCGAGGAGCCTTCCGGCCGCGCTCCGGTTACGTGGAAGCAACTCTCCGACGGCCAGCGCGAAGTGACGGAAGACTGGGAAAAAATGAAGCAGTACCGCGAAAAGATGGGCATCCACATTCATTAGGTTCCCCAGGAGCGTTTCATGTCTTTGCTGATCCGAAACGGCGAAATCGTCAATGTGGGTTCGCGAGAACAGGCTGACATTTTTGTCGAGAACGAGACCATTACGCGAATCGGAAAAAACCTTGAGGTTCCACCGGGAACGGAAATCCTCGACGCTTCCGGAAGGCTGGTTTTTCCGGGGTTCATCGACCCTCACGTTCACATCTATTTGCCGTTTATGGCGACGTTCGCCAAGGACACCCACGAGACCGCGAGCATCGCCGCGCTTGTCGGCGGCACGACTACCTTTATTGAGATGTGCTGCCCGAATCGCAACGATGATGCACTGGAAGGCTATCAACTGTGGAAATCGAAAGCGGCAGGTCACAGCGCGTGTGATTACGCGTTTCATATGTCGGTCACGAAATTTGTGGTGGAAACCGAAGCGCAACTGCGCCAGGTTGTGGCCGACGGAACCGCGTCGTTCAAGATTTTTCTCTCCTACAAGAATTTCTTTGGTGTAGATGATGGCGAAATGTACCAGACGCTCGAACTGGCAAAACGCCTGGGCGTCATCGTCACCGCGCACTGCGAGAATGCGGAGCTGGTGGCGCGGTTGCAGCAGAAACTCCTTGCCGAGGGCAAAACGGGCCCGGAGTGGCATGAGCCGAGCCGTCCCGAATCTGTAGAGGCGGAGGGCACCGGACGTTTCGCCACATTTCTGGAAAATACCGGCGCCACTGGTTACGTGGTGCATCTTTCCTGCGAGAGAGCGTTGCAAGCGGCGCTGGCCGCCAAGGCCCGCGGAGTTGATGTGTTCATCGAATCGGTGCTTCCTCATTTTCTGCTCGATAAAACGTACGCGGAACGCGCCGGCGTGGAAGGCATGAAGCACATCATGTCTCCGCCGCTTCGCGCGAAACAAAATCAAGCTGTGCTTTGGAATGCGCTGGCGGGCGGCGGCATCGACACCGTCGGCACCGATCACTGCCCGTTTGACACCGAGCAGAAGCTGCTGGGCAAGGATTCTTTCGTGAGCATTCCGAATGGCATTCCGGGCATCGAAGAACGCGTCAATCTGATGTACACCTACGGTGTGAAACGGGGGCGGCTAGAGTTGGATCGTTTTGTCGATGCGCTCAGCACGCGTCCGGCAAAGCTCTTCGGCCTGTTTCCCCGCAAAGGCGCGGTTGCCGTGGGCGGCGACGCCGACCTGGTGATTTACGACACGAATTGCAAAGGGACGCTCTCCGCCAAGACCCAGCACACCAACAACGATTACAACGGATTCGAGGGGATGCCGATCGAAGGCCGCCCCAGCGTGGTAACGGTGCGCGGCAAAGTGCAGGTGCGTGAGGGCCAATTCGTCGGCGACCGCCATCGCGGGCAATTTCTGAAACGTCAACCAACCCATCCGCGTATCTGATATCGTTCCCCTCACTATGGCTTTGAACCCACAACGCACGATCGCCGAACTGAAAGAATTGCGCACGCTGACGAGTGACGACAATGGCGCGCAACGCGTGGCCTGGACCGATACGTGGCTGCGCGCGAGAGAGTGGTTCACCTCCATTCTGCAAGGACTGCCGGTGGAACATCACTACGACGCAGCGGGAAATCATTGGGTCACGCTACCCGGGGCGTCAGAGAAGGCGCTCCTGCTGGGCGGCCATCTCGATTCGGTGCCGAATGGTGGCTGGCTCGACGGCTCGCTGAACGTGTTGGCGGCATTGGAAGTGCTCCGTCGCTTCCACGAGGAATTTCGCGGGCGGCCTCCGGTGACGATTCGCGTGGTGGACTGGGCCGACGAAGAGGGAGCGCGGTTTGGCCGGAGTTTACTTGGCTCTTCCGCGTTCGCTGGTACGCATACGATTGCAGCGGATCGGGTCCGAACCGATCGCGACGGCATCAAGCTGGAGGATACCCTGCGGCGATGCGGGATTGAGATCGATCGTTTCCCCGAAGCAGCCGCGGAACAGAAGAACGCCGCGGCGTACCTGGAACTACACATCGAACAAGGACCGGTGCTGGAGCGGCTGAATCTGCCGCTCGGCGTGGTGCTGGGCACTAAGGGAGTGGAGCGGCACCTCATTACGTTCCATGGGCAGGAAGCGCATTCCGGCTCGACGCCGATGCAGGATCGTCGCGACGCGCTGGCCGCAGCCGCGAAACTCGCGCTCGAGATTCGCAGCATTGCGCGCAAGCATCCCGACGCGGTGTGCACCATGGGCAGCGTGAAAACCTTTCCAGGGATCGTCACGGCGGTGGTGGGCCGCTGCGAGGCAACGCTGGACCAACGCGACCTGGACCCGCAGGTTCTGGCGCAAATGTTCCGCGAAGCGCAGGAAGCCAGCCGACGGTTTGCGGAAGAAGAGAAATGCACCGTCGAGTGGTCGCGCATCTGGAACATCGAACCCATTGCGTTTCATCCCGCGCTTTTGGATTTTTGCGAGCAAGCGATCCACGAAGTCGCTGGCAGGTCGCAGCGCATGCCATCTGGGCCGCTGCATGATGCCGCTGAAGTGTCGCGCGCCGGCATTCCGACGGTGATGCTGTTCGTGCAGTCGCTGCGCGGGATTAGCCACAACAAAATCGAAGATACGCGCGAAGAGCACCTGGCGCTGAGCGTTGAAGCGCTGGATCGCCTGGCGGCGAAGGCCGTGGACTGGATTCGCCAAGGGAACTAGGCGCATCGGGAGAATGTTGCCACCTTGGTTACTCCCCCCTACCCCCCCCTGTTTTCCCGTAAGTAGGGGAAACAAAGGAGATACGGGAGAATGGCTTGCATGAAGGGGAAACAAAGGAGTTAGCTTCGTCGGAGGCGAAACTAGGGCGAATTCCCCGGTGCGATTCGGTTGTCAAAGAGCACGAAGGCGCGAGCGAGAGCCTCGGACTGGCAGGGCCAGCCAATTCTTTGCGAGTATAACACATATTAAATATAACTGTCAAGTATAACACTTTGCCTATTGGAATGTGTTGCGTTAAAGTTCGAAAGGATAGCACTTGAGTTTGACCCGTCGTGGATTGAGCCGCGAGGCCGCGCCGCAGACGGAGCTGGACTTCGGAAATGCCGGATAATATCCAAGGAAACGTTCCGTCTGTCCCCAGGTTCGCCCCCCGGTGCGATTCGGTTGTCAAAGAGCACGAAGGCGCGAGCGAGAGCCTCGGACTGGCAGGGCCAGCCAATTCGCTGCGAAGTATAACATATAGTAAATATAACTGTCAAGTATAACACTTTGCCTATTGGAATGTGTTGCGTTAAAGTTCGAAAGGATACCACTTGGTACTTCGGAAATGCCGGATAATATCCAAGGAAACGTTCCGTCTGTCCCCAGGTTCCGTCTGTCCCCAGGTTCCGTCTGTCCCCAGGTTCCCCCAGGTTCCCTACTCAGCCGATGCTGGATCTAGAAGTCTATTTTGACGACAGTGGGACTCATAGTAATACATCGGTTGCGGTGGCTGCTTGCTATATTTCAAACAAATCTCAATGGGATGAATTCGATCGTAATTGGAAGGATATCTTAAGGGAAGAGGATTTGGAGTATTTCCATACTGCCGATTTTTTTAATGCTAACCGGAGGCCATATAGCGAATGGGATCATCCAAAGAGGACCAAATTTCTAAAAAGAATGATCTCCACTATAAACCTGAGAACCAAAATCGGTCTCGCTATCGCTATTCCGAAACTTGTTTATGATGAGTTCGCCCCGGAAAGATACAAGCAGACCTATGCAAAAGACCATTATACCTTCGCAGTTAAATGTTGTATGGGCCTCATTTGGGAATGGAGAACTGAATACAACATCTCCGAACCGATGAAATATGCCTTTGATAATGTAAATAAAGGACCATCTAGGGTTAGAGAGCAAATTGGAAATATTTGGTCTGATTTTGAAACCGATCCGCAGGTCAGGGAAAAATACGGGATAACCGAAATGGACGGATGGCTCTTTCAATCAAAAAAATCATTTACACCTCTTCAGGCGGCGGATGTGTTGGCCTGGCATATGTACGATTACATGGTTACTTGCGTCGAGAAGGGAAAAGGCAAACTCTACGATGCCCGTCCAAGCTTTTTGCAGTTAAGAGATGGCCGCCCAATCAAATTGGGCTGGTTTACCGGTCCGCAATTAGTGGATTATTTTCAGCAGATGGATGAATTAGAGAAAAAATACTCGGTTGACCTAGATGTTACAAGATTGAGGAGACGCCCGTGGCTTAGGAAGCTAGGAGCAGAACGATGACGAAGGAAAGCTGAAGAGTCTAAGCACCCTATTTCCTCTTACAAATACCGAAGTCAAGATACGCTCACAACCGGGGCCACCGCCCGAGAGCCATTGGCGAGTGAGAAGTGGCGACTGGCGAGAGAAGAGAAAGACGAAACCCGAGACTCACCCTTGTGACAGCGCCCTGGGTGGCAAAGGATAGGCCGCCCCGGGGGAAGGACCCCACGTGCAAATGCGGCACATGGGGCACCCGCGAAGAGGCCAGCGAAACCCGGCCTCACCCTTGCATAAACCGCAAGGATGGGCCACCCCGAGTGTCTCTAGGCTCGGTCTGTGGGCCACCGCACGAGAGCCAGTGGCGAGTGGCGAGAGATGCGAAAGACGAAACCCAAGACCCAGGTTCCCCAAAGCCGGAATCTGGGGCACCCTACACCCACTCCTACTGTTCCTATCGATGCTCGATGAAGTTCAGTGGGGATATCCGCACATCGACCAGGATGAAACCGTCGGAACTAAAGCGAAGCCTCGGCCACCCACCCGCCCATTGCCTTACGGCGAGTGTGCCACTACCATTGAGCCTACCGTTCCTATCGAGAAAGGTTTTACTTTTATGAATCCCACGTCCAAGCAGGTTGTTGAGGAGAACCGCGAGTATACGATGTTCTCCTGGTCGGTACAGGGAGCCTCCGTGCCGCTGCACATGACGCGCGGGCAAGGGGTGTGGTTCTGGGATGGCGACAACAATCGCTGGCTGGACTTCTCTTCACAATTAATCAATCTGAATGTTGGCCATCAACATCCGAAAATGCTGGAAGCCATCAAGAAGCAGGTGGATGAGCTGTGCTTTGCAGGCCCGAGCTTCGCCACCGAGCCGCGCGGTGCGCTGGGCAAGAAACTGGCGGAGGTGACTGGGCTAGCCAAGTCGTTTTATACGCTGGGAGGCGCGGAAGCGAACGAAAATGCCATGAAGATGGCGCGGCTGTTCACGGGGCGGGACAAGATTATTACGCGCTACCGCTCGTATCACGGCGCGACCATGGGGGCGATGACGGCTTCGGGAGATCCACGGCGGTGGCCGGTGGAACCCGGGATCCCCGGGATCGTGCGGGTGTTCGATCCGTATTGTTACCGTTGCCCGTTTGGACAGAAAGTGGAGACGTGCCACCGTGAGTGCGTGAGCCATATCGAAGAGATCATCCAGATGGAGGGTCCACAGACCATCGCAGCGATCCTATGCGAAGGGATCACGGGTTCGAATGGACTGATTGTTCCGCCGGACGATTACTATCCGAAGCTGCGGGCGTTGTGCGACAAGTACGGGATTCTGCTGATCGATGATGAAGTGATGGCGGGCTTCGGGCGTACGGGCAAGTGGGTGTCCACACAGAATTTCGGGATCACGCCGGACATTGTGACGTGCGCGAAAGGGCTGACCAGTGGCTATTTGCCGCTGGGGGCGGTGATTGTGTCGAAACCCATCGCAGACTACTTCGAGGATCACATGCTGTGGGGCGGATTGACCTACAGCGGGCATCCGGTGTGCTGCGCCGCGGCGGTGGCGAATCTGAGAATCTACGAAGAAGAGAAGATTTTCGAGAACGTGGAACGGCAAGGGCGTTATTTGGCGTCGCGGCTGGAAGACATGAAGAGGAAATTCGCGTGCGTGGGGGATGTGCGCTACAAAGGATTATTCAGTGTATTGGAACTGGTGAAAGACAAGGCAACACGGGAGCCGCTTGCACCGTTCAATGGAACCAGTCCGGAAATGGGTAAGCTGGCGGCGCATCTGAAATCCAAACATGTATACGCGTTCAGCCGGTTCAATATGCTGTGGTGCTGTCCGCCGCTGATCATCAAGGAAGAAGAGCTAAGGCAGGGGCTGAATGTGTATGAGGAAGCGTTGGCGCTGGTGGACGAGGCGCTGGGGCATACAGCAGAAAAGGTCGAATCCGTCGCGCACGAATAGCATCTAACTGCATGAGGTAGAGGGGACCGGCGCTTTGCTGGTACACTCTCCGTCTCCCTCCGCGGCGATCCGCCGCCGGGGCACAACCTGCCGCCCGCGAAAGGAACTCTCGTATGGCCCCCATCCATTCTGACGCTCTGGTGTTCTTCGGTGCGACCGGAGATTTGGCGTACAAACAGATTTTCCCGTCGTTGCAAGGCATGGTGAAGCGAGGGCACTTGAATGTGCCGGTCATTGGGGTGGCCAAAGCGAGTTGGAATCTGGAGCAGTTGAAAGCGCGAGCCAAAGACAGCCTGGAAAAGCACGGCGGCATAGACCCAGCGGCGTGGGAGAAGCTTTCGAGTCTGCTGCACTACGTCGATGGAGACTACAAGGATCCAGCAACGTTCCAGACGTTGCGGAAGGAACTGGGTAACGCGCAGCATCCGGCACATTACATGGCGATACCACCGGTTTTGTTCGGCACGGTGGTAGAGCAGTTGCAGAAATCGGGCTGTGCCACAGGCGGCCGCATTATTGTTGAGAAGCCGTTCGGCGACGATCTAGAGTCTGCGAAGGCGCTGAATAAGATTCTGCTGAGCGCATTCAACGAGTGCGATATTTTCCGAATCGATCATTTTCTAGGGAAGCGGCCCGTCAATAACATGATGGTGTTCCGTTTTGCGAATTCCTTTATGGAGCCGTTCTGGAATCGGAATTACGTGGAAAGCGTTCAGATCAACATGGCGGAGAATTTTGGAGTGCAGGGCCGCGGAGCGTTTTACGATCAAACCGGTGCGATTCGCGACGTGGTGCAAAACCACCTGTTCCAAATTTTGTGCAACTTAGCGATGGAACCGCCGGTAGCCACGGATAGCGAGGCGGTGCGCGACGAAAAAGTGAAGGTTTTGAAAGCGATGCCGCCGGTAAAGCCCGCAGAACTGGTGCGCGGGCAGTTCAACGGATATCTTTCGGAACCTGGGGTGGCGAAAGACTCGAAGATGGAGACGTTCGCGGCATTAAGGGTCGACGTGGACTCCTGGCGATGGAAGGGAGTGCCCTTCTACATCCGCGCAGGAAAGAATCTGCCGGTTACGTGCACGGAAGTCATTGCGAAGTTGCATTTGCCGCCGACGATCATTCCGGAATGCAAGCTGAGACAGAATTACATGCGTTTCCGGGTAAGCCCTGACGTGGATATTGCCATGGGGATCACGGTGATGGCTCCTGGCGATCAGATGACGGGCGAAGCGGCGCAGATGCTGGCGCACCACCACACAACGCCGTCGGAACTGGGGGCGTATGAGGTTCTGCTTGGTGATGCGATGGCAGGGGATTCCACGCTGTTCGCGCGCCAGGATTATGTGGAAGAAGCGTGGCGCATTGTGGATCCGGCGTTGAAGGCGGGCACGCCGGTGTATTCGTATGAGCCTGGTACGTGGGGACCGAAGGAAACGGCGACGCAGGTGGTGCCACCGGGTGGATGGGTAGATCCAGCGGTGAGCGGTCCTTCTGCCGCGGCGCGGGCAGGATCGTTCAAATAGCCACGGAGCCAGCGGATGAGCGAAAATGCCAGCCTGACGCTTTCTTCCGGCGATCTCCGCGCTGTGTTTTGGCCTGAAGCGGGGATGTTGTGCGCATCGCTGCGGTTTCGCGATCAGGAACTGCTGCGGCGAATCGAAGACCTGGAGAGTGCGAAGCAAAAAGGAAGTACCGCGGGTATTCCGCTTTTGTATCCGTGGGCCAATCGCTTGGCCGGTCTGACGTACCGCGCAGCCGGGCGAAGCGTTACGCTGAGTTCTTCGTCTTCGCTGCTTCATTTTGATAACAACGGTCTGCCGATTCATGGGGTGCCTTGGGGGCTGCTCGCCTGGAAGACCGTGGAAAGCAAAGGCGACTCGGCACTAGCGCGACTCGATTGGACTCGGCCGGAACTTCTGGAAGTGTTTCCGTTTCCTCATGAAGTGCAGATGGCGGCGAGTGTGGAGGCGACCTCGCTGACGATCCGAACCACGGTTCTTGCCAACGGCAAGTCGCCGGTGCCGATCAGTTTCGGCTTTCATCCTTACTTTGGCATCCCGGACGTTCCGCGAGCGGAGTGGCACGTGCATTTGCCGGCGATGAAGAAGCTAAAGCTGGACGGGCACGGAATTCCCACGGGAGCGAGCGAAGCGTTCGGGCCGATGGACGAGCCTTTGGGAGACCGGAGTTTCGATGATGGGTTTCAGCTCGCCACAGGGCCGGCATCGTTGGGCGTCGAAGGTGGTCATTACAAACTTGCGGTCGAGTTGCTGGAAGGTTATCCGTATACGCAGATTTTCACGCCGAAAGGGCGAGACTTCATTGCGCTGGAGCCGATGACGGCACCGACTAACGCGCTGGTTACCGGCGATGGCCTTCGGGTGGTTCCACCGGGCGAGCAGTTCCAGGCTGCGTTTCGTGTCCGCCTAAACTTCAAGTGAATCTCCCTCGGACAAATTCCTTATGACCATCTACGACACGCGCGAAGGCGTCCGGCTAAAGATGAACCAGGAGCGCGAGGGTCATTGGAATCGCTGGGGCCCGTATGTCGCGGAACGCGCCTGGGGTACGGTGCGCGAAGACTACAGCAAGGATGGCAGCGCCTGGGAATATTTTCCGCACGATCATGCACGGTCGCGGGCGTATCGGTGGAATGAGGATGGTATTGCGGGAATCTGCGACCGGCACCAATACCTATGTTTCGCGCTGGTGCTATGGAACACCCGCGATGCGATTCTGAAAGAGCGCATGTTCGGGCTGAACGCGCATGAGGGCAACCACGGCGAGGACGTGAAGGAATATTACTTCTATCTTGATAACACGCCGACACACTCGTACATGAAGTATTTGTACAAGTATCCGCAGGCGGCGTATCCATACGGGAAACTCCTAGAAGAGAACCGGCAGCGAAATCGGCTTGATCGCGAATACGAATTGGTGGATACGGACATCTTTAACGAGCATCGCTATTTTGATGTGGTAGTGGAGTACGCGAAAGTCGACCCGGAAGATCTTCTGATACGAATCGATATAACCAATCGAGGGCCGGAGTCGGCGCCGGTGCAGGTGCTGCCCACGTTGTGGTTCCGGAACACCTGGACATGGGGGCGGGACAACCGCCGACCACAACTGTCCACTGAGAAAGCGGGCGCTGGGCGAGAAAGTCGTTTGCGGGCGATTCGCGCGAAGCACTGGCAACTTGGCGAATACCTGCTTTATTGCGAAAAGGCCGACGAGTTGCTATTCACGGAAAACGAAACGAATACAATGCGTCTGTTTGGAGCGGCGTCGGCATCTCCCTACGTAAAGGATGCGTTTCACACTTACGTCATCAATGGCAATCACGATGCGGTGAATCCGGCAGCAGTGGGAACGAAGGCGGCGGCGCGTTACCAGCGGGTTGTAGGGCCCGGGGAAACAATATCCCTGCATCTTCGCCTGGCGGCGGTAGTGGACCAGCATGTGCTGGACGATCCGTTTGCAGACTTCGATGCAAATTTCGGGCGGCTGCGGGAAGAGGCGGACGAGTTCTACGCGGAAGTGATTCCAACGTGTCTTTCCGACGACGCGCGATTGATTGCGAGGCAAGCCTTCGCGGGCTTGCTGTGGTCGAAGCAGTATTACCACTATGTGGTAACGGATTGGCTACAGGGCGATCCTGCGGAGCCAGCGCCGCCCGCGGAGCGATTGGAAGGGCGCAACAGCGATTGGAGGCACTTTTTCGCAAGAGATGTACTGTCGGTGCCAGATAAGTGGGAATTTCCGTGGTTTGCCTCGTGGGACTTGGGCTTTCACTGCGTGGCGCTCGCCTATGTAGATCCGCAGTTTGCTAAAGAGCAAATCCTGCTGATGCTGCGGGAATGGTATACGCACCCGAATGGTCAGGTGCCGGCTTACGAGTGGGACTTTGGAGACGTGAATCCGCCGGTGCTGTCGCTTGCGGCGCAGGCGGTGTTTGAAGTGGAACGGGACCGCACGGGTGTGGCGGACTATGCGTTTCTGGAACGCGTGTTTCAGAAGATGCTACTGAATTTCACCTGGTGGGTGAATCGCAAGGACGCTCTTGGCAAGAACATTTTCCAGGGCGGCTTTCTGGGAATGGACAATATCGGTGCGTTCGACCGTGACAACCTGCCACCCGGGTATCTGCTCGGTCAAGCCGACGGAACGAGTTGGATGGCGGCATTCGCGAAGAACATGCTGGCGGTAGCTTTGATTTTGGCGGAACGCGATGCGGTGTACGAAGACCTGGCCAGTAAGTTCTGGGAACACTACATATACATTGCGTTCTCGATGAACAATCCAGACTCGTCGTTGTCCTTGTGGGACGACCAAGATGGGTTTTTCTACGATTATTTGTTCTCGGAGAAGCACAAAGGAATTCCGATACGCGCGCGGACGATGGTTGGATTCGTGCCGCTATTCGGAGGCTCTGCCGTCCGGGGAGATATTTTTCAGCACTATCCAGACTTTCATCGACGACGGCAATGGTTCATCGATCACCGGCCCGACCTGGCGGCGAGCGTGGAGCCATCGGTCAAACCGGGGGCTAACGGGAACTTGCTGGTGAGTTTCATTCGGGAAGACCAATTGCGCCGTCTTCTGGGATACATGCTGGATGAGAACGAATTTTTTTCGCCGTTTGGGGTACGGGCCGTGTCGCGGTTTCATCTGAATCATCCGCTGATATTGCACCTGAGCGGCGGTGAACATCGGCTGGACTACGAACCCGGGGAATCGACGACGGGGCTCTTCGGAGGCAATTCGAACTGGCGCGGACCGGTGTGGGTTCCGATGAATCACTTGATTCTGCTTTCGCTGCGGCAATACCATCGCTATTATGGCGACTCTTTCCACATCGAATGCCCGACAGGTTCGGGCCAGCTAAAACATTTCGGACAGATTGCGCACGAGCTTGCGACGCGACTATCAAATCTTTTTTTGCGTGACGAGAATGGGAATCGAGCGATCTTTGGCGGGCATCCGTTGTTCAACAAAGATCCGCACTGGCGGGACTTGATTCCCTTTCATGAGTACTTCCACGGAGACACCGGCCGGGGATGCGGCGCGAGCCACCAGACTGGTTGGACAGGGCTGATTGCGCAAATCCTGATCGATTTGGGACAAGTGGCTTCCGGGGGCCAAGTTTCGGCCCGTAACGAAAGCTTGTGAAGTTGAGGCGGTCCCGAAGGCGATGGAGCCTTGCGGGACCGCTGAGAACATTAATTGTGACTAGAAGACCAGCTTCAGAGACAACGTCATAGTGCGGATCCCGCCGCTAAAAAACGCGGAAGGTTGCAGGAAGTTGGGGTCGGTGGGTAGCGCGTACCCCTGGGTGGTTGTGGCTGTGGTGGTTCCGGCGGCGTTGAAGATGTTGCCGTTGCTCAACGCGTAGCTCGGATGGTTGAGGACATTGAACACGTCGGCGCGGGCCTGGAGGTACATTCTCTCCGAGAACTGAATCCGTTTGGCTACCGAGAGATTCAGGGTGTTGAATCCGGGGGAGAAGAAGGAGTTGCGGCCCAATGTGGAGCGCGCTCCTGGCCCGGCCACGACATATTTAGCCTTGGGATTGACGGGCGTATAGCCAATCGCTGGATCGAACCCGAAGGTGTTTAGGGGATTTGCAGCGCAGCCATTGGTGGGATCCGGGTTGCTGGCAATACCGACGCCGCCGATGTAGGTGTTACCCACCGCCGTGCCCGAGCTCGTTCCTGCCGTTGCGGCACAAACCGCGTAGACGTCGGAACCGGTGTTGCCAACTCCCGCAGGATTGAAGACGACGCGGTCGCCTGCGGTGTCACCGTTACCGTTGGCATCGATTCCGGATTGGATGGTAACCGGTTGGCCGGTCTGTAGCAGGAAAACGCTGCCGACCTGGAATCCGTTGGCCAAGGCCTTCAAGAAGCGGTTATCGCTGTTGATGTTGGGCACCTGATAGTTGAGAGACAGGGCGAACTTGTGGCGCACGTCGAGGTCGGAGTTGCCTTTGTCCTCGTTGATGCGGGTGGTGTCTTGCGCGCGACGAGGATTTAAGAGACTGGTGAAGAACTCGTTGGTGGAGTTGTCGATGGTGTGGGAATAGGTGTAGTTGGCATTCAGGGTCAAGCCACGAATAGAGTGTTGGGTGTAGTTGACCGAACCGGCGTGATAACTGCTGGTGCCGTAAGGCGGATCGGAAGTGACGAAGCCGCCGAAACCATACTGGAGATAAGTATTGTTGGAGAAGTTTGGGTCGGGTGCGCAGTTGTAGGGCACGGTCCAGCAGGCGAAATTGTTGAAGGTGGCATCCGTGGGCGTACTACCAGAAAAAGTGGTAGGGATTTGGGAGGCATTCAGGTACGTGGGCAGTGGAGTTCCGCCGGCGTCGAAATAGCTTTCGTAGTTGCGGCGGAACTGCACAGGCAATTCCACGCCACGCGTGCCAAGATAGCGGACTTCGACGGTGGAGTTGCGAGCGACTTCGTGCTGCACACCTAAGGACCAGGTGAGGATCTTGGGCATCACGGTGTCGTCGATGTAGCTGGTGGTGAGACCGCGAGCAGCGGCCTGATCGGTGGGAGGCAGATAGGCTTGGGGCAAGCCACCATTAGCAAGGAACCCGGCGCCGTTGGGGTTGGCGCACCAGGCAGGAACGGGATTTAGGGCGGTGCAGGCTGTCGCGGGATCCAATTCGCTCTGCAGTTGTGGGGGCAGAGTGATGGAAGCAAAGTTTTGGAATTTGACATCGTAGGCGATACCGAATCCGCCGCGGATGGATGTTTTGCCGGTGCCGAAGGGATCGTAGGCGAAGCCGATACGCGGAGCGATGTTGTTTTTGTCGGTGGTGGGATTACCGAAGGTGATGACACCAGGCACATTGGAAATGGCGTTGAGGGTTTGGGTTTCGGAACCTACGGGGTTGGTCCAATATTCGTAGCGCAAGCCGAGGTTGAGAGTGAGGCGCGGAGTGACCTTGAAGTCGTCCTGTGCAAAGAAGAAGAACGCGCTTTGCGTGCCAAGAAAGCTGCCATCGCCGGCGCCGCGCAGGGTGCGCCCTGGCTGACTGGGGAGCAGGTCATTGATGAATTCCTGGGTGCTGGAATACCAATAATCTCCGTTGCTGCGCGACAGGAAGAATTGGGGATAGATGAAGTGATTGTACTGGGCGCCGAACTTCACGTTGTGTTTGCCGAGCGTCCAGGAAAAGGTATCGAGGATCTGATAGGAACTCTGTTTTTGATACTGGTTATCCGCCGGGCCGATGGTGTTGTTGCCCAGATCGTAGATGGTCACATCTGGCGGGCAATCGGAGCAGGGATTCAAGAAGGCCTGATAGAAGAAGGAATATTGCACACGCAGGTCGTTGACCTTATTGGAGCTGAGGGTCCAAACGTCAGTCAAGGCAATCTTGCGATTGTGGTAAGGCTCGTTCTGGTTAAATTGCGGAATGGTGGCGTTCACGGGGAACAGGAAACTGGCCTGATTGAACAGGAACCTTGCGCCGAACTGGTGATTGCGCCAAGTGTAATCCGCGTTGACCTGCGCGTCGTGCTCACGCTGATAGAGCGGGCTGGTGATAATCAGGTTGCCAACCG
>Ga0335076_10004134_pt1 | contig 14643 bp, 17 predicted proteins | sample Lox_Sample_25_FD_206717 | JGI IMG/M metagenome (GOLD analysis project Ga0335076, IMG submission 206717) | Soil microbial communities from Loxahatchee National Wildlife Refuge, Florida, United States - Lox_Sample_2.5 | ecosystem: Environmental > Terrestrial > Soil > Wetlands | place: USA... | reverse complement strand
TTCCAGACCAGCGACAAAAAAGTTATCCTTCCTGTGTAGATGATTCTGGCCAATACAAGCAGGCAACTAAAAAATACAGAAAAGCTGAGCCAGCGATTGATTTCTAATACTGGTGAAAAAATTCTGTTTTTGTATAACTGTAAACCGGTTTTTCTGTTCATAAAATTTTAGGAATAAAGATGAATAATCCGACAATGAGTGCTGTAATTGATGCAATCAACACAGCGCCTGCAGCTGTGTCCTTGATAAATTTTATTTCCGGATGTTCATCTATTGAAATAAAATCCAATGTTTTTTCCAGGCAGGTATTGAATAGTTCAGCAATCCAGACAATCCCAATGACAAATGTCAAAGCAATTGCTTCGCTTATTGATACTCTGAAAAAAATAGCCGCCATAATTGCTAAAATAGTTGCGGCGAGATGAATAGCTGCATTTCTTTCGCTGGCAATGAAATACCCGATACCCGAAAAAGCGTGATAAAAACTTTTTGACTGATTTTTAATTGTTAATCTCTGCGTGTTTGTCATTTTCTGAATTTTTTATTTGTAGGTTTCCTAAAAGTTTGTTTAATATCTGTAATGTTCAATGATGAGATAAGTCAGGACCATGATTAAAAATAATATGCTTTGCAAAACGACTGCTGCATTTAAAAAAAAGCGTCTGTAAAAAATAATGAGTTTGATCTTGTCAGAGTGCCTTACAAGCCTGAATTGAAATATGGCTAATACATTCAGGAGAATTGCGAGAAGGGGACCATATAATATCCATGCACTCTTTTGAAACGAAATGATTTCGGATGATGCTTCCAAAAATGAAGGAGCTATTGAATAATACATTCCCCTGTATCCAAAAAAGATGCGCGCTGCCAGACTAAACAAAAAGAAACTGGCTGGAAGAAGAAGAGCCAATCCAATAACACTCATTGTCAAAGGTTTTATCCAAATCGATTTCATATTTCGGTTTTATAATTATAAGTTTTGAGGATTACTATTAAATTTCAGTAAGCCTGTTATCGTAATAATTCCCATGATCATCAACCAGCATGTAAATACTTCGATCACCAAATTGTGTTCCCTGATTTCTACTTCTCTCAATGAACGTCCTACAACAATATATCCTGCCGCAGCCTGATCCACGGGAAGTATAACAGTAGCCATTCTTACTCCCGATCTTGGCTGCCAGGTAACCAGGTACTGACCATTAGATTTTGCATAATCAAAAACGCCGGCTGGTAATTGAGGAAGTCTTCCGTCCAAAAATCCTGAGGATTGAATAACACGTCCCTCTGCGTTATACAATGCTGCAAATGCTCGGAGACTATGTCCGAGGTTGATACTGTCTGAAAAGTATTGCTGTACAGAAAGTCCCCTCGCAATACGTTCATGCATATCCCCGGCAATTTCCAGTTGAGGATCATTTGCACCGGAACGATAGGCCTGCTGCACCGTTACATAAATGAGCCCGACCAAAATGGTGGCAACTGCCGCAGCGCCAAGATGACTGGAAAAAAATAATATCTGTTTCATGTTTCAATATTTTAAAAGCACTTTGCAATTCAAAGTATTGGGTTAAAAAAATTTATTTCATATTTTTTATCATATTTTCAAGGGCATGAATATGTTCTTCGAAAGCCTTTGCTCCTGCTTTTGTAATCGAATAAGTTGTATTCGTTTTTCTTCCGATGAATCCTTTATGTACTTTGATATATCCATTTTCTTCCAGGTTTGTGAGATGAGATGCAAGGTTCCCATCTGTTAATTCCAATAATTGTTTCAGATCATTAAAATTCACTTCATCATTGACTGACAGGACGCTCATAACTCCCATCCGGATGCGGCTATCAAAAATTTTATTCAGATTTCCAATCGGATTCTTCATGTTTCTTTGAAGTTATCATCTACTTTTTATTATTATTCAGTCTTTTTATCATATTTCCACCACATGATCAACCCATAAATAATATGCAGCAGCCCAAAACCGATCGCCCAGAAATACAGACTGTATTCAGCAAAATACAGGTTGATAATTCCCAATATAATTTCCAATAGTCCCAGGTACCTGATATCGGTTAAAGTATACTTGCTTGCATTCACCAGGGCGAGTCCATAAAAAACCAGGCAGGAAGGAGCAACAAATTGCCAGGCATTATGGTACAACATTCCTATCACAAACAGGCCGCCTGTTCCCAGCGGTATCAGAAGGTTGATCAATAATTTTTTTGAGGTATGATCCCAAATAGGGAGGTTGTTTTTCTTCGCCTTGTTCCAGGTAAAATAAAATGAAAATGCCAGTGCAGCAATCAACACCGCCAATGCTAAGAGGATCAACTTGTTTTTCAGATCATGCGAGCTTTCTGCGAGACGAAGGCCAGCCCTATTATTGTGATTATAAGATTCAATCCAATCATGTGCAATATAGCCGCCGACGACCGCACAAATACCTGCACTCAGACCACTTAAGCCGCTTAAAGAAATAAAGCGGGAAGATCTTTCCATGATCTTTTTGATATCCCGAAGAGTGTCTAAAGAGGAAGATGGACTATCCATAAAAGCACTTTGAAATTCAAAGTAAATACTAAAATAACCAATCTCCAAATTTTTCGGAATTAAATAATAATTAAGAAATACCAAAGCTGGCCCTTTTCACACCTGCTTAACATTTTAAGCAACCGAATGCCGTTCTATACAGTATTTTTGAAGTGTATGCACTTACCGAAATATTGTCCTCTGAGATCATGGTGGATAGTGCTTCTTTTTCTTACATTTTATACCGGCCATGCTCAGACAAAAATCCTTAAGGGCATTATAAAGGATTCGCATAGCGGCGAGCGTATTCCCTTTGCGTCTATGCGCTTTAAGAAATCAGGTTCAGGCAGACTGAGTGATTCAGCCGGGGGATTTCTGTTCAGGTTGAATAATTCCTGGCCGACAGATACTTTACAAATCACTTATGTCGGTTTCCAGGATTATAATATCATTTTTACTGATTCATTGCTTCAGAAAGTCAGAAATGATACTTTATTCTTATCCGTCCTGATGGAAAGAGGGAAATATGTCAATGATGTAGTCGTCAAAGCAAAAGTAGACCGGGGTCTTTTGCTCTGGAGAAAAATAGTCAGGAGAAAACCATTTAATGATAGGTATCGCTTCGAAAACTTCTCGTATGAATTATATAACAAACTCGAACTGGACCTGAACCGTGTCAGCAAGGAACGAATTGAAAAAATAAAATTACTCAGGCCTTTCGATTTTATATTAGACAATGTCGATACCGCAGAGAGCCATCCATTTTTACCCGTATTCCTGACTGAAACCATTTCTGATTACTATTATCAGCGTTCGCCCGTAAAAAGAAGAGAAGTAATCAAGGGAAGTAAAACAATCGGGGTCGATAACGAAAGTGTAAGCAAGATGTTGGGAGGGATGGACCAGAACGTTGATTTTTACAAAAATTTTATTCCTGTTTTCGACAAAAGATTTATAAGTCCCCTGAGCAATAATGGAGATGGTTATTACCGCTACAAAATAGTCGATACACAATATGTCAATTCGAGGAGATTATTCCATTTGATTTTTACACCCAAAAGAAAAGGAGAAAATACATTTGAAGGAGATTGCTGGGTACATGATACCAGTTTTGCCATTCAGAAAATGAACCTGAGATTGGATTCCACGGCCAACCTCAATTTTGTCGACCAGTTAAGTCTTATACAGGAATTTCAAATGATCAATGACTCGACCTGGTTCCTTATCAAGGATAAATTTGTAATCAACGTCTCTCCACTCAAAAACAGGATGGGGTTTATTGGCCGAAAAACAACGACCTATAAAGATATCGTCGTCAATGATTCGTCGGTAACAAAAGAATTAAGCAAGAATAAAAATATCGAAGAAGTATTGTTTACTCCGGGTGCCAGGGAACAACCTGATTCATTCTGGATAAATTCAAGGCATGAGGAATTGACAAAAAACGAAAAAGCGGTTTACCAAATGATCGATACCCTGATGAAAATGCCCTTGTTCCATACCTATACCAACATTATTAATTTCATTGCCACCGGTTATATGGATATCGGGAAATTCCAGATCGGTCCCTGGTATAACTGGATTTATGCTAATGAACTGCAGGGATTCAGGCTACGGTTCGATTTGGGGACCAACAGGTATTTCAGCAAGAAAATCATTCTGCACGGTTATCTCGCTTATGGTTTTGGAGATCATGTGCTAAGGGGTGAGGGAGATGTGCTGTATCTGCTTAAACGGGAACCACGGTTATCAGTATACGCAATGTACCGTAACGATCTAGATTATGGACAGCAGTATTATGATGAAATCACTTCCGATAATATATTTTCGCTGGCCGTCAGAAAACCAGGTGTACCGATTAAATTCCTCAACCTTGAAGAACAAAAACTGGAGATATTCAAAGAATGGCATTCCGGTTTTTCAGTTACCCTCACAGGTGATCGTAAAATTTATGATCCTCTTCTGAATCTTCCTCCGAAAGAAATCTATCTGGGCACTACGGGTCAGCCGCTCAATACGTTTGAAGTAGCTGTTAATTTGCGATTCGCTTACCTGGAGAAATTTTTTGAAAATACATTCTACAGAACCAGCCTCGGAAGTGATTATCCCATTATCGATGTCAAATACACTCGGGGAATTCCCGGAGTTCTGAACAGCAGTTATGACTACAGCAAAATTTTTGTTGGTATATCTGACTATATGAAAATTCCTCCTTTCGGAAGCATCTATTACAATGTTTTTGGGGGCAAGACTTTTGGAACACTTCCTTTTCCCATGCTGAATGTCGTGCCTGGTAATGAAACCTATTATTACAATCAATATGCATTCAGCCTGATGAATAAATACCAGTACCTGCTTGACCGCTATTATGGAATTAATTTTGAACACAACCTCGGTAATGGTTTATTCCGCTTCATTCCTTTTACACGAAAACTTAAATTCAGGCAATTCTGGACGGTGAAAACAATATGGGGAAACCTGAGTGATGCTAATAAGCTATATAATTACTCTTCGGCATATCAATTCGAATCCTTGAATGGCAAAGCTTATATGGAACTGGGTACCGGTTTTGATAATATTTTTAAAGTGCTGCGAGTCGACTTTATATGGAGATTATTACCTCAACCCTTACCATCAAGTGCACAGCAACGCTTTGGCATATTCGGAAGTTTTCGTCTTGCGTTCTAAATTATTATTGACAATGCTGGTGGTCATACAATTTATTTGCTCATAAGTTTCACAGATTTGCACAGATTTTTTCATGAGTTTATATGTACATCTATTCAATCCGTAAGAAAAGTAAACTTATCTAAACGCTGATGAATAATCCAGATCAGCGGAAATTTCCCTAATTTGAATTCTCTTTTCACCAAGAATTGATTGCATGCCTGATTCTTATATCCTGGCCCTTGACCAGGGCACTACCAGTTCCAGAGCCATTGTTTTTGATCATTCGGGTAATATTGTTAGCCTGGCTCAAAAAGAATTCAAACAATTTTATCCCCAGCCCGGTTGGGTTGAACATGATGCAGAGGAAATTTGGTCAACGCAATATGGTGTGATGGCTGAGGCCCTGGCAAAAAAAAATATCACTGCTCAGCAAATTGCTGCAATTGGTATCACGAACCAGCGGGAGACAACCATTGTGTGGGAAAGGAAAACAGGCAAACCACTGCATCATGCAATCGTGTGGCAGGACCGGAGAACCGCTGCCTATTGCGATGAATTAAAAGCTAAAAATCTTTCTGACAAAATCCAGCAAAAAACAGGATTGATTATCGACGCTTATTTTTCCGCGACCAAACTGAGATGGATACTCGAAAATGTTCCGGGCGCCAGAACAAAAGCAGAAGCAGGAGAGCTTGCTTTTGGTACAATCGATACCTGGCTGATCTGGAATTTATCGGGAGGACAATTGCATATCACAGATGTTTCCAATGCGTCCCGGACTATGTTATTGAATATTCATGACTGTAGTTGGGATGATGAATTGCTCAAAATTTTTGGCATCCCTAAAAGCATTTTGCCGGAAGTGAGAGCCTCCAGTGAAGTATACGGGAAGACTTCACCAATTGTTGGGCCTACATCCGGCATTCCGATTGCGGGTATCGCCGGTGATCAGCAGGCTGCATTGTTTGGTCAATTATGCGTTCAACCGGGGATGGTAAAGAATACCTATGGAACCGGTTGCTTCATGCTGATGAATACGGGCTCGGAAGCTTTTACATCTAAAAATAATTTATTAACGACCATCGCTTGGAAAATTAATAACAGGGTCGAATATGCGCTGGAAGGAAGTATTTTCATAGCCGGCGCTGTTGTGCAATGGTTGCGGGATGGCTTGCAGATAATCAGGGCTTCCAACGAGATTGAATCATTAGCTTCGGGTAAAGAAGAAACCGAAGGAGTATATATCGTTCCTGCTTTCGCCGGAATCGGCGCTCCTTACTGGAACCAATATGCGAGAGGAAGTGTGTTTGGGATGACGAGAGGCACTACTAAAGCACATCTCGCAAGAGCTGCACTGGAAAGCATTGCCTACCAGACACACGATGTGCTGAGAGCTATGGAAGCGGATTCAGCTATTCATATCACAGAACTGAGAGTGGATGGGGGAGCTACTTCCAACAACCTCCTCATGCAATTTCAATCAGATATCCTGCAGGTGGCTGTCGTAAGACCAAAAATTTATGAGACCACAGCATTGGGGGCAGCTTATCTCGCCGGACTGGCTGTAGGGTATTGGAAGGGCGTCGATGAGATACAGGAACAATGGCAGGTTGACAGAAAGTTTGTACCGTCAATGAATAACCGAAAAATGAATGATTTACTGAGAGGATGGCGAAGAGCCGTAAAAGCAACCATTGCCTGGGCGGATAACAGGGAATAATATTCAGTTTACAGTTCCAAAAACTAACTCAAGACTATAACTCGAAACTGAAAAATTCTTATCATTAAAACCAAATCTATGACTCCTTTTACCGGCGAACTAATCGGAACGGCTCTTCTTATCACTTTAGGCGATGGTGTAGTGGCGAATGTCGTACTCAGTAAAACCAAAGGCAATAATAGTGGTTGGATTGTCATAACATTTGGTTGGGCCATGGCTGTATACACAGGCGTATTTGTATCGGCACCCTATAGTTCTGCGCATTTGAATCCTGCAGTCACAATCGGTCTTGCTGTTGCAGGTAAATTCGAATGGTCACTTGTTCCTTCTTATATCATCGGACAAATGATCGGCGCGATGGCGGGCGCCTTATTGGTATGGATCGCATATCGTTCTCATTTTAATGAAACATCAAGCGGAGATGCGAAATTGGCTGTATTTTGTACCGGGCCTGCGATTAGAAGTTCATTTAACAATTTGATTACTGAAATTATCGGAACATTTGTTTTGGTGTTTGGAGCATTGTATATTATCGGACCTTCTCTTACCATTAACGACAAAGAAGCAATAATCGGTCTTGGATCTGTCGGCGCATTACCGGTCGCATTTCTTGTACTTGCTATTGGATTATCATTAGGAGGTCCGACAGGCTATGCAATTAATCCTGCAAGAGATCTTGGGCCACGCATTGTCCATTTTATTCTTCCCATTCCGCAAAAAAGAGACAGCGATTGGAGCTACTCATGGATACCCGTAATCGGGCCAATCCTTGGAGCCGTTCTAGCGGCGTTGCTATTTAAAATTCTGTAACAGATCCTGAGTCGGCAAACGTGAAACCTGAAATAATAAATTGTTTACTATTTAGGTTATCGTTTAACATTCATATTTGATGTCTTGGATTTCACTTTTCACGTTTGCCTGCTCACAATTCACTGATCGCCTGTAAAATAATTTCACATGCTTTTCGGATATCTTTTTCTTCGATCGACAGAGGGGGTGCGATTCTCATGCACTGTGAAGCAAATAAGAACCAATCTACCAAAACTCCTTTGGCAATACATGCATCAATGATCTTTTTATTCAATTCAAAATTTTCAAATTCAACCGCCATCAGCAATCCTGCAGTGCGTACTGCTTTTATTTTTGGATGAACTAAAAAATCCTTAAATATTTTTTCTTTATGATGAACCTGTTCTATCCATTTCTCATTCAGCAGCACATCCAGAGACGCAAAACCTGCAGCACATGAAACAGGATGTCCGCCGAAAGTGGTGATATGTCCTAAAATGGGTTGATGAGTAAATGCCGACATTATTTTATTATCAGCAATGAATGCGCCCAGTGGCATTCCGCCCCCCAGCGCCTTTCCAAGCAGAAGAATATCCGGCACTATTGCTGCCTGTTCAAAATTCCACAAAGTTCCCGTTCTTCCAAAACCTGTTTGTATCTCATCCAATATCAACAAGGTTCCTGTAGCATCACATTTCTTTCGTAAGGCCATCAGCCATTCTTTCGCAGATGTGTATACGCCTCTTTCTGCCTGAATGGTTTCAGCAATGACGCAGGCCGTTTTTTCGGTAATACTTTCTAAAGATTCCAATGAATTATGATCAAGATGCAGTATGCCCGGCAACAAAGGGCGAAATGCATTCCGCCAATATTCATCTCCCATAATACTAAGTGCGCCCTGTGTGGAACCGTGATAAGATTGTTTGAATGCAATCATTTCTGTTCTTCCAGTTACCCTTTTTGCTAATTTCATGGCACCTTCGGTAGCTTCAGTTCCCGAATTAGTAAAATAAACTGTATCCAGAGAATTGGGAAGATGTTTTGCCAGAAGCGTTGCATATTGCACCTGGGGCGATTGAATAAATTCACCATATACCAATACATGCAGGTATTGGTCAGCCTGATTTTTGATAGCTTCAACGACTTTCGGATGACGATGACCCGTATTACACACACTGATCCCTCCAATCAGGTCCATATATTTTTTTCCCTCCGTATCGTGAAGAAAAATGCCTTCTGCCTTTACAATTTCCAAACCAAGCGGAGCAGCAGATGTCTGAGCAAGATGACGAAAAAATAATTCCCGATGGTTCATTTTTTATGAAGCCAGAAAGTCGGTAAGCCCGGGAGTCAGAGAAACTGTATACAATCAGAAAATTCTTTCGGACTTGAGGCCCCGGCTTTTCCACTTTACCGACTTTCGTATTGGTTTATTAAATTTGTATCAATACGAAGGTAGATACTCACCATTTTATAATCCATAAATATATTTTATGCCTGTTATTCTTCCTGTTGAAGATAAATTCCCGAAAATGGGAAGAGATTGTTTTGTTGCTCCGAACGCAACCATTGTGGGTGATGTAGTGATGGGAGATGAGTGCAGTGTCTGGTTCAATGCGGTTGTACGGGGTGATGTCAATAGCATACGGATCGGAAATAAAGTCAATATACAGGACGGAGTTATTATACATGGAACTTTCCAGAAAGCAAAAACCACTATTGGCAATAATGTTTCGATTGGTCACAATGCTATTGTGCATGGATGCACGATTCATGATAGTGTGTTGATTGGAATGGGAGCCATTGTGATGGATGATACTGAAATTGGAAGCAATTCGATTATCGCAGCAGGCGCTGTTGTTCTCGAAGGAACCAAAATAGAATCGGGAGTTATTTATGGGGGAGTTCCTGCCAGGAAAATCAAGGATATACCGCAGGAATTAATCTGTGGTCAGATCGAAAGGATTGCCAACAACTACGTCCATTATGCGGAATGGTTCAAAGACAGCACGACCGTCTAAAACCTAAAACAGATAGAATGTCTTGTTTATCAGGCATATTGAATGTTGCCAATCCGCTCCCGGCAGGTTTCCAAAAATCGTCTTTTTCGGGCGTTTCATCGATATTTAGCCACCCTCAGTTGCAAATCCTGAAAAATATTTGTAGGTTTAAATCGTTTAATCAATATCCGATGAAACAAGGTAAAACCATATTGTTTTTCTTCCTGATCGTGATGATTTGTTTCGGTGTTGTTTCCTGTAGTGTTTTTGCGCCAAAATATGGATGCCCCAGCAACGGTAAAAATGTGGGAGCTGAAAGGATATTGAGTGGCGAAAAAGTGCCAAAAGCACCTAAGTTCAAGGCATAGTAAGTATTCTGTATTCTATTATAAACCTAAATCCGTTCACTATGAGCCTTACATTACGCACTGATTTCGGCTGTACAGAGGCCGTTATCGACGACGATTGTGGCCTGAAAAGATTCTACGAAGTGGCCAACATTCTTTCTGACGACCTCGATATCAACTTTACACAAAAGACGGATGATTTTGATTCACTGATGTGGGATTTTATGTTCAAAGGTCATATCCTGACCCTGCATTATAATATCTACACCGGTATTTCGATCTATCCGAGGAAATTCAGGGAAGCGCCCAGGAAAGACAATGACGCAGTAGTGGAAGTAGCAAAATTTCTGGAAAGTAAATTGATGATTAATGCAGCCAGGAAATATATGTCCTAATATATATTTTCCTCAATTGAATCCAGAATATTGCAGTAACTGATGTACCGATCTGCATATATTTCGCCCTCTGAGAGGGCTTTTTTTATGGCGCAACCCGGCTCATTAATATGGAGACAATTATTGAACTGGCAGTCTTGCAGTCTTTCCCTCATTTCGGGGAAATAATGAGATAATTCCTGTTTTGAAATATCTACCAGGCCAAATTCTCGTATGCCCGGTGTATCGATTATTTTTCCTTTATCAGGTTTCATAAGGTCATACATCTCTGCAAATGTAGTCGTATGGATCCCCTTTCCGCTCCATCCGCTGACATCCTGTGTTTTTAATTGAAGTGAAGGAAGAATTGAATTGATGAATGATGATTTACCTACTCCGGAATGGCCACTGATAAGGGTTATTTTATCTTCCAGCAATGATTTTACTTCTTCTACGCCCGTTCCTTCCTTCATACTCATCGGAATGAGTTTATATCCGATACTTTCATACATTTTCTTCCATTCATCCAGTTTATCCAATTCCTTTTTCCGGTATATATCCACTTTGTTCAGCGCGAGAATGGCTGGAACATGATACGCTTCACAGGCAATGAGAAAACGATCGATGAACCCCTGTGAGGTTTTGGGCTCTTTCAACGTAGCGATCAACAATGACTGATCTACATTCGCTGCAATGATATGATGCTGGGTTTTATGTGAAGGAGATTGCCTGTTGATATAATTTTTTCTATTAGAAATGGCAGTGACAAGTGCTGTATTCTCTACCGGATTTTCAATTTCGATCTCCACCTCATCTCCTACCGCTAAAGGATTTGTGGAGGTAATATCATCGATTTTGAAAATCCCTTTCATTCTCGCATTCCATACTTCGTCCTGATCTGTTTTTACAACATACCAGCTGCCTGTTGATTTATATACTCTTGCTTTCAATGAATTTTTTCCTTTGAAATGACGCAAAAATAGAGAAAGTTGGCAGATGAATTTCCGAGTGCCCTCCAACAAAGAAAATATTATTGACTTTCTTCTGTATTATGGAAATTTTCGAAAGATCGTAAACTGTAAAATATATTCAAGAAGAAGTAGTCCTGCGGCTGCGAAAGCAAAAGGAAAAAACTGTTCACTGTATTTTGTAAACGTGGTGATTTCGATTTTTGATTTTTCCAATTGATCGATTTCTTTGTAGATGGCGCTAAGGCTTTCATTGTCTTTTGCTCGGAAATATTTTCCACCGGTTTCATTCGCAATCTGAGTGAGCAATTTTTCATCAATACTCACTTTTTCCCTTTGCATGATGACTCCTCCCGGCGTTTGCACAGGCACGGGCGCAAAACCTTCTGTGCCTACACCAACGGTATATACCCTCACACCTATTGATTTGGCTATTTCTTTGGCTGTATTCGGGTCGATGAGTCCACCATTATTTTCTCCATCCGTCAAAAGAATAATGACCTTACTTTTGGAAGCTGAATAACGCAGCCGCTCCACTCCTGTGGCCAATCCTGAACCAATTGCTGTTCCGTCTTCCAGCAATCCGCTTTGAACATTGAACAACTGATTCTTTAATTCAGTACGGTCTGTTGTCAGAGGACTCATCGTAAAACTTTCTCCGGAGAAAATAACAAGCCCGATTCTGTCAGTTGGACGGCCATCAATAAATTCAGCAGCTACATTTTTCGCTGCTTCCATCCTGTTGGGTGTAAAGTCCTGTGCCAGCATACTGCCGCTGATATCCAAACAGAGTACGATATCAATTCCTTCTCCATTTGTCGATTGTTCCTCATTTTTTAATTGGGGTCTTGCCAGCGCCATAATTAAACAAACCAGTGCAAGAAGCCTGCATATAAATAAAAAATGCCTGAATGTTTTTTTCCATGATCCCGTTTGAGAGAAATTCTGAACAGAAGAAACAATGACTGTTCCGCTTGTCTTCCTGTCTTTTTGGAAATAAAAAAATATCATGACGGGTATCAGCACAAACAACCCGAAAAATATTGGATATGCAAAATCGATATGTCGAAGCCAATCGTAAATCACTTATTTTCTATTTCATTTAAAAGCGTAATGGATGATTCAATCACTTCAAAATTTCGATCGTTGTCCTCTTTGCCTGGTGTATACTTGGCAAATTTTACAAAATCGCTCATGCGTAAGGATTCGGCCAGTTGGGAAAATTGATTTCCGGATATAATTAATTGCCTTAGCAGCAGGATCAGATCCTCATTGGTTTTTTCCAAACTCGCAATTTGTAACTGACGCATAACGAATAACCTCAGGATATCATTCAATTTTGTATAAAACAGTTTTGTATGACCACTTTCCGGGAGCTTTTGTTCCTTTAATTTTTTTAATGATTCCATCGCTTCTTCATATGGCGATTTTTTTGAGAATACAGGTTGTCGATCCGGAACAGACGCCGCTTTTCTTTTTTGTTGCAGATAAATAAAGAGCCCCGCAGAAATCAGAGTTATAAGAACCACGATCCAGATAATAAATTTTACCGCGGGATTCTCAATATCAAGAATATCTTTTATATCATGGTAATCCTGTTTAGGATCGAATTTGGAAAAATCGACCTGGACAGGAATAGAATCTGTAAAATATTTTTTATTATCGATCGTAACTGCCAATGCGGGAATATCATACGTTCCGGAATCAAAACTGGTAATTGTCAAAGTCTGCCTGTAGGCCTTACCGTCCTGTGTTGTTATCGAATCAATTTTATTTTTTCCAATGAATTCAAAATGGGGAATGCTGTCGAGAGAAAACCAATTTGTACTGCTGCCCGGAGGAGAGTTTACCTCAAGGAGTAATTGGATGCGCTCTCCGATTAATATCTGGTTATGGTCTACTGTAGCCCTTACAAGCGGAGTACCCTGAGAAAAAGTGAAAAGCGTTTCCGCCAGAAATAAAATTGTGAAGACAATATGTAAAAACTTTCTTGTCATGTATTATGCCGGCCTGTTTCTTCCTACAAAAAATTTCTGCAATATTTTAACATAATCTTCGTCCGTCCGCATATGTAATAAATCGCAACCAGCTTTCAGGAAAATGGTCTTACAATATTCAGTAAATGAAAAAAAAGATTTTTGATAATTTGTTCTCACCATATAATCATTAGTATCCACCCATTCCATCTTTCCTGTTTCTGCATCTTCTACTTCCAGCAATCCGGCTTCGGGCAATTGCATATCCATTTTATCGTAAACCTTGATTCCGATAACATCGTGTTTTTTACCGGCAACTTTTAAGGCTTCTTCATATTTTTCATCCAAAAAATCACTTAAAATAAATGCGATACTTTTCTGACGCGTGGAGTTATTAAAAAAACGGATGGCTTCGCTAATACTGGTTTTTTTTCTGTGTGGCTCGGCTGTTAAAAGTTCCCTGACGATATACAAAACATGTTCCCGGCCCTTTTTAGGGGGAATATATCTTTCTATTTTGTCACTAAAGAAAATCAACCCTACTTTATCGTTATTATTGACAGCAGAAAATGCCAATACCGCGCAAATTTCTGTAATCAGATCTTTTTTTCTTGCATACACGGTTCCAAATAAAGAACTGGCGCTTACGTCCACCAGTAACATCACAGTCAGTTCTCTTTCTTCTTCAAATAATTTACTGAATGGATGGTTGAATCTTGCTGAAACATTCCAGTCAATAAAACGGATATCATCCCCGGGATAATATTCCCTTACTTCCCTGAAGCTCATTCCACGCCCTTTAAAGGCGCTATGGTATTCGCCAGTGAATATATGCCGTGTAAGTCTCTTGCTTTTGATTTCCAGTTCGCGGACTTTTTTTAATATTTCGGTGGTTGTAAGCATTTAAAAGATGACGGTTGACAGTTGACAGGCTATATTACTTTAATTTTCCTTTTCCGTAGTACACAATTAATCCATTTAAAATTCGCCGGCACTCATCTGATAAAACTGAAATGTCAGTAAATTTTTTTTTCCGCTACTATATCCAGCGTTACTGCCAGATTTAACAAAGTTTCCAGTTCATATAGCGATCCTCTTGCAACATGCAAGAATTGAATTGTATCTTTTTTTTAATTTCTACCTATTCCTTCAGTAACATTCCATGGTATCGAAATAGCCGCTCGTTTTGTTTGGGAAGTCAATGTATATAACTCCTCCTTCGGATAAGATTGCAAAAGCAAATAAATTGCTTTTACAAGTTGCATGGATTTA
>Ga0335076_10004133_pt1 | contig 14646 bp, 12 predicted proteins | sample Lox_Sample_25_FD_206717 | JGI IMG/M metagenome (GOLD analysis project Ga0335076, IMG submission 206717) | Soil microbial communities from Loxahatchee National Wildlife Refuge, Florida, United States - Lox_Sample_2.5 | ecosystem: Environmental > Terrestrial > Soil > Wetlands | place: USA... | reverse complement strand
CGGTCCAGCACGGCGGGGCACAGCCGCTCGATCGTGCGGTACACCTCGTCCGCCTCCTCCAGCCGCCCCAGGCTGTAAAGCGCGGCGTGGCGGCCGGCGTGCACCGCGGCGAGCGTGGCGGTCTCTTCCGGGTCGACCACCGGCAGCGCGGCGGTCAGCAGCGTATTGACCTGCGCATAGTCCCCGGTCAGGGTGGCCTGGCCGGCGGCGCGCCGCAGCAGCCCCGCCACCTGGCGCCGCTCCGCGGCATCGGTGACCACGCCGACGGCGGGCAGATACTGCTCGGCCGCGACCGCGAACAGCTCCGGCGCCGCCGCCAGCCGCCGCGCCATGGCCAGCCGCAGGGTCTGCTGCCGCCCCGGGTCGAGGCCGGCGAGGATCGCCTCACGGATCCGGTCGTGCCGGAACCGCACCGCCGGATGTGCCCCGGGCTCCGCGACCAGCAGGCCCTCATCGAGGGCGGGTGCCAGCGCCTGGTCTACCACGCCGGCCGGCTCGCCGGTGGCGGCCCGCAGCAGGCTCAGCTCGGCGCGGCCGCCCAGGCACGCCATCGCCTGCGCGACCTTGCGGGACTCCTCCGGCAGGGCGGCGGCGCGCGCCGCCAGCAGCCCGGCGACCTCGGACCGGCCCAGGTGAGCGCGTACGACCTCCTCGTCCCACCGCCACCCGGCGGCCGTCGCGGCCAGCAGGCCGTCACGGCGCAGCGCGTTGAGCAGCTCAAGGGTCTCATACGGGTTGCCGCGCGTATGCGCCTCGATCACCCCGGCCAGGCCCGCCGCCGCAGACCGGTCCACGCGCAGTATCTCGGCCACCATGGCGGCCAGGCCCGTCTCCGGCAGGTTGACCAGCCGGAGGTGCTGCATCGTGGCCTGCTCGAGCCAGCGGGATAGCGGCGCTGTCAGCGGATGCGCCGCGTCCACGTCGCCTTCCCGGTACGCGCCGGCCACCAGCAGGCCGTCGACCGGCTCCTCGCTCAGCACTAGGTCGACGAAGCCGAGCGGGGTGCTTCCCGCCCACTGCAGGTCATCAAGGAACAGCACGACCGGCCGTTCCCTGGAGGCGACCGCCCGCAACGCCCCCGCCGCTGCCCGCTGCACCCGCGTCTGCGCGGTCAGCGGATCCCCCGCATCCGGCGGCACCCCCAGCAGCGCCGCGAACTCCGGCAGCACCGCGGCCAGCAGGCCCGCGTTCGGCCCCACCGCCGCCACGATCCGCTCCCTCAGCTGTGCCAGCTCGTCCTCCGGCTCGGCCAGCAGCAGCCGGCCCAGCGCGCGGAACGCCTGATTTCCCGCGTTGAACTCCAGGTCCCGCCGGTACTGGTCGAACTTGCCGGCCACGAACCAGCCATCACCGCCGGTCACCACCGGCCGCAGCTGATCGATCAGTGCCGTCTTGCCCACGCCAGGTGCGCCGGCTACCAGCACCCCACGGCACCGGCCCGCCCGCGCGCCGGCGAACGCGGCTTCCAGCGCCGCCACCTCGTCATCGCGGCCCACCAGCCGCGACGGCGGCAGCAGCCGCGCCGGGACATCACGCTCGCCGACCCTGAACCCAGCCGCCGCCGCCTGCGCCTGCGCGCCGCGCACCCGCTCCAGGTCATAAACCAGGCCATCCGCGGTCTGGTACCGGTTATCCGGTTCCTTCTCCAGCAGGTGCATGATGATCGCCGACAACGGGGCCGGCACAGCCCCGTTCGCCACGGCCGACGGCACCGGGACCCGGGCCAGGTGATCGTGAATGAGCCGCAGCGGGTCCCCGGTGCCGAAGGGAGGCGCGCCTGTGGCCATCTCGTACAGCACCGCGCCCAGCGCGTACAGGTCGGCCCGCAGGTCCGCCGGCCTCCCGGTCCGCCCGGTCGCCTCGGGCGCCAGGTACGCCAGCGTCCCGGCGATCTCTGCCTGGTGGGTGAACTCCGGGCGGATCTCAGCCACCGAGGTCGCCAGCGAGAAATCCACCAGGCACGGGGCGCCGTCGCCGGAGAGCACGATGTTCGCCGGGGTGATGTCACAGTGGATCACCCCCCGCCGGTGCATCCCCGCCACCGCCCGGCCCAGCCCCACCGCCAGCCCGGCCAGCTCACCGGCCGCCAGCGGCTTCGCCGCCCCGGCCAGGCTGGCGGCGCCGGCATCCGCCAGCACCACCGACCCCGGATACCGCGGCGCCCCGGCCAGCTGCGCCACCCCCGCCACACCGCGCAGCCGCTCCAGCATCGCCACCTCATGCCGCACCCGGCGTTCCGCGTCCGGGCCCAGCGGCTCCTTGCGGATCACCGTCCCTCCGGGCACAACCAGCCGGGTGATCCGGGTGCGCCCGCTCTCGTGCACAATCTCGGCCGGGACGGGCTTAGCTGGGTCCGGCAGCACTTCGTCTGCCTTCATCCAGCACCTCCCTGCGCGGTCGGACCCGGGCAAGCCCTGCGTACATCAATCCTGCATACATTCGAGACCGAATGCGAGTGGTGGGGGGGGGGGGGCCGTACCGTAGCCTCGCGTGGCCTCAAGCCTGGGCTAAGCCCGGCTGGCCAGGGCTCTACAAGCTAGGCTCCGCCAGGTTAGAAGCTAGCGGTGATGCCGGCGCCGCGGGCGCGCTGGCACACTGGGCGCATGCCGCTACGGTGCCTCATCGTCGATGACTATCAGCCATTCCTCCAGCTCGCCCAGGCCAGGCTGGAGCGGCAGGGCATGGTCGTAGTCGGGGTCGCCACTAACGGCATCGACGCGCTGCGCCAGGCACGCGAGCTGAGCCCGGACGTGGCCCTGGTCGACATCTCGCTCGGCACGGAGAGTGGTTTCGACGTCGCACGGGAGATCAGCCCCCACGTCGCGAGCGTGATCCTGATCTCCTCCAACGATCACTATGAGGACGACGACTATGCCGAGCTCATCGCAGGCAGTTCCGCGGTGGGCTTCTTGAGCAAGGCCACGCTGTCAGCGGACGTGATCAGCCGGCTCGTGCCCTAGTCGCCCCTAGCCGTCTGGAACGGCGGGTACCGGCTGGAGTGGCGACGGCCTGCAGGCCGGTCCTGCCCGCGCTGGCCATGTGCGGCCATCGTGCGTCGTGGTTACATATGTGGGTGAGTGATCTAAGCGGTCCGGGTCCTCCGGTGCGGGTTGTCCTGGCCGAGGACAACGTGCTGTTGCGCGAGGGCGTGGCGGGACTGCTGGAACGGGCGGGATTCGAGGTCGCCGGCCAGGCCGGGGACGCGGACGGCCTCGTCGCCCTGGTCCGGGCGCAGCGCCCGGATCTCGTCGTGGTCGACATCCGGATGCCACCCGGGCATTCCACCGAGGGGCTCGGCGCGGCGCTGACCATCCGCGAGGAGTTCCCGGAGACCGGCATCATGGTGCTGTCGGCCTTTGTGCACGCCGAGCACGCGGTCAAGCTGCTTTCCAGCGGGCGAGGGATCGGTTACCTGCTCAAAGACCGCGTCGAAGACGTCACGGAGTTCGTCCAGTCGCTGCGGCGGGTCGCCGATGGCGGCATGGTGATCGACCCGGCACTGGTGCAGGACCTAGTTCGCACCCGGCAGGACCACGATCCGTTTGACATGCTGAGCGCCCGCGAGCGGGAGGTCCTCGCGCTGATGGCCGAGGGCCGCTCGAACGCGGGGATCGCCCGGCAGCTCTGGGTCGCCGAGTCAACGGTCGAAAAGCACGTGCACAGCATCCTCGGCAAGCTCGACCTTTCGGACAGCGCCGACGACCACCGCCGGGTCCTGGCCGTGCTGGCCTACCTCAGCTCCGCCGGAAGCTGACCAGGCGATCCGGTCATCCGTCGCGGCCTGCCTTCCTACTGGCAGAACTGCTGCCACAGCAGCAGGAGGTTCAGAGCGATGATCACTGCTACGCACATACCGCCCGTGATGATGGTAATGCGTCGGTTGACATGACAGCCCATCACGTCGCGCCGGCTGGTCAGAATGACCAGCGGCACCAGGGCGAACGGGATGCCGAAGGACAGCACGACCTGGCTGAGCACGAGGGCACTGGTGGGATTGGCCCCGGCCGCGAGGATCGCCAGCGCGGGGAGCATGGTGACCGCCCGGCGGGCCAGCAGCGGGACCCGGAACCGTATAAAGCCGGCCATGATGACCTCGCCGGCGTAGGTGCCGACGCTGGATGAGGAGACGCCGGAGGCGAGCAGGGCCACCGCGAACACCAGCGCCGCGCCGCCGCCGGCCAGACGGCCGAGTTCGGCGTGCGCCTGGCCGATGGTGTTCAGCCCATCCAGCGTCGGGGTGTGGAAGGCGCGGGCGGCGACGGCGAGCATCGCCATGTTCACCAGGCCGGCCAGGCCCAGAGCGGTGAGCACGTCCAGTCGCTGAAACCGGAGCAGGCGGCGGCGGTCGCGGTCGTCGCGGGTGGGCGTGCGGTCCTTGGTCATGGCCGAATGCAGGTAGATGACATGCGGCATCACGGTGGCGCCGAGGATCCCGACCGCCAGGTACAGAGAGCCGGAGCCATCCAGGCCGGGCAGCAGGCCATGCAGCGAACCCGGGACCGACGGGCCGAGTTTGAGGGTCTCATACGAGAAGCCGGCGGTGACGAAACCGAGCAGCGCGATGATCGCCAACTCGAAGCGGCGGCGGCCACGGGCCTTCAGGCCGAGGACGCCGAAGGTGATCAGGCCGGTGATCAGCCCGGCCGGCAGCATCGGCACGCCGAACAGCAGGTTCAGCCCGAGCGCGGCGCCGATGAACTCGGCGATGTCGGTGGCCATGGCTATCACCTCGCCCTGCACCCACATGCCCCAGGTGGCCGGGCGGGGAAGCCGGTCGCGGACCAGTTCGGGCAGCGCCCGGCCGGTGACGATGCCGAGCTTGGCGGACAGGTACTGCACCACCATCGCCATCAGGTTCGCGGCCAGGACCACCCACAGCAGCAGGTAGCCGTACTGCGCCCCGCCCTGGATGTTGGTGGCGAAGTTCCCGGGATCGACGTAGGCCACCGACGCCACGAACGCCGGGCCAAGCATGGCCAGCACGCCCCGCATCCGTCCCCGGGCCAGCAGCCGGTCAAGCGCGCTCGGGCCGGCGGTCAGCGAAGGCGCCTGACTCGCCACCGGAATCCCGGCATCCGCGGCCGTGAACTCAATCTGCGTCGCGGTCATGGATGCTCCTTGGAGGTTGAACCCTCAGTGGTCGCTGGTCCGCGGTGGGCAACACTGAGCCTCGCGCTCCGCTTGATGAGCAGACATCGCACGATCTTGTGATTCGTGCTCACAAAGCCGGCCGGAAGACTTCCGGACAGAGATCACATGTCCTTGTGATTCGCGCTCACCAAGCCGGCCCTAAGACTTACCGGGAAAGTCAGCGAGTCAAGGTATGAGGAAGGAAAGCGTAATGGGCTCGAACGAAAACCCGGTCCCCCATCATGAGACCCCCACCTTGGGGAATCCGGATCTGCCCCAGGAAGGCATGCAGACCACCGCCGGGGATCCGGCCAGCGCGACGATGATGGGGTCGCGAAACCCCGTGCTGGAAAGCCAGTTCCCCAACGCGATCAACGCGCCGGGGACGGACATCGGCACGCAGGCGTTCGTCTGGTCCTCGTTCAACATCTCGCCCCGCCGTCAGCAGCGCGGGGGCTGGGCGCGCGAGGTCACCCAGCACGATTTCGCGATTTCCGACGAGATCGCCGGCGTGAACATGTATCTCGAGCCGGGCGGCATCCGTGAGCTGCACTGGCACCAGACCGCCGAGTGGGCGATCATGACCGAGGGCAAGTGCCGGGTCACGACCCTCAGCCGGGAAGGGAAGCCAAGCGTCGAGGATGTCTTCAAGGGAGACCTGTGGTTCTTCCCGAGCGGGCTGCCGCACTCCCTGCAGGGACTCGGCCCGGACGGCGCGGAATTCGTGATCGCGTTCGACAGCGGCGACCAGTCCGAGAGCAACACGCTGCTGCTGACGGACTGGTTCGCGCACACCCCGCCCGAGGTGCTGGCCAAGAACTTCGGGGTGGCCCAGGAGGTCTTCGACGACATTCCCCTGCACAACCTGTGGATCTTCCCCGGTGAGGAGCCGGGCGATCTGGAGGCGGACCAGGTCGCGGCCGGCGTGGAATGGGGCACGCCGGAGCCGGTGATCTTCCGTATGTCACAGTCGAAGCCGGTGTATGAGAACAGTGGCGGCAGCGTCCGGGTCGCGGACAGCACGAACTTCCCGGCAGCCAAGACGGTCGCGGCCGGCCTGGTCACGGTCAAGCCGGGCAGCATGCGGGAGCTGCACTGGCACCCGAACGCCGACGAGTGGGCGTACTTCATGCAAGGGTCCGCCCGGGTCACGGTGTTCAACACCGGCCCGCACGCCAACACCACCGACTTCCGGCCCGGTGATATCGGCGTCGTCCCGCGCAATTTCGGCCACTACGTCGAGAACACGGGCGACAATGACCTGATCTTCGTCGAAACGTTCCGCAGCGACCACTACGAAGAGGTCTCGCTGTCCAACTGGCTCAGCCACCTTCCGCCCAAGCTCGTGTCCGCCCACCTGAACATTCCCGAGGAGACCCTCGCGAAGTTCCCGCGCGGCGCGCAGGGAACCGTGCCACTGCCCTAGCCGCGCCGGACCCAGGCGCCACGCCGGCCAGGCTGGCTCTCCGGCTGGGGCCCGCTCGCTGAGCGGGGCCCCAGCGCCGGGGTGAGAAGGGAAGTCTGCCATGACGACCGTAGCCACTGAGCAGCAGAAACAGCAGCCGGTCCGCAGCACCATCCCGGCGCGGCTGGACCGGCTGCGATGGTCGCCGTTCCATACCCGGCTGGTGCTGGGGCTCGGCACGGCCTGGATCCTGGACGGCCTGGAGATCACGATCGCCAGCTCGGTGTCCGGCAAGCTCACGAAGTTCTACCACGTCACCAGCGACGCGGTGCCCGTGTACGGCCTGGCGTTCGCGGTCGGCAACCTGGCCGGCCCGCTGCTTCTCGGCCACCTGTTCGACACCCTGGGGCGCCGGAAGATGATCTCCGGCACGTACCTGATCTCCGGCGCGGTGCTGGCCTTCAGCGCCTGGCTGTTCGACGCGGGCGTGCCGACGACCGGGCCGTCGCCGAGGACGTGCTCCGCGAGGCCGTCAGCGACGCGCTCGGCGACGCGGCCGGACGGGTGGAACACCGGGTCGTCGCGGACCTGCCCGGACGCGCCCTGGTCCACGCCGCCCAGACAACCAATGCCCAGCTTGTTGTCCTGGCGGCGCGCCAAGGGATCGCCAGGGTCCTGGGCACCGTCAGCCAGTACGTGCTCCGCAACGCGCCGTGCCCCGTCCTGACCGTCCCCGAGGCGGACGTCGATTCCCGAGGCCTGGAAACGGCATAGCAGCATTCCACGCGAAAAACCGACAGCACGGCCACTTCGGCAGGACGGATGTCCGTAACCTGGATCGTGGAGAAAGGCCAGAGCCCGATCACCAAGCCACCCGAGCGGCGGACGACGTTTACTTCACCGTCTGCTGGACCGGCAGGCCCTGCTCACCCGCCTGGCCTGAGGTGGCACGCGGCTTCAGGACCAGCCAGGCGATCGCGATGACGGCGGCCGTTACGGCGGCTGGCACGACCGGTGCGTACGAGTGCGCGTGGCCGAGCATCCAGTCGCCGAGCAAGGCACCGGCGGCCATGCCGACCATGGTTACGACCAGGCGCCACGCAGAGTGCGCGGTGAGCGACCAGGCGGCCAGGCCGTTGAACAGGCCGATGAAGGTGGCGGTAAAGGCCGTGGTGGAAACGCCGGGTACGTTAAGCGTGCGGATGGCGTTCGCCTGCAGCCCCAGCGCCAGCGCGCTCAGCGCCATCAGGATGTAGGCCAGACTGGCGGGCGACGCGGCCGTGATCCACACAGCGAGGAAGCCGGCCTGCAGGATCAGCACGATGACGAGTGTGATCGACACCCCGCGGGGCCACGCATGGAACACCTTGTTATCTGCTGCCTCCTGGTCGTCGCCGAATGCCTTCAGGATCGGCACGGCCAGCATGGCACCGGCGGCGAACGCGGCGAGGGAGATGACGACCGTGACCGGGTTCGGGCCAGCGGGCTCGCGGGTGCCCTCGACACCGATCCCGAGCAACACGAGGTTTCCTGTCTGAGCTGCCGTGAAGACCTTCCCGAAGGTCAGGAAGCAGATCGCCTCGTACATTCCGGTGGCAAACGACAGCCCCGCAAACAGCCAGTCGCGAATTGCAAGCTCCGCCGGCGTCGCGTCGGCCGCGGCTGGGTCCACAACCCTGTCATTCATGGTTCCTCCTATAGCTGTGCGATGAATGGCCGGCCTTGGGTGTTCTGGCGGAGGCCCCCGCCGGGCCAGCCGCCGATGATGGCGGCGGCGAGGCAGGCGGCGGCGCCCAGGCCGAGGGCGGACCGCGGCCCAGCGGCGTCGGACAGCGCGCCGATGACTGGCGAGCCGATCGGGGTGGTGCCGACCAGGGCCATCGACCACAAGGCGGTGACGCGGCCGCGGTACTCCGGGTCGGAGGCGAGCTGGATAGTGGCGTTGCCCGTGGTCAGGAAGATGACAGTCGCCACGCCGACCAGCACGCACGCGGCGACCGCGGCCGGGAAGGTGGGCGCGACCGCGACCAGGCCGACGGCGATCGCGTAGCCGAGCGCGGCCCTGGTCAGGCGGGCGACTCCAGTGCGAGCCGACCGGGCCGCGTACAGGCCGCCCGCGACCGCCCCGGCGCCCAGCGCACCGATCAGCCAGCTGTAGGTGGTGGCGGAGCCGTGGAAGGTGGTCTCGGCCAGCAGCGGCAGGCTGACCTCGAACTCGAAGGTGAAGGCGCCAATGAGCGCCATCATCAGCAGCGGCCGGGCGATCTGCGGCACGCGCGCGGCGTAGCACAGGCCCGCCCGCAGTTGCCCGCGCCCGCGCGGCACCGGCGGCACCGGGTGCAAGCGCCGGGTATCGAGGCTGAGCAGCGAGACGATCACGAAGCCGAAGCTGACCGCGTTCACCACGAAACACCAGCCGAGGCCGACGGTGCTGGCCAGGACCGCCGCAACGGTCGGGCCGATCACCCGGGCGACATTCACCAAGGTGGTGTTCAGCGTCACCGCGTTGCGGACCAGGTCATGGCCGACCACCTCCTGGACAAACGCCTGCCGCGCCGGGTTGTCCACCGCGCTGAACAGGCCGAACGCCACCGCGAGCACGACCACCTGCCACAGCCGCACGGTCCCGGTCAGCACCGCCGCGCCGAGCAGCGCCGACACCACGCCCAGGCCGGCCTGCGTGACCAGCAGCACATGCCGCTTGGCGTAGCGGTCGACCAGCAGCCCCGCGTACGGCGACAGCAGCAGGATCGGCGCGTACCTGGCCGCGGTGGTCAGCCCCAGGATGGTGCCCGAATGCGTCAGCCGCAGCACCAGCAGGGCCTGCGCGACCGTCTCCACCCAGGTGCCGATCAGGCTCAGCGACTGCCCGGACACGTACCGGCGGAAGTTCGGCACCGCCAGGGCGGCGAACATCGCCGGACGAGGCGGGGGCACCGCGGGCCGGCGGGCGGTCATGTCTGCATCGCGTCTTCCGTGCGGATCGGCTTTCCCGATGCCCGGGCACCAGGCGGGCGGCCCGCAGGCTGGGGGACCCAGCCGGGGAACCCACGGTCCGTTCGGAAAAAAGATCTGCCGTAGTGCGACGGATAGTGGCGCACGTCTTCGTGCCGGGCTCCACCCAGCCTCACGCCCGTCTTGGTGAGCCGGCATCACAAGCTCTGATGACTTGACGAAGACGGGCGCAAATCACGCGATCATGTGACGCGCGGTCACCAGGCTGGGGCCAAGGCTTAAGGCCAGGACACTGCCCGCCGAGCCTGATCCGGTGCTGTGACGACCGCGCCACAGCCCTGAGCCCGTTACGGCAGCACCGGGGGTGCGACCCCGTTCGAAGCGAGAGGGAGAAGTCATGTCCAGTCTTGAGGCCCGGCGATCGAGGACGCCGGAGCGGTCTACGCGGCGGGGCGGCCGCCCTAGCTGGCCGCAGGCCGGAACCGACGTCGCGGAGTGCGTCGTTCTCGCGGTGGCGTGCCTGATCACCTACTGGCTGGTCACAAGCCAGCTGCCCCGCGTGCACTCAGTGGGACGGGACGACGATCTGCTCGGCGGCATGTGGGCCGTTATCGCCACGATCTTCGTCCTGCGCGACAGCTTCGCCAAGAGCGTGGCCGCCGCGGTCAGCCGGATGGCGGCTACCTCCGTGAGCTTCGTCCTCTGCCTGATCTACCTGGCCTTCCTGCCCTTCCACGCCTGGGCGCTGGCGGTGCTGGTCGGCGCGAGCGCCCTCGCGGTCATGCTGCTGGGCCGGCCCGGTGACGCGGTCACAGCCGGGATCACCACCACGGTGATCATGGTCGTGGCCGCCGTCACCCCGCAGCACGCGTGGCAGCAGCCCATCCTCCGCCTGGCCGACACCATCGTCGGCGTCGCCGTCGGCGTCGTGGCCGCCTGGACCGGCATACAGGTCAAGAGGTTCCTGTCGGCTCGATCTGGTCCCCCTGCCCCGCCCGAGGCCAAGATCGATTTATCGGAACGGACCCGTGGTGCCTGGGCCGCGTATCCGTTTTGCCGCCGCCCGCGGCGGAAGGCGGGGTTGCTTGCCGCCGGCGGCAAGGGCACCGGATCGTACGGCCCGGGTCGGCCGGGGCTTAGCGACTGGCGTGAGGTATACGTATTTGATTTTGGGCCAGCGTTCTCGGAGCACGTGGATGCAGTGCAGGATCGTGTGTTCCACCGCCGGCAGGTCCAGGTCCAGGTCGTGGGCGAAGGTGACATCTCCGTCGACAACCAGGCTTGATGGGCCGACCACGATGGCGAACAGGTCCGGGACAGCGACCACCCCCGGCTGCTCGGCGATGACCTGGGACATTTCGCGGAGCATGGACGGCGCAACGCCACGCCCGGACAGAAGATCCCGGTTCGTTCGCAGCAGGAGCACTGAGGCGAGCACAAGCAGCAGGCCGATCAGCGCGCTCGCCACGGTGTCCGGCGCCGGGCTTCGGGTCACCTCACTCAGGACGAGCCCGGCCGTGGCCGTGATGCCGCCGATCACCGAGCAGCCTCCGGCGACCACGACCGTGGTCGATGCGGGATCGGTGCTTCGGCCCAGGTAGTCCCGCAGCGAGGCACCGCGGCCGGCCGCATGCTCGCGGACGGGTCGCAACGCGATCTCCAGGGCGAACGCATCCAGTACGACCGTGGTGACCAGCACCAGGTAGGCGACCCGGTAGGAGTGAATGGCGGACGGATGCAGCGCAGCGTGGAGCGCTTCGTCGAGCCCGAGGACGCCGCCACCGAGGAGGATGCCCAGCGCTGCGAGCAAGGACCAGAAGAAGCGCTCCCGCCCGTACCCGAGCGGATGGGTCTGATCCGGGGGCCGGACGCTGCTCACCACGCCGATGAGCAAGAACACCTGGACCGCCACGTCGGCGACGTTGGCCGCGGTCTGGGCGCGCAGGGCCACCGCCCCGGTCACCCCTGCCGCCACCGCTAGCCCGAGTGTTTCAGCGCAATTCACGACGAGGGAAACCACTACGCTGCGGCGCGTTGTCCCGCGCTTGGTTGTCTTGGCCATCCCGGCACCCGTTCAGTGCTGCTGGGTCTACTTCTACTAGCAGTAAACCCATCAGGCTCTCGCGTTGTCGCCGCTTTCATAGAGGCCTTGCCTCCTGTGCGAAGGGGTGGCGATCTGTCGGATCTCGTGCCTCCATGGACGTGGCTCCCGGCGCGGTGTCACAGCAGCGGAGGTACTGTCGCGGCGATCGGGATCTCAAGCACCGTCGGTACGTGCCGCTCGGCGGCGGCGGCTTCGGATCGCAGTACGTCGAGAGTGTCCGTGCGGACTGCGTGACAGCCGTACCCCCGGGCCAGGGAGACGATGTCGATGCCGGGGATGTTAAGCCCGGGGACGCCCGGTGAGTCCTCGACTTCCGCGAACGCCTTGAGGATCGCGTACTCGCCGTTGCGGAGCACGATGAACAGGATCGGGAGGTTGAGCTGCGCCGCGGTCCAGATCGATTGCAGCGAGTACTGGAAGGACCCGTCGCCGACGACCATGACCACCGGCCGGTTCCTGCCGCTGTCACGCTCGGCCAGGGCGATGCCCACGCTGGCCGGGACGCTCCAGCCCAGCCCGCCGCTGGCCATGGTGTAGAACGCGTCCGGCTGCGTGATTGGCCAGGCCGCGTGGAGATCGCCGAGATTGGAGGGGGTCTCCTCAACGAGCACCGCATCGGCTGGGCAGATCCGGCGTAGCTCGTCGAACACCTCGCCCGCGGTGGGCAGGCCGGCCGCGTCCGCGTTGCTTGCGGGGGATGTCTGTGGCAGGGGGGACATCCGGTGCGGCAGCGGGGGCTTCAGCGGCTGGCTGCGGGTGCCGTGGGGCACCAGCGGCAGCAACTGCTCGATGGTCAGGACCGGGTCGCCGAGGATGCTGTCCCCGACCGGGGCGCGGGCGGCCTCGGCGGGATCGTCGGTGATGTGCCACAGCCGCAGGCCGTCCGGCAGGTACTCGCCGGGGATATAGGGGTAGTAGCGGAAGACGGGCGCGCCGACCACGACGGCCAGGTCATGCCCGTCCAGATGCTTGGCCAGCGGCCCGATCGCATCGGCCAGGCGCCGCAGCCGGGCCGGGTCCGGGCCGGTGCGGGCGGACGCGGTCCGCACGACCGCCGGGCCGTCGGCCGGGGCGGCCCAGTCATCCAGCGGCAGCGACAGGAACACCGGGCCCGCGGGCGGCTGGATCGCGGTGGCGTAGGCCCGCATGAACGCGGCGGGGATGTCCTGCGCCCGGGCCGGCTGGCAGGCCCATTTGACCCAGGGCCTGGCCTGAACCTCCGGCTCGACGTCGGTCAGCCACGGCTCGAGCAGCAGCATCCGGCGGTCTTGCTGCCCGGCCGTGACGATCAGCGGCGTGCGGTTCAGGAACGCGGTCATCAAGTTGCCCTTGGCGTTGCCGAGCCCGGTGGCGGTGTGCACGTTCACCAGAGCCGGGGCCCGGTTCGCCTGGGCGAAGCCGTCCGCTATCGCGATGACGGACGCCTCCTGCAGAGCGAGCACGAAGCGGAAGTCGTCCGGGAAATCCGCCAGGAACGTCTCCTCGGTCGATCCCGGATTACCGAATACGGTGGTGAGCCCGAGGTCGCGCAGCACCTGATATGTGGCCTCGCGAACATTCAGCGGCCGCTCTGAGCCGGTACCTGTATTCATGCCGTTCGCCTCCTGTCACGACTCGGACAGGTCGAGATCGATGAGCGCGATCCCGATATCGGGGTTCATCACCTTGCGCAACTGCGCGGGGGCCTCACGGATGACTACCTCCAGAGTCGGGAACACCCATCCCTCGAGGAGGTGACCTCCGCGCGTGGTCCCGTCCGACAGGCCGAGCACGACGTGTATGTGCACGCTGGGACCGTCCTGGCCCTCGGCGACGTCACCGATTAGTGACAGCACCTCGCACTGCTCGTCAACTGGGATGCGGCGATACTGCTTAGTCACGCGATCGAACCAGCCGACGGTGGCGCGGGAGAAGGCGCCGACGGCGGTCACCTGTGAAGCTTCTAGGTCCTGGGCGCGTGCGAACTGCGTCAGCGTATCGAACGCCTCATCGCCCGGGTCGCACACCACGACGTAGGTGACGTCGTCCGCGTCCTCGATAACTTTGGCCTTCATCTCAGCTCCTTACGTAGACGCAGCGGGCTGCGGCGGAATTGTGTCGCGTCCCCGGGAACGCGGCGGTCAGGTGGTGGCCCGATCCAGGGGTGTTCCCTCGGCGGCGCGGGCCTCCTGGGCCTTGGCGGGCCCGCGTAGCACGTAGGCCACGCCGACGGCGATGATCGCGCCGGCGACCGGGCCGATCAGGTAGACCCACCAGGTGGACAGGTTCCCGATGGCGACATCGGGTCCGAAGCTGCGGGCGGGGTTCATCGAGGCGCCGTCGAACGGGCCGCCCATGGTGCCCCAGGCCATGATGTAGGCGCCGACGGCCAGCGGCACGAACGGCCCGTTGAGCTTGGGCCCGTTGGCCATGTTCAGGACCATGAGGACCAGGCCGAAGGTGATGATCATCTCGAAGCCGGCGGCCTGCCAGGACTGGCCGGGCTTGGGCATGGTGGCGGCCAGGTTCCCGGCCGGGCCGAAGAAGGCGCGGGCCAGCAGCGACCCGCAGACGGCGGCGGCGAACTGGACGACCCAGTATGCGCCGGCCATCACCCAGTGCATGTCGCGGCGCAGCGCGAACGCCAGTGTGGTCGCTGGGTTGAAATGGGCCGAGATGTCGCCGAGGAAGTACACCGCCACCACCAGCCACAGCGCCGAGACGGCCGAGAGCACCAGCACCGTCTGCCAGGGCTGCAGGCCGCGGCCGCCGTAGCGGGCCAGGATCGCCGCGCCGCCGGACAGCACGAACGTCAGCCCGGCCATGCCGATGAACTCCGACAGCAGCCGCCGCAGCCGGTGATCGGGGTTGGTCCAGTCGGCGTAGCCCCGCTGGCCGCCCACCGAGGCGATCAGGGCCGCCTTGCCGGCCAGCTCCTGCTGGCCGGCGGCGGCCTGCTCGCCCGTCAGGGATTGCACGTCAGGACCCTTCCGGGGTGGACGGGACGTCGGCGGTGCCGGGGTGGGTGAGGTTGATGGGGATGACGACCCGGTCGTACAGCTCCTCGGACACG
>Ga0335076_10004132_pt1 | contig 14646 bp, 13 predicted proteins | sample Lox_Sample_25_FD_206717 | JGI IMG/M metagenome (GOLD analysis project Ga0335076, IMG submission 206717) | Soil microbial communities from Loxahatchee National Wildlife Refuge, Florida, United States - Lox_Sample_2.5 | ecosystem: Environmental > Terrestrial > Soil > Wetlands | place: USA... | reverse complement strand
CCGCGCGCAGGAGCTGATCGCGTCGTCGCGGATCGTCCGGGCGCAGCAGCAGATGCGCGCGGCCGAGCCGTACGCCCGCGAGCTGACCCGCGCGGTGGAGGCGGTGATCAGCCGCTCGGCCAACATCACCCACCCCTTCACCCAGGAGCCGGAGAACCCGCGGCGGGCCGCGGTGCTGATCCTGACCAGCGACCAGGGCTTCGCCGGCGCCTACAACGCGAACGTGCTGCGCGAGTCGCAGCGGCTGCGCCAGCTGCTGGCCGACCGGGGCATCGAGCCGGTGCTGTACGTGGCCGGCCGCAAGGGCGTCGCCTGGCACCGGTTCCGCGAGCTTGAGCTGGCCGGCTCGTGGAGCGGCTTCTCCGTCGCGCCGAGGTACCGGGACGCCCAGGAGATCTCCGCCGCGCTGCTCGAGGCGTTCGAGGCCCGCCAGGACGGGACCGGCGACGGCGTGGACGAGATCCACCTGGTCTGCACCGAGTTCGTCTCCATGCTGACCCAGCGGCCCGCGGTCCGCAGGCTGCTGCCGCTGGAGGTCGAGGAGACCGAGGAGGAGCACCCGTCAGGGCCGCTGCCCCAGTACGAATTCGAGCCCGGGCCAGAAGAAGTGCTCGACGCGCTGATGCCGCAGTACGTGGGGAGCCGGATCTTCTACGCGATGCTGGAGGCGGCGGCGTCCGAGCTGGCATCCCGCCGCCGGGCCATGAAGGCGGCCACCGACAACGCGAACGACCTGCTCGAGACGCTGACCCGGGAGGCGAACAACGCGCGGCAGGCCGAGATCACCCAGGAAATCAGCGAGATCGTCGGCGGTGCCAACGCGCTTGCCGAGGCAACCGCAGGGAGTGAGTGAGGGACATGACCGCGACCGATGAGAAAACACCCGCCAGCGGCGACGCCGTCGCGAGCACCGGCCGTGTCGCGAGGGTCATCGGCCCCGTCGTCGACGTGGAGTTCCCGGCCGACCAGATGCCGGAGATCTATTACGCGCTGCACGTGGACTCGCGCGTCGGCGACGACGCGCGGAGGCTGACCCTGGAGGTCGAGCAGCACATCGGCGACAACGTGGTGCGGGCCATCTCCATGCAGCCCACCGACGGCCTGGTACGCGGGGCCGAGGTGAGCAACACCGGCGCGCCCATCGAGGTGCCGGTGGGCGACGTCACCAAGGGCCACGTGTTCAACGCCCTGGGCGAGACGCTCGACGTGCCCACCTCGTCCCTGCACATCACCGAGCGCTGGCCGATCCACCGCGAGCCCCCGCCGCTGGACCAGCTGGAGCCGCGGACCCAGATGTTCACCACCGGCATCAAGGTCATCGACCTGCTCACCCCCTACGTGCTGGGGGGGAAGATCGGGCTGTTCGGCGGCGCCGGCGTCGGCAAGACCGTGCTGATCCAGGAGATGATCCGCCGGGTGGCCAGGAACTTCGGCGGTGTCTCCTGCTTCGCCGGGGTGGGCGAGCGGACCCGCGAGGGCAACGACCTGTTCCTGGAGATGACCGAGTCCGGCGTCATCGAGGACACCGCGCTGGTGTTCGGCCAGATGGACGAGCCGCCAGGCACCCGGCTGCGGGTCGGCCTGTCCGCGCTGACCATGGCCGAGTACTTCCGCGACGTGCAGCAGCAGGACGTGCTGCTGTTCATCGACAACATCTTCCGGTTCACCCAGGCCGGCTCGGAGGTGTCCACGCTGCTCGGCCGGATGCCCTCGGCGGTGGGTTACCAGCCGACGCTGGCCGACGAGATGGGCCAGCTGCAGGAGCGGATCACCTCGACCCGCGGCCACTCGATCACCTCCATGCAGGCGATCTACGTGCCCGCGGACGACATCACCGACCCCGCGCCGCACACCACGTTCGCCCACCTCGACGCCACCACGGTGCTGTCCAGGGAGATCACCGAGAAGGGGATCTACCCGGCGGTGGACCCGCTAGACTCCACGTCGCGGATCCTGGACGCCAAGTACATCGGCCAGGAGCACTACGATGTGGCCCGCGAGGTGCAGCGGATCCTGCAGCGGTACAAGGAGCTGCAGGACATCATCGCCATCCTCGGCGTCGACGAACTCGGCGAAGAGGACAAGATCGTGGTGCAGCGGGCCCGGCGGATCGAGCGGTTCCTGTCCCAGCCCATGTACGTGGCCGAGCAGTTCACCGGCCAGGAGGGCATCTTCACGCCGCTGGACGAGACGATCGCCTCCTTCAAGGCGGTCACCGAGGGCAAGCACGACAACCTGCCCGAACAGGCGTTCTACATGGTCGGCGGGATCGAGGACGCGGAGAAGAAGGCCAGGGAGATGGAACGGTGACGCTGCGGGTGGCGCTGGTCGTGCCGGACCGCGAGCTGTGGTCCGGCGAGGCCAGAACGGTGATTGCCAAGACCACGGAGGGCGACATCGGCGTGCTCACCGGGCACTCGCCGGTGTTCGGCATCCTGGCCGAGGGCAGCCTGGTGGAGATCCTCACCGAGGAGAGCCCGGTGAAGGCGGCGGTCAGCGGCGGTTTCCTGTCGGTGGCCGACGACCAGGTGTCGATCCTGGCGGCACAGGCGCAGCTCGGCGTGGACGTAGACCGGGAGGAGGCGCGGGAGGAGCTCGACGCCGCGCTGTCCGAAGCGGCCGGCACAGGACCTGACGAGGCAGCCGAGGTGAAGTACGCCAGGGCGCGCCTGCGGGCCGCAGGAGACCAGGCTTAATCGTCGGTGGGCGGGGAGCTGGCGCTCGATGCGGCCTGGCTCTTCGCCGCCTTCCTGACCATCTTGATCCTGGCGGCCGGCGGTATCGCCGCGCGCCGGTTCCTGCTCGAGCGCGGCGGCGGCACGGTCGAGTGCGGCTTGCGCAAGGGGCGCCGGTCCTGGCGGCTCGGCGTGGCGTCTTACCAGCGCGAGGAGCTGTGCTGGTTCGGCGTCTTCGGGCTCTCCATGCGCCCGGACGAGGTCTTCCCCCGGCGCGATCTGACCGTGGTCTCACGCCGGCCGCCCACCGAGGCCGAGGTGGCCACCCTGGGGCCCGGCATGATCGTGGTGGTGTGCCGGCAAGGCGAGGACAGCGGCCAGCTCGGCCCTCCCGGTGCGGGCGGTTCGCCTGGTGCGGGCGGTTCGCCTGGCGTCGGCGGCGGTTCGCCCGGTGCGGGCGGCGATCCTGGCCGGCGCGGGACTACCCGGGGCGCGACCGTCGAGCTGGCCATGGGCGAGGCAGCACTCACCGGACTCCTCGCCTGGCTCGAAGCGGCCCCGCCCGGCTCCCACCTCGGCGTGCCGCTGTGAGCCGTAAACGCCTCGCTCGCTCAGCGGCGGTCGCCTGCGGCGCCCCGCTCAGCCGCGTTCGCCGCCGGGCTTCCACAGCACGTCGTCGTGGCCCGCGTTGGCCTGGCGGGCGAGGATGAACAGCAGGTCGGACAGCCGGTTCAGGTAACGAGCAGGCAGCGGGCTCACCGAGTCGCCGTGCTCGGCGGTCGCGGCCCACGCGCTGCGTTCGGCTCGCCGGGTGATGGTCCGGGCCATGTGCAGCAGCGTCGCCCCGGGGGTGCCGCCCGGCAGCAGGAAGCTCCGCAGCGTCGGCAGCCCGGAGTTGTGCGAGTCGCACTCGCCTTCCAGCCGGGCTACGTAGGCCTCGTCGATCCGCAGCGGCGGATAGGGCGGCGGCGTGTCCGTGACCGGGTTGGCCAGGTCAGCACCGACGTCGAAGAGCTCGTTCTGCACCCGGGCGAGCAGGTTGGCGATGCCCGCGGCAAGGTTACCGAAGGTAATCGCCATGCCGATGGCGCAGTTGGCCTCCTCCACGTCCGCGTAGGCGGCCAGACGCGAGTCGGTCTTGGCGGTCCGGCTGCCGTCGGCGAGCGCGGTGCTGCCGTCGTCGCCGGTGCGCGTGTAGATGCGCGACAGCACGACCGGGTTTTCGCTGCGGTTACGCGACATGAGCCCACCCTACGGGAACCCGGGCCCGGGCTCCCCGTCCAGGCGCCCGTCGCCCGGGCTCCCTGCGCAGACACCCGCCGCGCCGGAGCGCGCCTCGCATCCGCGCCCCGGCACGCCGCTCTGCGCTGCGCGCCCCGCCGCGCTCACACCCCGCCGCCCCGCCGTGCCGCGCCGCCACGTTATTGTTCCCCTTATCCCGGATAGGAGACGCCTTGTACGACTACATCATCGTCGGTGCCGGAAGCGGGGGCTGCGTCCTGGCGGCGCGCCTGTCCGCCGATTCCGGCGTCAGCGTCCTGCTCCTGGAGGCCGGGCCGGCCGACGACGCCGACGAAATCCGCGCCCCCGCCGCGCTGAACAGGCTGTTCCAGACCGCCTACGACTGGAACTACCTGACCGTCCCGCAGCACCGCGCGCGGGGCCGGGCCATCTACTGGCCGCGGGGCAAGGTGCTTGGCGGGTCGAGCAGCATCAACGCGATGGTCTACATGCGCGGCAACCGCTACGACTTCCAGACCTGGCGGGACGAGTACGGCTGCGCCGGCTGGGGCTACGCGGACCTCATGCCGTACTTCAGAAGGGCCGAGGACAACTCTCGCGGCGCGAGCCCGTACCACGGCACCGGCGGGCCGCTGACGGTCGCCGACCCGCGGTACAAGTCGCCGGCCTGCGAGGCGTTCATAGCGGCCGCCCAGGAACAGGGCGCGGTGGCCAACGGCGACTTCAACGGGCCGCGCCAGGACGGCGTCGGCTGGTACCAGCTCACCCAGCGGAACGGGCAGAGGTGCTCGGCCGCCACCGCTTACCTGCACCCGGCCATGTCCCGGCCGAACCTCACCGTCCGCACCGACGCCCTGGTCACCAAGGTGATCATCGAGGGCGGCGAGGCCGTCGGCGTGAGCTACCTGCACCACGGAGAGCCGCAGACCGCCCGGGCCAACGGCGAGGTCATCCTGTCCGGCGGCGCGGTCAACAGTCCCCAGCTGCTGATGCTGTCCGGCATCGGCCCGGCCGAACACCTGATCGAGATGGGCATCGACGTGGTGGCGGACAGCCGCGGGGTCGGCGTGAACCTCAGCGACCACCCGGTACTGCCGGTCATCTGGTCGACGCCGCGGCTGCGCGGCCTGTGGGAAAAGGGCGGCCACGCCAACATACTGCGCTGGCAGCTGACCCATCGCGGCCCGCTGGCCAGCAACGTGGTCGAGTCGGGTGGCTTCGCCCACACCGAACCCGGGCTGCCCGCGCCGGACCTGCAGCTGCACGTGCTTCCGGCGCCGTACCGGAACCAGGGCCTGGACGACCCCGCGCAGCGTGAAATGACCGTGCTGGTCGGCCTGGTCGACGTGGCCAGCCGCGGCCGGATCAGGCTGCGCAGCGGTGACCCGAGGCACCGCCCGGCCATCGACCCCGGTTACCTGTCCGACGAGCGGGACGGCCGCGCGCTGGCCGCCGGGCTGAAGATGACCAGGGAGTTCGTGACGGCCACGCCGATGGCCGCGATCTGTTCCAGCGAGCTGGCCCCGGGCGTGCACGTCCGCTCCGACGCCGAACTCCTCGAGTACATCAGGTCCAGCGTGGTCACCCTGTACCACCCGGTGGGAACCTGCGCCATGGGCGGCGCGGCGCGCTGGAACAGCGTGGTCGATCCCGAGCTCAGGGTCCGCGGCGTGACCGGGCTGCGGGTGGTCGACGCGTCGGTGATGCCGGCGGTGCCGCGGGGCAACACCAACGCGCCCACGATCGCGATCGCCGAACGGGCGGCCGACCTCATCGCCGGCCGGGCGCCGCTGGCCGCGGTTGATCCCGCCGACCCCGTCGACGCGATGGTCATCGCCGGCCGCACCGCCCGCGCCTGAGCCCCCAGCCGCGCCGCGACGATCTTCCGGTCCTGTGCCCGCGCCCGGAAGAGCCCCGACCCGGAGTCCGGTTGACCAGCGGCCTTCTGGGCCGGGTAGGGTATAACGCCGCGGAAAGGAACGGCATGGGAAGGATTGGCCGGCCGGCGGACCGACAGCTCAGGCGCTTGGCCTGGGTCAGTTACGCATGCCTGGCCGTCGTGACCGTGGCCGTGGTGGTGGCCGTGGTGCTGCGGCCTGCCGCTGGCAGGCCCGCGGCCGGCATCGACGCCCGGGCTTCGCACCAGGCCGCGGCGCCGGCCTCGCCCGCCCGCCCCGCGCCGCGCGACAGCCCCGCCCCGTCCGCGGCGGCGAGCTGGCCGGTCGCGGGCCCGGTGGCGGACCTGTCGGTGCCGCTGCCGGGGATGCCGCCGGTGACGGATCCGGCGAACATCTACGCCGCCGACGGGCCGAACATGCTCAGCCCGGCACTGCGCGGCGTCCCCTACCGGATCTACGTGCCGAACAGCGGCGGTTCCACGGTGACGGTCATCGACCCGGATACCTACCGGGTGCTGTGGAGCTACCAGACCGGCCTCAATCCGCAGCATGTCGTGCCCGCCTACAACATGCGCACCCTGTACGTAGCCAATGACCTGGGCAACAGCCTGACCCCGATCAACCCGGACACCGGCCGCCCGGCCGGCCGCAACATCGCCGTGGACGACCCGTACAACCTGTACTTCACCCCCGACGGACAGTACGCCATCGTGGTCGCGGAGGCCCGTGCCGACCTGGACTTCCGTAACCCGCGCACGTTCGCGCTCGAGGACCGGATCCACGTCGACTGCGCCGGCGTGGACCACATCGACTTCGCGGCTGACGGCGCCTACCTGATCGCCACCTGCGAGTTCGCCGGCCGCCTGGTCCGGATCGACCTGCATACCCGCAAAGTGGCGGGCTACCTGGACCTGCCGGGGTCGTCGCCGCAGGACATCAAGCTGGATCCCGCCGGGCACACCTTCTACGTCGCCGACAAGAACCTCGGCGGCGTGTGGCTGATCGACGCCGCGACGTTCCGGCCGGAGACGTTCATCCCCACCGGGCCGGACGCGCACGGCCTGTACCCGAGCCGGGACGCCCGCTACTTGTACGTGACCAACCGCGGCAACGGCTCGATCACCGTCATCAGCTTCGCGACCAAGAAGATCGTCACCACCTGGCGGATCCCCGGCGGGGGGAGCCCGGACATGGGCGGGCTGTCCCCGGACGGGAAGGTGCTCTGGCTGTCCGGCCGCTACGACAGCGTCGTGTACGCCATATCCACCGTCACCGGCCATCTGCTGGCCAAGATCCCGGTGGGGTCGCAGCCGCACGGGCTGTGCGTGTGGCCGCAGCCCGGCCGCTACTCCCTCGGGCACACCGGGATCACCCGATGAGGACACCGGTCCTGCACCGGGCCCATCGCGCGGGATGGACTGTGGCCGGCCTGGCGCTGGTGGTCACCGGGCTGACGGGCACGGCGCCGGCTCCACCCGGCGATGTCACCGTCCGCCTGGGCGCTATCACCGTGAGCGCCACCGCGCTGTGGCCCGCCGGGCCGGCCGGCACGCTGACCGCTAGCATGCAGGTCAGCACCAGCGGCCAGGCCTCGGATCAGCTCGACGCGGCGATCGCCGCGGGCGGCGCCCCGGTGGGGATCTATCACCAGCAGGTCGCCGTCGGCGAGATCACGGATCTGGCCGACTGCGGCGGCGTCACCCCCCCGCCGGGCGTGGTGAGCCAGTGGCTGCACTACGGGCCGCTGCCGGTACCCGGGCTCCTCGGCGGCCCGTCCCCGCCCGCGGCCGCGACGTTGAGGGTGCAGCCGGTCAGTCCGGTCCCGGCCGGCGGGATCCTGGCGGTCACGTTGTACTTCGCGCACGCCGGCTCGGTCACCCTGCGCCTGCCCGTCGCCTAGGTGACCGGCCGGGCTCATCCGCCGGGCCGGGCTCATCCGCCGGGCCGGGCTCAGCCGCCGGGCCGGGCTCAGCCGCCGGGCCGGGCTCATCCGCCGGGCCGGGCTCATCCGCCGGGCCGGGCTCAGCCGGCGGCGCCTTGCCGTCGGCGGCGGAGCGCGGTGGCGGGGCGCGGTGGCGGCGAGGCCCTCAGCGACCCCGGCGCGATCCCCGCGGCCGGTAGAGCCGGCCGTGCAGCAACGTGACCAGGGTGACGATCCGCCGCACGTCCCGGTCGGTCCGGCCGAACGACAGGAGGTTGATCAGCGGCCGCATCCGCTGCCGCGTGATCGCCTTGGGCCGGCTGAACTCCCGCAGACCGTCCGCGCCGTGGATCCGGCCGAACCCCGACTCGCCCACCCCGCCGAACGGCAAGGCCGGCACGATCGCGAACCCGACCACCGAGTTGATCGAGGTCATCCCGGTCCGCAACCCGCGCGCCGCCGTCATGGCCGCCGAACGATTCCGGGCGAACACCGCCGACCCCAGCCCGTAACGCCCGGCGTTGGCGAACGCCACCGCCTCCTCGAGCCCGGCCACCGCCGTCACCGTCATCATCGGGCCGAACGTCTCCTCGGTCACCGCCGCGGATCCCCCGGGCACGTCCACTAGCACTACCGGCCGCACGTACGGCGGCGCCACCGCCTCGGGCCCGCCCGCCACCGGGCGCCCGCCCCGGGCCAGCGCGTCCGCGATGTGCTTGGCCACGATCTCCGGCTGCGAGGGCAGCGTCATCGGCCCGTACGAGGCCTCGGCGTCGATCCCCGGCCGCAGCGCCGACACCTTCTCCGACAGCCGGTCGAGGAACGGCTGGTACACCGCCTCGGCCACGTAGACGCGCTCGATGCCGATGCAGGTCTGCCCGGCGTTGGACATCGCGCCCCAGGCCGCGGCGTCGGCGGCCGCGTCCAGGTCGGCGTCGGCGCCGACCAGCATGGCGTCCTTGCCGCCGCATTCGGCCAGCACCGGGGTGAGGCTGTCCGCCGCGGCGGCCATCACCTTGCGAGCGGTGGCCGCGGACCCGGTGAAGGCGATCTTGGCCACGCCGCCTCGGGCCAGCGCCTCCCCGGTCGAGCCCGGCCCGGTCACCACCTGCAGCACCGGCTGCGCGTCCCCGAAGACGCCGAGCGCCTGGCCGAACGACCGGGCCAGCCAGGCCCCGGTCGCCGGGGTCAGCTCGGACGGCTTGAATACGACCGCGTTCCCGGCCGCCAGCGCGTACGCGATCGAGCCGACCGGGGTGAACACCGGGTAGTTCGACGGCCCGATCACGCCGACCACGCCGAGCGGCTGGTACTCGACGGTGGCGGCCTGGTGGACGGAGAACAGCCCGCCGCGCACCCGGCGCGGCCGCAGCACCCGGCGGGCGTGCCGGGCGGCCCAGTCGATGTGCACGATGGCCAGGATGATCTCCAGCGTGGCGTCATCGAGCGGCTTGCCGGTCTCCTCGTGCACCAGCTTGGCCAGCCGGCCCAGGTACCTGACCAGGTGCGATTTCCAGGCGAGCAGCCGGATCCGGCGCTGCGACCAGCCGAGCCCGGCCCACCACGCCGCGGCCTCGCGGGCCCGGGCCACGGCGGCGTCCACGTCGCGGCGCCCGTGCACGGGGAAGGTGGCCAGGACTTCCCCGGTCGCCGGATTGACTGTCTCAAGCATCGTTGACCAGTAAAGCATCGCTTTCAGGCTCGGGGGACCAGGGGGGTCGTCCGGCCGCGGCCGGCCTGCCCGCGACGCTACGCTGGGTGCGTGCCGCCACGTCCGTACATCCTGCTGTCCTGCGCCACCTCGGCGGACGGCTACCTGGACGACGCGAGCCCGCGGCGGCTGGTCCTGTCCGGGCCCGCCGACCTGGACCGGGTGGACGAGGTGCGGTCCGGCTGCGACGCCATCGCCGTCGGCGCGCGGACGGTCCGTCTGGACAACCCCCGGCTGCTGATCAGGGACCCGCGCCGCAGCGCCCGGCGGGCCGCCCGCGGCCTGTCCCCGCACCCGGCCCGGGTCACCGTGACCGCCACCGGCGACCTGGACCCGGCGGCGCGGTTCTTCGCCCCCGGCGCGCTGCGCCTGGTCTACTGCGCCACCCCCGCGCTCGGCCGCGCCCGGGCGCGGCTGGCGAGCACCGCCGTAGTCATCGACGCCGGCGACCCGCTGTCCCTGGAACTCATGCTCGCAGATTTGGCCGAACGAGGCGTACTGCGTCTGATGGTGGAAGGGGGCGCCCGGCTGCTCGCCGCCTTCCTGGCCCAGGGCCTCGCCGACGAGCTGCACCTGGCCGTGGCTCCCTGCTTCGTCGCCGACCCCCGGGCCCCCCGCCTCAACCTCCCGCATCCCTTCTCCGCCCCGGCCCCCGCGCCCGTCCCTGGTCCCAACAGCACCGCGAGTCCCGGTAGCCCCATGACTCTTGCCGAAGCATCCCGGGTGGGCGAGGTCGCGCTGCTGCGCTACCTGCTCGGGCCGGGCGGCCCCGATCACCGGTTCCTGGGCTGGGCGGTGGAGCTGTCCCGGCTGTGCCCGCCGTCGGACTCGGCGTTCTCCGTCGGGGCGGTCATCGTGGGGGAGGAGGGCGAGGTGCTGGCCACCGGGTTCTCCCGCGAGCAGGAGGACCACGACCACGCCGAGGAGGTGGCCCTCCGTAAGCTGGCCCTGGGTAGGCCCGGCCGGGCCCCTTATGACCCGCGGCTACGGCACGCCACCCTCTACAGCTCGCTGGTGCCCTGCGGCGCCCGCGCGTCGCGCCCGGTGACCTGCGTCCAGCACATCGTCGCGGCGGGCATCCCGCGGGTCGTCTTCGCCTGGCGCGAGCCCCGCCTGTTCACCGACGGCGAGGGCGCCGGACAACTCCGAGCCGCCGGCGTAGCCGTCACCGAGCTGCCCGACCTCGCCGAACGGGCCCGGTCGGTCAACGTTCACCTCGCCGACGCCCCCTCGTCATAGTCTGACCTGCACCTTCCGGTCCGTGGCGGTACCTGTGACACTGGGACGAGAACCCAGTTGCGCGAAGGGGAGCCCGATGACCACGACCCAGCCCCCGCAGTCGGGCGCGCTCACGTTCCACGGCAACGACGCGGACACCGTCATGACCTCGGCGCTCAGCGTTTCCACGCCGACCAAATGCCAGGCCCGCACCCGGCTGTACCGGAACGGCCGGCTGGCCCTGGAGGGGTTCCCGGTGTCCGATATCAGCGAGCACCTGGGCGACGACAATTCGGTCGTCTGGCTGGACCTGCGTGATCCGGACCGCGCCGACCTGTCCGTGCTGAGCGAGGAGTTCGGCCTGCACCCGGTGGCGATCGAGGACGCGGTCGAGGATCACGAGCGGCCCAAGCTGGACCGCTACGAGAGCCACCTGTTCCTCACCGCCTACGGCGTCCACCTGGACGAGGCCAGCGGCCAGCTGGCCACCAGCGAGCTGGCCGCGTTCATCACCCGGCATGCCCTGATCACCGTGCGCAAGGACGACGGGCTCGATGTCGGCGCCATCGTCTCGCACTGGGACGTCAGCCCTGACCTGGCCCAGTACGGCGTCGGGTACCTGCTGTACGGCCTGCTCGATTACCTGGTGGACGGCTACTTCTCCGCCATCCAGGCCCTCGACGACTCCGTGGAGGGCCTGGAGGACCAGCTGTTCTCCGACATCCCCCAGGACCGGGCCGTGCAGCGGCGGACTTTCGATCTGCGCAAGAGCCTGGTCATGTTCCGCCGGGTCGTGCTGCCCATGCGCGAGGTGATGAACACGCTCATGCGGCGGGACCTGCACACGGTGCCGAAGAAGATGCACCCGTACTACCAGGATCTGTACGACCATGTGCTCCGGGTGACCGAATGGTCCGACAGCCTGCGGGACCTGGCCAACAGCATCCTGGAGACCAACCTGACCATCCAGGGCAACCGGATGAACGTGGTGACCAAGAAGGTCAGCGGCTGGGCCGCGATCGTCGCCGTGCCCACGTTCATCACCGGCTTCTACGGGATGAACGTGCCTTATCCGGGGTTCGACAAGCTGGTGGGCTTCACGATCTCGGTAATCTTCATGCTGGCGAGCGCGACCGTGCTGTACTTCGTGTTCAAGCGGAAGGACTGGATCTGACCCCGGGCGTCCGGGCCTTCGTACTGCTCCGGAGGCTGGCGGCTGCCTTCATTGCCGTCCGGCCTAGAACAGCGTCCCCTCACGAACGACGCCGCGCATAGCGTCGTAGTCCAGCACCACGACGCGCATCCCGCGATCTTCGGCCAGCGTCCTGGCCTGGGGCGTGACACTCTGGGCCGCGATGACGCCTGCCACCGGCCGGAGCAGCGGGTCACGGTTCAAATACTCCAAGTAGCGGGTCAGTTGCTCTACGGAGTCGATCGTGGCGTGGCGTTTTATCTCGACGGCATGGTGCCTGGGGTGCGAAGCGGTGGGTACGGGGCTGTCAGAACCGTCGATCTCGCCGCGGCGCTTGATCTCGACGGCGACGCTCTCGCCCGCCTCGTTCCGGCACATGAGATCGACCGGGCCGATCGGGGTCGGGTACTCCCGGCGGACCAGCCGCCAGCCCTCGCCGAGCAGGCCGAGCTGCGCCGCGAGCAGCTCCTGCAGGTGCGCCTCGACGCCGTCCTTGACCAGGCCTGGGTCGGCGCCGAGCTCGACCGAGGTGTCGCTCAGCACCTCGGTGATGGTGATCTCCAGCGTCTCGCCTGACTTGCCGGTGACCGACCACCTGCCCCCCTCCTGGGTGAGCCGGCACGGCGGTGACATCCAGTTCAGCGGCTTGTAGGAGCCGCCGTCCGAGTGCACGAGCACCGAGCCGTCGGCCTTGACGATGAGCAGGCGCAGGGCCTCGGGAAGGTGAGCGGTGAGCCGGCCGACGTAGTCGACGCTGCACCGGGCGATGACGAGCCGCACGTCCGGTAACTCTACTGGGCGGACGGCGTGTCCCGGGTCACCTAAGCTGGGCAGGCGTGAGCCCGCGCCGGATCCGCCGCGACCGCTCCGGCCCGCCGGACCCCGTGCCCGGGCCCGAGCGCGTCGAGTCGTGGCCGGACGGCGACTGGGTGGTCCGCCGGATCCCCGGCGCGGGTTCGGCCAAGCCCTACCGCTGCCCCGGCTGTGACCAGGAGATCGCGCCCGGCACCCCGCACGTCGTGGCGTGGCCGGCCGACGGCGCCCGGATGCCCGGCGGCGCGGCCGTGGACGAGCGCAGGCACTGGCACGCCGGGTGCTGGCAGCACCGGCTGCGCCGCGCGCCCGGCCCCCGCCGGCGGAACCCCTGACCCGCCCGGCCCCCGCCGGCGGAACCGCTGACCCGCCCGGCCGGCTGGCCCCGGCCGTCGCCCGGGGGGAACGCAGGCGCCTACAATGCCTCGAAACCTTGACTGAACCGGAGGTCCCGTGTACCTGTTCGACCTGACCGGCAAGGTGGCCGTCGTCACCGGCGGGACCCGGGGGATCGGCCTGATGATCGCGCGCGGCCTGCTCCAGGCGGGCGCGTCGGTCTACATCAGCTCGCGCAAGCCCGGGGCGGGCGACGCCGCGGTGCGGGAACTCTGCTCGTACGGCGTGGTCCTGTCGGTGCCCGCCGACCTGTCCCGCGAGGAGGAGTGCCTGCGGCTGGCCGAGGAGGTCGGGCGGTCCGAGGAGTGCGTCCACATCCTGGTCAACAACGCCGGCGCCAACTGGAGCGCGCCGCTGGCGGAGTTCCCGGCCCACGGCTGGGACAAGGTCCTGGACCTCAACCTGAAGACGCCGTTCTACCTGACCCGGGCGTTCCTGCCGCTGCTCGAGGCGGCGGGCACCGCCGACGACCCGGCCCGGGTGATCAACGTCGGCAGCATCGACGGGCTGCGCCCACCGGGCCTGCAGACCTACTCCTACGCGGCCAGCAAGGCCGGCCTGCACCAGCTCACCCGGGTGCTGGCCCGCGAGCTCGGACCGCGGCACATCACCGTGAACGCGATCGCCCCCGGCCCCTTCGAGTCGAAGATGATGGCCGTGGCGCTGGCCGCGCGCGGCGACGAGGTCGCGGCCGCCTCCCCGCTCGGGCGTATCGGCCGCCCCGACGACATGGCCGGCGTGGCCATCTACCTGAGCGGGCGCGGCGGCGGCTACGTAACCGGCGCGGTGATCCCGGTCGACGGCGGCATCGCCACGACCCGCTGACCAGGCGAGCGGGCTCAGGACTCCGGGGTGAGCCAGAGCACGCCCATGGGGGGCACGGTGATGACGGCCGAGGCCGGCTTGCCGTGCCAGGGCTCCGGCACGGCCTCGACGCGGCCCAGGTTGCCGATGCCGCTGCCGCAGTAGCTCACCGCGTCGGTGTTGAGCAGCTCGCGCCAGCGTCCGGCCTGGGGCAGGCCCACCCGGTACTGCAGGTGCGGCAGCGCGGAGAAGTTGGCGATGCAGGCGATCACGCTCGCCGGGTCCGCCTGGGTGGCCACCGTGGCGCCCGGGCCGAGGGTGCCGGGCACGGCGGCGTACCGCAGGAAGGACAGCACGTTGCCCTGGGCGTCGTTGGCGTCGATCCAGTTGAACCCCTCCGGGACGGTGTCCAGCTGCCACAGCGCGGGGGTCTTCCTGTAGATCGCGTTCAGGTCCCTGGCCAGCCGCTGCACGCCCTGGTGGACCTCGAAGTCGAGCACCCACCATTCCAGCCCGTTGTCCGCGGACCACTCGCTCACCTGGCCGAACTCCGAGCCCATGAACAGCAGCTGCTTGCCCGGGTGGGCCCACATGTACGCCAGCAGCGCGCGCAGCCCGGCGAACCGGCGCCACTCGTCCCCGGGCATCTTGCCGATCAGCGAGCCCTTCCCGTGCACCACCTCGTCGTGCGACAGCGGCAGGACGTAGTTCTCCGAGTACGCGTACATCATGGAGAACGTCAGCTCGTTGTGGTGGTACTGCCGGTAGACGGGGTC
>Ga0335076_10004130_pt1 | contig 14649 bp, 12 predicted proteins | sample Lox_Sample_25_FD_206717 | JGI IMG/M metagenome (GOLD analysis project Ga0335076, IMG submission 206717) | Soil microbial communities from Loxahatchee National Wildlife Refuge, Florida, United States - Lox_Sample_2.5 | ecosystem: Environmental > Terrestrial > Soil > Wetlands | place: USA... | reverse complement strand
CGGAGTCAGCAGCCACGCCAACAGGGCGAAGGCGAGCAGCACCGCCACGATGACCAGCGCCCGCCGCGTCGCAAGCGCCGTGCGCCAGGCGGGTCGCGCTTCCCGGTCGACCAGAGCGTCGTCATGAAGGTCGCGATTGATGTCGTTCATGAAGCTGCGCTGTAGCCTCGCGGATGCCGTGTTGCTGCAAGCGACGCCCTCCGAATGCCGGGGCGCCGCATGGGAAAGGTGTGGGCGGCCGATCCAGCCACCCGGGCAGTGGGAGGGCGACCGCTTCGGACCGCCGCAGCGCCCGGGCAATAATGTCGCACCATATCAGCCGACCGCTTAACAAAGGTTAAGGCTTATACAAGAACTGCAAACCTGCCGTTTAAGATCGTTCCGCCGCGCCAGGTCAGCCTGGCTGCACGCCGCTACGTGGCCCGAGACCAGCCAGCGCCCCCCGCAGCAACCCCGACGAGGGGCCGCCGGGCCCGGCGGCTACTTTACTCCTACTGCCCGGACTTCCTCGCGCGAAGGCGCGCGCCGAGCTAGCCGAAACGCACCGCGAGCATCGATACCGAGCCGCCATCCATGCCTTCGACCGGAAAGCCCACGGCCTCGCCCGGCCAGCTCGCACCGAGGACATACAGCAGCGGCAGGTAGTGTTCGGGTGTCGGTACCGCGAGCAGCGCGTCATCACCGAGACCCGGATAGTCGATGAGCGGCGCGTGATCGCCCGCCTCGAGGTATGCGCGCACACGCGCCTCGAACCGCAGCGCCCACTCGTAGGGCTGCTGCGCATGGCGGCCCCACGCATAGGCATGCAGGTTGTGAACCACGTCGCCGCTCCCGGCGATGAGAACGCCTTCCTCGCGGAGCGGCCGCAGCCGTACCCCGATTTCATGGTGGAAGGCGGGGGGCTGCGTCTCATCAATGCTGAGCTGCACCACCGGCACGTCCGCATGTGGGAACATGTGACGCAACACCGACCAGGTGCCGTGGTCGAGTCCCCAGGCGTGATCGGCGAGCACCGGGAGCGGTGCGAGCAGCTGCTGCACCCGGACGGCGAGCGCGGCGTCGCCGGGTGCGGGATAGCTCACCTCGAACAGCTCGCGCGGAAAGCCGCCGAAATCGTGAATGGTGCGTGGGGTGCGCATGGCCGTCACCGCGGTAGCGGCCACGTACCAGTGCGCCGAGATCGCGAGCACCGCGCGCGGCCGCGGCAGCGCCGCGCCGAGCGCTGCCCAGGCGCGCGTCCAGGCGTTGGCCTGCAGCGCATTCATCGGGTTGCCGTGCCCGAGAAACACGGCGGGCAGCCGCGCGTTCATCGCCTCAGGCGTGCGCCGCGAGCAGCTGCACGGCCGACTGGTACAGCCGCGAGCGCAGCGCCAGCCGCTCGCTCGCGCGCGTCACGTAGCGCACGGCAATCTCGACACCGCCCGCGGCCGGACGCACCGCGATGCCGGGCTGCGTCGTGAAGCCAACGGCGCGCTGACCGCGTGAGGCGCGCCGCCATTCCTGCTCGGCCTGACTCGCGTCCTTCGCCGTCGCTGCGCTCACTTCCTTCTCGATCGCACTGGCGATGGCGTGGGGATCCCGACCGTACGGCACCATGACCGACAGCTCATCCCACAGCCACTGGCCCGTGGTCGAGAAGTTGAAGTAGTGACCGGAGATCGCGAAGCTGTTGGTGAAAGTGACGCGCCGTCCGGTCGGGTGGCCCGCATCGGTCCAGTTGCCGGTCTCGAGCAGCACGGTGTGGAACATATTGAGCTCGACAACCTCGCCGCTGACGCCGTTGATCTCGACCCAGTCACCGATTCTGATGCCGTTGCGCCCCATGAGGACGAACCAGCCGATGAAGGCGACGATGAAGTCCTTCAGCGCCACCGTGAGGCCTGCACCGATGATCCCGAGCATGGTGCCGAGCTGACCGGGCAATCCCACCAGCGCCAGCAGTATCACCACCACACCTATCAGCTGCAGCGTGACGCCGATGACGCTGCGCAGCGTCGCGAGCTGTCGCCGGTCTACGGGGGCACGCGCGAGCAGCCGTTCGAGCCAGCGGTCGGCGAACAGGAGCAGGAGCAGCACCGCGAGCACGATCGCGGCCCCGGCGAGGCAGGCGTGCAGCACGGTACGCGCCTGCGATGCAACGACGGCCCGCCACTGGCCGTAGATGTCGGCGAGCTTCTGGCGCGCGCTGATGCGCTGATCGCGCAGCGTGAGGCGGCGCTGCTCGGCGGCAATGCGTCGCGTCAGCTCGAGCATTGTCGTCGGCTGGGCCGCGGCGCCCGGGGCTGCACCCTGCACTGCTGTCGACGCTGCTGCCGCCGGCTGCGCTGCCGCGGCCGCCGGTTGCGACGCCGTTGGCCGAGTCGCTGGGGGAGCTCCAGCCGGTGCCTTCGCCGGGGCAGGCGACGCACGGGAGGGCGGTGCTTTCGCGGCCGCCGCCGCTGGCGCGGGGGCTGCCGCTGGCGCGGGGGCCGCCGCTGCGGCTGCCGCTGCAGCGGCGGCTGCGGCCCGGGCGATCGCGTGCTGCGCATGCGTGGCGAACTCCGGAATCCGGGCCTTGCTCGCGGCGAGCTCGGCGGCGATCTGCTGGCGCTCGACGGTGAGCTGCGCGGCGCTTGCGCTCACCTGCTGCTGCGCCTCGGCGAGCCAGCGCTGCTTGTCGTGCAGCGCCAGCCACTGGCGTACGTCGCCCACCATGCCCTTGAGCGCGCCGAGCCCAATCGCCGTTGCACTGGCGGGCGCGGGAGCCGTCGCGGCCGCGCTGCGCTCAGCGGCCTCGTGCTGCTGCTGCATCATCTGAATGCGCTGATGCACATTGCCGCCGGCCTGCAGCAGGTCGTAGTTCGCCTCCTGCACCTCGTCCTGCTCGAGCTCGACCTGCGACTGCGCGAGCTCGAGGCGATCCTGAATGGCGGGCTTCTCGGCGTCGGAAGCGGCGGCGAGCTGGGCGGTGAGTTTCTTCACGTTCTCCTGGTCGCTCGCGAGCACCTTCTGTGCTTCGTTCAGGCGATCCTGGATCTGACTCGCCTCGGCGCTCAACGGTGGCGGATGCGCTTCGAGGTGCCGCAGCATGGCAGCGAAGGCGAGGTCGAGCTCGTGATCGGCGGTTTCCACCGCCTGCTGTGCCAGGGGTTGCTCTTCGGGTGTCGTGGCAAGACGCGCGAGGCGCTGCGCGGTGAGCAGCGTGTTCTGGTCGATTACCGGCATGGCGCTCGCGGCCGCCGCGGGTGACTGCGCCTTGAGGGCCCGCACCGGCGCCGTCGACTGATTGGTGGCCCAGAGTCCGTAACCGGCGGCGAGCAGCAGCACTATCAGCAGCGCCGCCGCGATCTTCTGCACCTGGCTCATCAGACTATGATGCCACGGCGCGGCGGCGGCGGCCGGCATCCCCCGGCCGTCGCCGTCGTGCTGTCTGGTGCGCCGCCACTGGCAGCGCCGCTCCTGTCACGGCGACAGGACGCCGGCGAGCGCGCCGGCGTCCTCGGGACCTCAGTTGGCGATATAGGCGAAGTACGGTGCTTGGCCGGTGGTCGGATCCTCGATCGCCGTGTACACGTTGCGGCCGAAGAAGAACGGCAGCCCGAAATCGAGCGAGCACAACTGGGCGGTACAGATGCCGGGGCCCGCAAGCTCCGGAAACACGGTGAACGTCGGGTTATCCATGAACAGCGTGTCGGCGTTGGCGACGTTGAACGGCGCTGCCCCCATCGTGCCGTTGGTACCCTGGAGCGTGGCGTTCTCGTTCACCGTCGCGCTCGGGCAGTACCACACGTCGTTCGGACTGGGGCACGTCGTAATCGAGCTGCTGTAGAAATTGCCGTTCGAGCCGCTGTCGAGGTAGCTCTGTGGGTAGCTCTTGCCGTCGAGAGTCGCGCTGATAAACCCCTGTTGCGGATCGGCCAATAGCTGCGTGGCGCTGCCGAGCGCGTTATTGTTCTCGGTGCCGATGCCGAACACCAGGGCGCCGTTCTTCAGACCCGCCGCGCCGTTGTTGGCGGCCGCCGGCAGCTCGATGATGATGCCGTTGTTGTCCTTGGCGAACAGCGTTATCGGGTTCGGCACCTGTTGCGCGAGTTCAGCGGTGTAAGTCGTGTTGCAGGTGGCGGGAGCGGTGCAGTAGTAATAGTTCGCGGAAGCCCCTGGCATGCACGGGCCCACGGCGTTGCAGTCGTTGACGAACGGGCCGACGCCGAGGATGCCGTTGGCACCGAAGGTGAGGACGGTGTTCTCCTCCTGAAGGGGTGGCGAGGGCATGCACTCCGGCGGCGGCGATCCCGCGGCGGATGCGCCGATGATGTGCACGTTGAACGGCGCCGAGCTCTTCTCTCCGGAGATCGGCAGCGAGATGTTGGCCGTGTCCACCGATCCCCAGCTGTCACCGTCGGCAAAGTGCAGGCACTCGGCGAGCGCATGACCCATGCCGTCAGTTGCCGCCGGCAGCGCCAGGTTGAACGTTGCCCCGCTGGTGTCGGACGCATCGGCAAGAATCCGCAGCCCCACCGAGCCCGTGTCGATCTCGATGTGATCGAAGGTCTGGCAGGTGCTGAAGGCCGGGGGCACGCACACCTGCACGGTAATGAAAGCGGTGTTGATCGAGGGCTGGTTGTTCGGCGGGGTGGTGAGTACCGCCGGTCCGGCGTCGACGATGAGCGCCTCGACATTGGGCGGTCCGGGGGTCGCGATCGTCGCCGTGCCACCACCCCCACCGCCGCCGCCACCACCGTTGTTGGAGCTCGAGCCGCCGCCGCCGCATCCGGCGGCAAGGAGCGCAATCGTCATGAGACCAAGAGCCAGGAGCTTACGCACTTAAGTGTCCTCGTCCGCCGGCGGCGCTTAATTGATATCGTTGAGGGAGAAGTTCTCGGGCACCAACGCCGGAGCCCACGCACGCCCGAAGAAAAGCCGAGTGCGTCCGCTCGATTGCACCACGACGTCGGGCGTCTGGATGCTCAGTTGATGGTGGTTGTAGTGCGGCTGGCGTGACGCCTGTGCGAGCTGCTCTCCGTACTTGCCGAGCAGCGGTCCCAGGTCGGGCCTTCCCGGCCCGTGCCAGGTGACGGCAAACACCTTGCCGCTGGGTGCGACGTACTCGCGGACCGTGATGTCCGCAGCAGTCTGAATCTCGTGCACCACGTAGTCCACCCGCTCGGTCACGCGCAGCGCGCCCTTGAGGCGTACGCGGTCGAACTCCACGGAGGTGGCGTCGTCGCCAAGCGCCGCCAGTGCGGGTGCGCACGCGCAGGCACTGACCAGGATCGGGCAGATCAGGGAGCGGATCGACTTCATTAGAGGAATCCTCGTAGTTCTTCGCGGCATTGTGCCTCACTGCACCCCTTCCCGCGCACCGTGTCTTAACATAGCGACGGAACAACACCTGGCCGTCGCTCCCTCGCCACACGGGGCACAGCGCTGCGCAGGACTTTCGGTTGACTTGCCCGGCGTTCAGCCGCCATTCAGGGGCGCTGCGGTGGCGATGCCGGGGATGGGACGCAGGCTCGTTCCGCGGGGACTGTCTGGGCGAAACGAAACTGCTTGTAGCCTTATTCATCAATCCGTTAGCATTCGCCCCCCAATTCGGAGCGGTAGTTCAGCTGGTTAGAATACCGGCCTGTCACGCCGGGGGTCGCGGGTTCGAGTCCCGTCCGCTCCGCCACCTCCAGAGTCGGCCGGCCAGTTCCCAAGATGCTGCAGAAGATCGGAGACTTTCTTAAGGGCCGGAAACAAGGTAGCTGGCGCCACGTTGTGACATATCTCGTGGTCGGCTCGCTGTCGCTGGTGTTCGCCGCCTGGGGCGCCTACGGCATCGTCAACCTCAACATCGGCGGCTCCAACTACGCGGCCCAAGCCAACGGCAGCAAGGTATCGCTCGAAGAGGCGCACAACGCCTGGTTGCGCCAGCAGAGCCAGTGGCAGCAGCGCCTTGGCGGCGCAGAGATCCCCGCGGAGCTGCGCACGCAGCTGCAGAACCAGGTACTCGAGAGCCTCATCCGCAGTGCGTTGCTCACGCAGCGTACCCACGATCTCGGCTATCGCGTGGGCCACGAGCAGCTCACCGAGGCGGTACAGAGCGAGCCGGCGTTCCAGGTGAACGGCGAATACTCACCCGAGGCCGCGCGGGCAGCGCTCGCGCAGGCCGGCATCTCTCTCGAGACTTACGAGCAGCAACTGCGCACCGAGGTGCAGCAGCTGCAGCTCGAGGGCGGCATCCGCGGCTCGGACTTTCTCACCGCCGTCGAGCTCAAACGGCTGACGGATCTCGAGAATCAGGAACGCGAGGTGCGCTATCTCGTTCTGCCCCCCGATCAGTTCAAGTCTGCGGTGAAGGTCGACGACGCCGCGGTCGAGGCCTACTACAAGGCGCACGCCGCGCAGTACATGACTCCCGAGAGCGCGCACCTGCAGTACGCGGAGCTGCGCCTCGACGCGCTCAGCACGCAGCAGACGCTGAGCGATGCGGATCTGCACGCCGCCTACGAGCGGGACAAGAGCCGGCTCGAACTCCCCGAGCGGCGCCACGCGCGCCACATACTCATTACCGGCAAAGACGATGCCGCAGCGCTCGCGCAGGCCCAGCAGGTGCTGGCGCAGGCAAAGTCGGGCAAGGACTTCGGCGAGCTGGCGAAGCAGTACTCACAGGACCCGGGCTCGGCGCAGAACGGCGGAGATCTCGGCTTCGCCGAGCGCAGCAGCTTCGTGAAGCCGTTCGCGGATGCCCTGTTCGGCATGTCCGTAGGCGAGATCCGCGGACCGGTGAAGACGCAGTTCGGCTACCACATCATCCGCCTCGATGAGATTCAGCCGGGCAAGTCGAAGTCCTTCGAGGAGGCGCGCCCGGAGCTCGAGGCGCAGCTGCGACGCGACCGCGCGACCGATCGCTTCGGGGAGATCCAGGAGCAGCTGCAGAGCAAGATCTCCGACCCCGGCGCCGACCTGAGCGCGCTCGCGCAGCAATTCGGCCTGCAGCAGGGCGACCTGCCAGGCTTCGCCAAGGGCGCCGGGGCAGCGCCGCTCGGGCCGGCTCCGCAGCTGCAGGAGCTGGTGTTCGGCGATCCCCCGCTCGCCGTCGGACGTCTCGCGGGGCCGGTGCTGCTCGGCGACGATCGCTTGGTTATCGTGAAGGTGCTCGAGCACCGCAAGCCGCAGCCCCAGCCGCTCGCGGCGGTCCGCGACGCCATCGTCACGGCCATGACTCACGAGCAGGAAACGCAGGCCGCTCTCCGCGCCGCACAGAGTGCGCGCGATCGGCTCGCGGGCGGTGTGTCGTTCGATGCCGTCGCCAGGGAACTGAAGGTGAGCGCGGATCCCGCCCACTACATCGGCCGGAACGATCCATCGATTCCTGCGCCGGTACGCCAGGCGGCGTTCGCCTTACCCACTCCCGCCGGCGCGCCGCAGTTTCGCGCGCTGTCGCTCAATGACGGCGGCGCGGCGGTCGTGGAGGTCAGCGGCGTGCGCACCGCGGCGGCCCACGATGCCAAGGCGAGCATTGACCGCGCCGCGGAAGAGACGCGGCGCCTCGGCACCACCTCCGCCCTCGCCTACATCGAAGAGGTACGCCGCACGGCGGACGTGCGCAAGAACCCCAAGGCGTTCGAGTAGGCCCCCATGCCGGCGCCCCCGGCGGCGAGCCCTCAGCCCTCAGCCTCCAGCGGGAAGCTCATGCCGACGGTGCTGTAGCCGCTGTCGACGTAAAGGATCTCGCCGGTGATCCCGGCTGCGAGGTCCGAGCACAGGAACGCGGCGGCGTTGCCGACGTCTTCGAGCGTCACGTTCCGTCGCAGTGGTGCGACCTCGGCGACCCGGCTCAACATCTTGCGAAAACCGGGGATGCCCGCCGCAGCCAGCGTCTTGATCGGGCCCGCGGAGATGCCGTTGACGCGGATCCCCTCGGGACCCAGGTCGGCGGCGAGGAAGCGCACATTCGCCTCGAGGCTCGCCTTGGCGAGCCCCATCACGTTGTAACCGGGAACCGAGCGCACCGCGCCGAGATAGGTGAGCGTCAGCAGCGCACCGCGGCGACCGCTCATGAGCGGTTGCGCCCGCTGCGCGAGCGCGGTGAAGCTGTAGCTCGACACGTCGTGTGCGATGCGAAAGCCCTCGCGGCTGGTGGCGCCGACGAAACGGCCGGTGAGCGCCTCGCGCGGCGCATACGCCACGGCGTGCACCAGGATGTCGAGCTGACCCCACTCGCGCTTGAGCAGCGCGAACGCCGCATCGCACTGCGCGTCGTCGGTGACGTCGAGCGGCATGGTGAGACGCGCGCCGAGCGATGCCGCAAGCGGCTCGACGCGCTCGCGCATCTTGTCCACGTACGAGAAGGCGAGCTCGGCGCCTTCGCGATGCATCGCCTGGGCGATACCCCAGGCAATCGAGCGATCGGTTGCGACGCCCACGATCAGGGCACGTTTGCCGGCGAGAAATCCCATGGTAGCGAGCCTCCCGGCGCGATTATGCCGGAAAGGCGGGCGCCGCAGCCCGCGCGGGCTGTGTGGGGTCCTCAGCTGTGGCGGGTGCCGAGGTGGACGCGCAGCTTCTGCCCGGTATGAATCCGCGATTGCGGGCTCAGCCCGTTCCAGGCGAGCAGCTGCGGGACGCTGCACTGGAAGAGGTGCGCGATCTGCGCCATGGTGTCGCCGTCACGCACCGTGTAGGTGATGTGCCGGTGCGCGACGTGGTGATCGGAGCCGGTCGACAGCCGGATGCGCTGCCCGGCGCGCAGCGGATCGCCGGGCTGCAGGCCGTTCATCATCGCCAGCGTGTTGACGTTGATGCCGTTGCGCCGTGCAATGGTCCATAGCGAATCGCCGCGACGCACGATCTGCACGTGCGGGCGCATCGCGCGCACCTTGCCATCCACCTGGGCGGCGGCGAGCATCACCTTCGCCGGCAACTCAGTCACGGCGCTCGGCACGCGCAGGTCATCGCCCATGGCGAGCCCGCGCGTGGGCATGTCATTCAGCTCCCGGATCACGTTGACGGTGGTGTTGAACTGCTTCGCCACCGAGGCGATCGAATCGCCGCGCGCTACCGTGTAGTGGGTGACTCCGAGCCGCTGGTCGGCGGAGAGCTGCGTGATGTTCTCCGCGAATACGTCGGCGGCTTCCACCGGCAGCAGCAGGACGTGCGGGCCGCCAGGATCGGTCGCCCAGCGATGGAAGGCCGGGTTGAGCTCGTAGAGCTCCTCGGGGGTGATGCCGGCGATCTCGGCCGCGAGCCTGAGGTTGATCTGCCCGTCGGTGGGCACGGCCGTGAAATAGGGTTGATTCGGGATCGGGCTGAAGACGAGCCCGAAGGCTTCTGGATCGAGCACCAGGCGCTTCATCGCCAGGAGCTTCGGCACATAGGCGCGCGTCTCGCGCGGCAGCCAGAGGCTCCAGAAGTCGACCGGGCGCCCGGCGGCGCGGTTCATCTCCACCGCGCGCTCGACGAGGGCTTCGCCGCAGTTATACGCGGCGATCGCCAACAGCCAGTCGCCGTCGAACTCATCGTGCAGGGATTGCAGGTAATCAAGCGCGGCACGCGTCGACTCGACGATGTCGCGCCGGCCGTCGTACCACCAGTCCTGCTTCAGTCCGTAGCGCGAGCCCGTGTCGGAGATGAACTGCCACAGCCCCGAGGCACGCGCCCGCGAGTAGGCATAGGGCTCGAAGGCGCTCTCCACGACGGGCAGTAGCGCCAGCTCCGCCGGCATGCCGCGCCGCTCGAGCTCGGTCACGATCTGGTAGAGGTACAGGTCGGCGCGCGCGAAGGCGCGCTGCAGGTACTCGGGGTTGCCGGCATACCAGTGCAGCTGCTGATCGACCGCGTGATGCTCGCTCTCGTCCTGGAGTCTGAAGCCCGCGCGCATACGGTCGAAGAGATCGGCGTACTGCGCGGGGTTGAGGCCGGCAACCTGCGTGGGGCCGTCGCTGGCCGCCGGCGCCGTCGCTGCAGCCGCCACGGCTGTCGGCGCGGCTGTCGGTGCGCCCGAGGCGACCGCGGCCGGCGCGCCGGAAGTATTCACGTCGCTCGGGGCCGCAGCCGGCAGGGGCTCCGAGGCGGGGGTGGGTATCGCCGGCGAACCCTGCACCGAGTGCACGCCGCTCACGGCCACCGGGAAGGTGCCGAGGGCGCTGTTGATGACCTGGGGCTCAGCGGGACGCGAAGGCGCATGGGCGCAAGCCCCCAGCACCAGGAGAGGCAGGGCGAGGAGGGCGTGAGGCGTGGGTCTTATTGTTGCCGTCGCCAAGTTCCGTACCCTCTGTCGGCGTGCTACTTTTCCCGCGCCGGGGCACGGGATCCTCACGGCGGGAATTTAACCGGTAAGTCCGCAGCATTACCAGCACTTCTATCGTGCCAGTTCGCACTTCACGCATTCCGGACCGTGACGCGGCTCTCAGCTCCTGGTGGGAGTCCTCGCTCGGGCGGGCGCTGCTCGCGGCCGAGTCCGAACTGCTCGGCGAAGCGCTGGAGGACGTGTTCGGCTGGGAATTGCTGCAGGTCGGTGCGTGGGGAAACGCCCGCGAGCTGCTCGCCGGCAGCCGCACCCGGCGCCAGAGCCTGATCGCGGCCGCGGCGTTCCCGGGTGGCGCCGACATCATCGCCCGGCCGTCGCTCCTGCCAGTCATCGGCGACAGCGTGGACGCCGTGTTGCTGCCGCACACACTCGAGTTCACACCGGACCCGTACGCGGTGCTGCGCGAGGTCGACCGCGTGCTGGTGAGTGAGGGACAGCTGCTGGTGCTGGGATTTCGGCCGTGGAGCCTGTGGGGGATGCGCGCGCGCTGGAACCGCAGCGGCTTCCCGCCGGGGATGCGGCGCGTGCTGTCCGAGGGGCTGCTGCGCGAGTGGCTGGTGCTGCTCGGCTTCGAGGTGGTGGCGGCGCGGCGTTACCTGTACTTGAGTCCCTGGGGGCGCGGCGCCACCAGCGGCGGCGGTACGGGACGGATGCTGCGCCCGGGACTCACCTATCCGCTGCCGGCGGGCGCGTTTCTCCTCAAGGCTCGCAAACGTGTCTACACGCTGACACCCGTGCGCCAGCGCTTCCGCGAGAAGCCAGCGGTGATCGGCGGGCTCGTCAAGCCGACTACGCGATCGCGGGCGTGATCGAGATCTACACCGACGGCGCCTGCCGCGGCAATCCAGGGCCGGGCGGGTGGGCGGCGCTGCTGAAGATGGGCGCGCGCGAGCGCGAGATCAGCGGCGCCGAGGCCCTCACCACCAACAACCGCATGGAGCTCACGGCGGTGATCCGTGCGCTCGAGGCGCTCAAGCGTCCGGTGCGCGCACGCCTTTATACCGACTCGCAGTATGTGCGTCGCGGCATCACCGAGTGGCTCAGCGCCTGGCAGGCGCGCGGCTGGCGCACCGCCGACCGCAAGCCGGTGAAGAATCAGGACCTGTGGCAGCAGCTGGCGCCGCTGGCCGCTGCTCACCACATCGAATGGCACTGGGTGCCCGGCCACGCGGGGGTGCCCGGCAACGAGCGTGTCGACCGTCTTGCCAACGAGGCCATCGACGCCTTGCCGCAGCAAGCGTTGCGGTAGACTGCGCAGCCATGCGCCAGATCGTCCTCGACACGGAGACCACGGGGCTCGAGCCCGAGCTGAATCATCGTGTCATCGAGATCGGTTGCGTGGAGCTGCTGAACCGCCGCCCCACGGGGCGCACCTTTCATCGCTACCTCAATCCCGAGCGCGAGATCGACGATGGGGCACTCGCGGTGCACGGCATTTCGCGCACCGACCTCGACGGGCAGCCGCGCTTTGCGGAGATCGCAGAGGAGCTGCTCACCTTTCTCGAGGGGGCCGAGCTCGTAATCCACAACGCCGCCTTCGATGTTGCCTTCCTCGATGCGGAGCTGGCGCGACTTCCCGGAGTGCGCCGCCAGGTGGCGGGGGTGTGCCAGGTGCTCGATACGCTCGCGCTGGCACGGGAGCTGCATCCGGGGCAGCGCAACAGTCTCGATGCGCTGTGCAAGCGCTACGATGTCGACAACTCCGCGCGCGAGCTGCACGGTGCGCTGCTCGACGCCCGCATCCTCGCCGACGTGTACCTGGCGATGACCGGCGGGCAGGGCGCGCTGGCGCTCGCCGAAGCGGACGTGCCCTCGTCGGCGGCGCCAGGTGCGCGGCCGGCGCGCCCGCCGCTGCGGGCGGCGCTGCCGCTGGTGGTGCTGGCGGCGACGCCCGAGGAGCTCGCCGCGCACGAAATCATGCTGGCGGTGATCGCCAAGGCGAGCGGCGGGCGCGTTTTTTGGCCGGCGGACGAGGTGCGTGAGCCGCTCGGTGCGCCGGCGTGCCGCGCCGCTGAGCCGCAGCGCTCGAGCGCCTGAACAAAAAGCTACGCACCGGTAAAAGGCCGATGATGCTCAAGTTGCGCAAGTGCCGCGTCGGGGTGGTGGGCTTAGGCTATGTGGGGCTGCCGTTGGCAGTGGAGTTCGGCAAGCACTTCGAGACGCTCGGCTTCGACGTGAACCCCGGGCGCGTCGCGGCGCTGCGCAAGGGACGCGACAGTACCCTCGAGGTGACGCGCGCGGAGCTCAAGTCCGCACGTCGCCTCACCTTCACCACCGAGCTGAAGCGGCTGCGCCGCTGCCACGTGTTCGTCGTGACCGTGCCCACGCCGATCGATGATTACAAGCGTCCCGATCTGACGCCGCTCGAGCGGGCGAGCGCGAGCGTGGGCACGGTGCTGCGCAAGGGCGCGCTGGTGATCTACGAGTCGACCGTCTACCCCGGATGCACCGAGGAGGTGTGCGTGCCGATCCTCGAGCGCGTTTCCGGCCTCAGGTTCAACCGCGACTTCTTCGTCGGCTACAGTCCCGAGCGCGTCAACCCCGGCGACAAGCAGCACCGGCTGACGACCATCCGCAAGGTCACCTCCGGCTCAACCGCGCAGATCGCGGACTTCGTCGATCAGCTGTACGGGGCGATCGTGACCGCCGGCACGCACAAGACCTCCAGCATCCGCGTGGCGGAGGCCGCCAAGGTGATCGAGAACACGCAGCGCGACGTGAACATCGCGCTCATCAACGAGCTGGCGCTGATCTTCAACCGCCTGGGGCTCGACACCGGGGAGGTGCTGGACGCCGCCGCCAGCAAGTGGAATTTCCTGCCGTTCCGTCCGGGCCTGGTCGGCGGTCATTGCATCGGCGTGGATCCCTATTACCTCACTCACAAGGCACAGGAGATCGGCTACCACCCCGAGATGATCCTTGCCGGTCGGCGGCTCAACGACAACATGGCGCTGCACGTGGCGAGTCAGATCACGCAGCTGATGGCGGCCAAGCGCATTCACATCAAGGGCGCGCGGGTGCTGGTGCTCGGCATCACGTTCAAGGAGAACTGTCCGGACATCAGAAACTCGAAGGTGGTGGACGTGGTCCGCGAGCTGCACAAGCAGGGGGCGCGGGTGGACGTCTACGACCCATGGGCCGCCCGCAGCGAGGTACGGCGCGAGTACGGGCTGCTGCCGCTGCGTACGCTCCGCGCGGGCCGTTACGACGCCGCCGTCGTCGCCGTGGCGCACCACCAGTTCGCCGAGCTCGGCGCGCGTGACGTGCGCCGGCTGTGCAAGCGCAAGCACGTGCTGTACGACATCAAGCACGTGTTCCCCGCCACTCTCGTCGACGGACGCCTGTGAAGATCCTGGTCACCGGGGCCGCCGGATTCATCGGCTCGCACACCGCGCAGCTCCTCCTGGCCCGCGGTCACGAGGTCGTGGGCCTCGACAACCTCAACGAGTACTACGACGTGACGCTCAAGCAGGCGCGCCTCAAGCGCCTGGCCCACCCGCAGTTCCGCTTCGTGAAAATGGATCTCGCGGACGCGGCCGAGGTGGCGGCGCTGTTCGCGCGCGAGAAGTTCCCGCGCGTCGTGCATCTCGCGGCCCAGGCCGGCGTGCGCTACTCGCTCGAGGACCCGCATGCCTACGTGCGCAGCAACGTCACCGGCACGCTCAACGTGCTCGAGGGTTGCCGTCACCACGGCGTCGAGCACCTCGTGTATGCCTCGACCAGTTCCGTGTACGGCGCGAACACCGACATGCCGTTCTCCGTGCACCGGCCGGCCGATCACCCGCTGTCGCTGTACGCGGCCACCAAGCGGGCCAACGAGCTGATGGCGCACAACTACTCGGCGCTGTTCCGCCTGCCCACCACCGGGCTGCGGTTCTTCACCGTGTACGGGCCGTGGGGGCGGCCCGACATGGCGCTGTTCCTTTTCACGCGCAACATACTCGAGGGCCGCCCGATCGACGTGTTCAACCACGGCCATCACCGCCGCGACTTCACCTACGTCGACGATATCGCCGAGGGCGTGGTGCGCTCGCTCGAGCGCGTCGCACAGCCGGATCCGCAATGGGATAGCCGCCACCCCGATCCGGCATCGAGCTCGGCGCCGTTCCGGCTCTACAACATCGGCAACAATCAGCCGGTGCAGCTCATGCGCTACATCGAGGTCATCGAGGAGTGCCTGGGCCGCAAGGCGCAGAAGAACCTGCTGCCGCTGCAGCTGGGCGACGTCCCCGAAACCTACGCAGACATCGACGACCTGGTGCGCGACGTCGGCTACCGGCCGGCGACCCCGATCGAGGTGGGGGTACGCGCCTTCGTCGACTGGTTCTGCGAGTACTACGGATACGCGCGCTGACAAACCACGCCGGGAAATTGCG